>OGXL01003349.1_pt1 | contig 10833 bp, 8 predicted proteins | sample 1576311 | NCBI WGS metagenome assembly OGXL01 (sample SAMEA3541564, study PRJEB24748) | human gut metagenome | biome: human gut; feature: human-associated habitat; material: faeces | place: China | collected 2012 | reverse complement strand
ATCCTGCCCGGAGGGCTTTTTTATTTCTTTCAGATATACTCCGGCATCCTTTAGGAATCCCGCCACAATCAGAAGAATTACCATTCCGATCGGAAACGCTGCCACGATACTGACCGACTGCAGATTGCTCATAGAGCTTTCGGAAAAGACCAGTGCAATCGGAAGCAGAATCAGCAGAAGGCACCACATAAGCTGAATCGCTTTCGATGGCTGCTGTCCCTCTTCCAGACGGCGGTAGCTGTAGCAGGAAACCGTCAGCGCAATCGAATCAAACGAGGTCGCATAAAAGGCAATCATCGTGAGCAGCAGAACGACAAGAACCAGCGATGCACACGGGATCTTCTGGATCATGGCGATAATCATTCCATAGAGATCACCGTCTTTGGCATACCGCGCGATAAAATCCGCTTTTCCCGCCATCTGCATCCCCATCGATTCATTTCCCAGGATGATAAAGCTTAAAATCGTGGAGCCAACGCCGAATCCATATCCGCCAAGGATTGTCTGCCGCACCGTTCTTCCCCGGGAAATACTTCCGATAAAAAATGGCGCCGCCACGCACCATACCATCCAGTATGCCCAGTAATAAATAGTCCAGTTCTGCGGAAAATGCGTCTCGCGCAGCGGATCGGTATCGGTCGCCAACGTCGGGAAATACTGAATCATCCGTCCCAGCGATGAAAATCCCGTCTCGATAATATACCGCGTCTGTCCGCCGAACAGCAGCACGTACGCCAGTAGCCCGAAAAACAGATAGATGCAGAGCTTTGCCAGAAAACCGATTCCGCGGAAGCCGTGAAGCAGCGAATACGTGTACACAAAACACGTAATCAGCAGAATCACAATTGTCACTGCGTTCCGGTCCAGATTGATATGAAACAATGCATTGATTGCACTTGCCATCAGCGGCGTTGCCACGCTGAATGTCGTTGCCGTTCCTGCAAGGAGTGCAAATACTGCCAGCAGATCAATCAGCCGTCCGCCGATGCCGTCCGTCTGTTTTCCCATAATCGGACGGCAGGCTTCTGAATACCGCTGCCGGTTCCGTTTCCGCACGTGCAGCATAAACCCAAATGCGGCAGCGAGAACGAGATAAAAGCCCCACGGAATCAGACTCCAGTGAAACAGCGGGTACACGCCCGCCCACTCCTGGATTCCGCCCATCTTTTCAATCTGCGGATCAGCAGCATACATCACCCATTCTGCAAAAGAATAAAACAGAATGTCTGCCGCAAGGCCGCACGTAAACATCATGGATCCCCAGGCAAAAAAAGAATATTTCGGTTTCTCGTCCTGCTCTCCTAACACAATATCGCCATATTTTGAAAATGCCAGATACAAAGAGAGCAGAAAAACGCCAAGGCCAATTGCAAGATAATAGACTCCAAAGGTATCTCCCAAGAAGAAGCGTACCTTCGCAAGAACTGTGTTGGACTGTTCCGGCAGGAGGAAAAACAAAATGCTGAGCGCTGCAATCAGTCCCAGCGGCAGCAGCGTGATCATCCAGTCAATCTGACCTTTTTTCCGTATTTTTCCGCTCTGTTTCTTTTTCGCCACTCTGTTTTCATCAACTGTATTCATGTTTTCTGTTCCTTTCTGCTATACTGCCCGATCCAGCTTATTTTTCTTCTGATTTTTCCTGCCCCTGTGCCTCATATCCGCAGTAAGACGGATCCAGATCGCAGAGTTCCGAGAAATCATCAATCTCAATCAGATCGCCTTCCTGCATAGGATAAATGCCAAGCTCATACTCCCTAAAATGACAGAACATTGCCACATCGTCCCAGTAAATCTGACGGTTCTTTTTTTCCTCAAACTCAAGCTCCAGGTGTTTTTTCAGCCGCTTTCCATCCTCCCCGCTCCAACGCGACACGCTGAAAAGCTGCCAGCCGCCTCTGCCGCCGGTTCTGCTGCAGGAGCGTACAATTCCGTTTTCCACCTGCATCAGCCATTCATCCGTCTCCGCATCGGTCCAGATGGCGTTGTAGCCGGAGCGCGTAAATTCCGGCGCGAGAATCTCCTTTTTGTATACCATCTGATCCCCATCCAGAATCATTGCATTTTCCAGATGCTCCCGCGCCACATAGAGGGAGGCAATGTTGTTGCAGGAAGCCCAGTACGGATTCTCAATCAGCTGCACCCCTTCGTAGTTCTCCGTCAGGCATGCAAACTGCTCCTTCTGATATCCCGTCACCACATAAATCTCAAAAATCCCGTTTTCCTGCAGCGCCCGGATCACCGTATCAATCATACGGACACCGTTCACGCGGATCAGCGGTTTCGGCGTGTCGAGCGTTACCGGCCGCATTCGCGTTCCAGTTCCTGCCGCCATGATAATGGCACGTTCCACACGATGTTTGTTCCGTATTTCGCAATGCTGCATCTGCTCCACTTCCATCTTTTTTCACTCTCCCACTCTTATTCTTCCTGTCCTTCTGTTTTCGCAAGCCGCTGCATCACAAGCTGATAATAATCCTTTGCATACCGGTACTGCCGCAGCGAATACTCGCCAAACTCCACGCCTAACCGACTCTTGTACTCACACCAGTTGCTCCACAAAAGCCCGCACACCGCAATGTATGCATAAATTTTCGTGCGCACCTCCTGCGGACAGCCTTCCGTAAAATAACTGTCGATCAGCGCATCCACCTGCGGACGGTCATACATCGCATAAATACAGAACATCGCCAGATCCACATGTGCATCCTGCATGCCCGCATATTCCCAGTCAATCAGACGGATTTCCGTTCCGCCGTTTTTCTCCACAAACAGAAAATTGTCCGGCACCGCATCAATATGCGTCAGCGTCCACACCTTCGGCTGCGCTTCCAGATAAGCCTCAAGCTCCAGCACATGCGCTTTCGTCGTGCTGTAATCCCGATAAACAGACGGTTCTCCCTCCCACAGACTTTCATAGTATGCGATCTGGTCAAACAGCGAAAACGTATGCTCCACGCTCAGATGCTCCTCATGGAAGGAACGGAGCTTTTTCATACAGGCCTGCACATCCTCAGGGTTTTCCGGATCGCAGACACGCGCACCCTCCAGGTATTTCGTAATCTTATAGCCGTTTTCCGGATTGATCGACACGATTTCATCGCAGATGCCCTTTCCGTCCAGTGTCCGATATACCGCCGCCTCCTGCCTGCGGTTGATCAGAAGCCTCGTGCCTTCCCCCGGAATTCTCATAATATACCGCCCGCCGCGACAGCGGAATAAAAACGAACGGTTTGTCATTCCCTTTTTCAGGACCTCAATTCCCGTAATCTCCTCACCGGAAACCGAAAGCACCCGTTCAATTTCTGCCATCGCATCCGACTTCAGCTGATCCGAATTTTCATCCAGTTCCCGCAGCTGCTCGTAGGTATTGATCTCCACCACAGCTCCTTCCGGGACAATCTTTGCCTGCACCGGCATCCCGTTTTCCGCAAAAAGAGCATCCTCCCAGAAAACATGATCATACCTGCGATCCTGTACCATCGTTTCGATTCGCTGCGCCATCGACCGCGCCACAGGGTCCGTCAGATAGCTGATGCCGATCATATGATTTCCTTCTTTTTCTCCGCCTGAGGGCACAAGCTCCCACTTCCGGCTCACACGAACCGTACTGTCGGGATCTTTTGCATCGCTCACCAGATACCAGGAATACCATTCATACTCCGAAAACGGATTTTCCCGGCACCAGAGGTCACACGGCATAAGATACGTTTCACCAAGCTGCGGCAATACCTTTGCCAGGGAATGCAGGTTGTTTTTCTCGGCATACTCCATATTGACAACCAGCTTCACGCCATATTGGTCAACCAGATAGTCATACTGTTCCTTCTGAAAACCGACGACAACGTAAATCTCCTTCACATTTACCGCATGAAGCTGACGGATCAGCCGCTCGATCAGCGGTTCCCCCTTTACTTCCAAAAGCCCTTTCGGCGTTTCCATATTGATCGGCACCATCCGCATTCCATACCCGGCAGCCAGAATCACCGCATTTTTCGGGCGATGCTTTGCCATCTCAAGCTTTGCTTCCTCCGTCAGCTCCATATCTGTTGTTAAAAAACCCTGCCCCTGCAGCGCTTTCACCGAACGGTTTACCATTCCCAGTGAAAACCCACACCGTTCCGCCAGCGCACGCTGGTTCCGGCAGTGATATTTCAGAAGCACGTTCAAAATATCAGATTCCCGTTTGTTCATGTACATCTATCCTTTCATTTTCGTGAACATCGTTATTATAATACAGGACCGGCGGCATGTCAAGCTGCCAGCCGATCCCGAAAATAAATCCCCTAAATGCTGTATCGCTGTCCGCACAAGTGGACAGGTCTATTAATCCTTCTCGTATCTTTCAATCAAACACTGATGCTCCTTGGTACTCTTATCATAGTTAATTCCCACAAGCAGAATATCACCACTGTAGCTCAGAATTGAGGAAGGATATTTTTTGTCCTTAATCTGCTGCACAGCTGTTCTCACGTTTTGATTCCACTTGAGTTCTACAATCAATGCCGGATAGTCACTTTTGTACTCAGGTTTCGGTATAAACACAAAGTCTGCAAACCCTCTACCTGTCGGAAGTTCACGAATCGGTTTGAAATAGTACTGCATCGCACTCAAATATGCGATTGTCAGTACACTGCTAAGTGAATTTTCATTGTTATACTGAATAGAAGAAGCATACTCGTTATGGATTTTTTCAATCTGAACCGCAACCGCCACCCCATCCATGTCGAGCGTGGAATCCAGTAAATTTTCTGAGTCCTGCTGGAATTTCAGCAACTCATTCCAGGGCTTGCTCTCGACAGCTGTCGTTAGTTCCTGCCGAATTTCCTCATTGGGCACAAAAGCGGTTTTCAATTTTTGATTATATCCCAGGTATCCCAGGTGAATCATGTAGGTCAACACATCGTCCTTGCTCTTGATATTTATCGTATCATTTTTAAAGGTTGCCGTGTTCACCTTCACTTCTGAGCCGGAGAGCATTTCTATGATTGCGGTTTTCAGACCATCATAATTCATATTGATCAATGGTACAACCGTATCATAAGAGGCCGTTTCAGACCAATAACTCTTATATTCTCCTCTTAGCATTACGCTAACAACTGCTCTGGGATTATATACTTGATGATCCCTCAGAAGATAGCCGTCATACCAGCGTTTTACTTCTTCAAAATCCTGATCATATTCTTCCGCTAAGCTTTTTACTTCTTCCTCCGTAAATCCAATATACGGCGCCAGTCTGCTCGGACTTAGCATTGTGAACTCATCAAAATTATTCAGTGCTGACTGTGTTTTCTCCTTTTTTATCGGAAGAATGCCCGTCAGGTACGCAAGCTGGATATACTTTGTTGGTTCTGTTCCTTTAAACATTCCTCTGAGAAAGTTGATATAGTCTTCCTGTGCCTTCGCATTAGAGGCTTCGTCGCGAATAAGGACATCCCATTCATCAATAATGATAATAAACTTTTTCCCTGTCAGGGCGTTGATCTGTGATAAAGCTTCTGGCAGGGATTTTGTCTCCACCGGAAGAGCATCTGGATAGTACTCCTTAAGCTCTGCAATCGTTCTCTCCGAAATATAAGGGACTACCTGTTCTGAGCCCCCAGCTGGTTCCATACACCATTGAATGTCAAGATGAATGACGTCATACTGGTTCAAATGCTTCTTAAAATCTGTGCTTTTGCTGATTTCCAAATCAGCGAACATTGCTTCTGAATTGCAGCCTCTGCTGTAATAAGCCGTTAGCATATTCGCTGTAACAGACTTTCCAAACCTTCTCGGACGACTGTTGCAAATATAGCCTTGTAACGTATTTAGCACCTTGTTTGTATATTTAATGAGTCCACTTTTGTCTACATAAATTTCAGAATTCAAAGCAACCTGGAACGCAGAATTGTCTGGATTAACAAACATTCCCATAATGTATCACGCTTCTTTCCCGGGCAGCATGGTACACCATGCCTGCTATATTTTAATTTTACCGTAGCTATTCAAAAGACAATTACATTTTATCATCTGACAAGGCAAATAGCAAGTTACTGTGAACGGTGTGAACCAACCGGTACAAGATCCACGCAGACAATCTCCGGAATATTGTTGAACCGCGGAATCACCTCCGTATTTCCAAGCCCCGCAGACAGCACCAGATGCCGTTTTCCATCCTTTGAATCAAAAACACCCTTCAGCCGTCCCGGAAACCAGCCCATATCCGGCGCATATACACCGCCGATTCCAGGTAAAATGGCCTGCCCTCCGTGAAGATGGCCGGAAAACACGCAGTCCACGTTCCATTCCTCCAGGGCATCATTTTTCAGCCAGGCAATCGGAAGATGACTAAGCAGGATCTTGTAACGGTCGGTATTCTCAAAATCCCACAGAAACATGCATTCGCTAAGATCAGCTTCTTCCGTTTCCAGGTATTTGTCCGGCAGGCAGTAACCGTAAATGCCGCCGATGCGAAGAGACTGGCCTTTTACAGTAATATCCCGGTATTGGTGCTCCAGAACGATTGCACCGGCGTCCTGATACAGTTGTGTGACGTCTGTGACAAAAGTGTCCCGGTATTCTATCTCATGATTTCCCAGGGACAGATAGACGGGAGCAATCTCGCATAGAGAAGAAATTAAATTGGTAGCAATCTCTGTGACGGGCTCTCCGGAATTTAACAGATCCCCCGTAAGCAGAATCAGGTCGGGAGACTGACTTGCTATCCTGTCAATCAGCTCCTGATTGTCTTCTCCAAACTCGCTGTTGTGCAGATCCGTCAGCTGCAAAATCCGGATTGGGGTATCGATTTTGTCGGAGGGGATCTGATAGGAAGAGCAGCTTAGGGAGTGTTTCGATTGGTCTAGGTTGTGGCAGGTTGTGATTCCGAGGAATAGAAGTACGCTGATAATGAGCGTCCATTTGTGCTGCCGTAGCCATTTCATTGATAAGCTCCTTTACTGCCTATGTTTAATTACGCTTCATATGTAAAAATGGAATTTTTCCTTTAGTAACGGTATCAATCAAATTCATACTCTGTTCGAATTCAGGCAACTTAAAATAACACACGATGAAAATTATATTTGGAATAATCATACAGATCAACAGACGAACTGCAAAGATTTCCACCGCATTGCCATCAAATAAATTGCATATAAAATATGTACACATACACCCCGCGAATGTGACAATCACATAAAATAACATTCGTCGCAAAAAGTTTTTCTTATACTTGTGAGCAAAAATCACAGTAAACAGATTGTTCACTAACCATGGTATGCCAACAAATAACTTGCTAATTACTGTTGACAATATTATTCCAAACAGACCTATATGTTGAACCATAATCAAATTCAACGTTAAATTTGTTAACGCAGTGGCAAGCGGACGAAAACGATCTTCATGCCACATTCCTGCCGCATCTTTATACACATTCAAAACCCTATCCATTTCATAGATAAAGAAATAGATAACCAAACAAATCACAATTGAAAAGTCAAGAAGCAAGTGCTTTCCAAGCCAGATTGTAATAAATGGTTGATATAAACATAGAAAACATGTGCAACAAAATCCTGTAATCCAAGCAATAATAAACAATAACTTTTGAAAATCCATATAATTTTTTGTTGTACTTTCTGTAATAAGACTGTTTCCTATACCCGCCATACACGATGTAAAAATAATCTCAACAATTCCAATAATTGATGAAAAAATATAATAATAATTCTGATACTGTGCAAGTACATATAACCCTAAGAAGGCAGAAATCACAACGGAATCCGCTGAATTTACAACCACAGCTCCAACCTTCGAGGTAAATAAGTCCATCACTCTTCTATTAATAGCTTTTACTTCTTCCATAGGCAAAATACCATATGGCTTATATTTTGGAAATGTTTTTATCGATACTCCCGCATATATAAAATTTGAAATTATTTGCATACCTATAACAATAACCATGTATAAGTAGTAATTGGGAGCGAATATCAGAATCATCACTTGTAAAATCGTGGTTGCAACTGAAATGCAAGTAGAAATTATGCTTGCAATATCTACCCTTTGAAAAGCACTAAACAGACTATTTCTATATCCAAAGAGCCAATAGCCAGAAACGCTTACTGCCAAATTCATAAAATACAAAACATATAAGTTAACATCTGATGGTAAATCACTTTTGATCAGGTATGGTAAGAACGGAGCGGCAAACGTTCCAACAACTAGAATCACCAAACCAATTACTCGATAATAAAATCGATATAATTTGAGAAGTGCGCAGATTTTTTTCTCATCATCTTCTGCACGCTGTCGGGAAGCTCACAGCCGAGTACGGCAGGATTGGCGGCAATCTCAACCAGATTGCCCGCACCCTCAACGAGTGGCATAGCCCCTACCCGGCTATGGCAAAGGAATTGCGGGAAGCGGCCGCCGACCTTGCCGCCCTCAAGTATGAAGTCCTAAAGAAAGTAGGTGACGCCGTTGGCAACACTCAAGCATTTAGGCTCTAAGAACGCCGACTACGGAGCCGCCGAACAATACCTGCTCTTTGAGCATGACGAATTTACTATGAAGCCCGTCCTTGATGAAAACGGCAGGCTTATCCCCCGTGAGGATTATCGCTTGTCCACGCTGAACTGCGGCGGCGAGGATTTTGCCGTTGCGTGTATGCGCTCCAATCTCCGCTATGAGAAAAATCAGCGGCGGGAGGATGTGAAAAGCCACCACTATATCATCAGCTTTGACCCACGGGACGGGCCGGACAACGGCCTGACCGTAGACCGGGCGCAGGCGTTGGGGGAGCAATTCTGTAAAGAGCATTTCCCCGGCCATCAGGCCCTTGTCTGCACCCACCCGGACGGGCATAACCACAGCGGCAACATCCATGTGCATATCGTCATTAACAGCCTGCGGATAGAGGAAGTGCCGTTCCTGCCCTACATGGACAGGCCAGCGGACACGAAAGCCGGGTGCAAGCACCGCTGCACCGACGCAGCCCTACGCTACTTCAAGTCCGAGGTCATGGAGATGTGCCACCGGGAAGGACTTTACCAAATCGACCTCTTGAACGGCAGCAAGAACCGTGTCACAGACCGGGAATATTGGGCGCAGAAAAAGGGACAGGCCGCACTGGACAAGCAGAACGCCCCCATGATTGCAGGCGGTATCACGCCCCGGCAGACCAAGTTTGAAACGAACAAGGAGAAGCTGCGGCAGACCCTACGGAAAGCCCTTGCCACCGCTGCCAGCTTTGACGAGTTTTCCTCTCTGCTGTTGCGGGAGGGTGTGACCGTCAAGGAGAGCCGGGGGCGGCTGTCCTACCTCACGCCAGACAGGACGAAGCCTATCACCGCCCGGAAGCTGGGCGGCGACTTTGACCGCACCGCCGTCCTTGCCGTTTTGGAGCAGAACGCCCAGAGGGGCGTAACGGTTCGCTACACCCCGCAGCACCAAGCCGCCAGAGCCGCCGAACAGACCGCAGCCATACCCGAATACCTACACGCCGGGAAAGGCCGCTTACAGGGCGAAAAGACAGGGAAAATCGACCCCAGACAGGACAGTGTGCAGCGGCTTGTGGACATTGAGCAGAAGATGGCCGAGGGCAAGGGCAAAGGCTATGAACGATGGGCGAAGATACACAATCTGAAACAGGCCGCCAAGACCCTGACCATCTACCAACAGTACGGCTTTTCTTCCCCGGAACAGCTTGAAGCCGCCGTTGCTACCGCCTATCAGGAAATGCGCCAGACCAGCGGCGAACTGAAAGCACTGGAAACGAAGCTGCAAGGGAAAAGGGAGTTGCGGCAACAGGTACTTGCCTATGCCAAGACCAAGCCCATCCGCGAGGGGCTGAAAGCGCAGAAATCCGAGAAAGCCCGCGCCGCATACCGCCAGGCAAACGTGCACCGTTTAATACTGCTCTTGCAGCCTGAATTGCCGTTGCGGCCAGTTCTGTTTCAATTTCTGCTGCACGAGGATATTGTTCATAGAATGCTGCTTTGCGCAAATTACATTCTTCGATTGCTTTGGTACGGTTTGCATTTACCATTGCCATGGCTTCATCGTAAATCTCACGGCTGTATCCCAAAAGAGTCCCTCCTTACATAAATTCGCTTAAATCTATTTTTTCATATTCTTCCAAATCATAGGTTGGTTTGTGTTTTTCTTGTTCTTTTGCGGCTTTCTCACCGGCTTCCAACGCAGCCTGTTTTGGTGTGGTAATGCCTGCTTTATGCCAGCGTTCCAGAATTTTATTCATATAATGCAAGCTCAGTTTTCCTGTGGCGTTTACACAACGTTCGTAAGCTTCGCGTATCATATCTGTTGTAAAGTTCCATTCATGCATCCAACGGTGAGTATATTGCTCTTCTTTTGCACTGGGTGAGCGATGGTTAATACCCAACACTTGTTCAATGCAGCGCCAGGACTTTGCAATTAATGATAACTGATTTAATTTCACATCTGCTTTTTCATGGGTATTAATTTCTTCTTCCGCCCAGTTTTTTGCAACAGCTTCAATGTAGCTGGTGTTGTCTTTGTGAATACTTTTGACATACATCAACAGCATAATAATTACTTCAACAGGCAGGCCGTAGTCGTCATGAATCATAAGCAAAGTGGAGGACAAAGCAGGGGAGAGGGCACGTCCCAAAATTTGCTGTGCCTCCTGCATTAAAAATCCAACTTCCGCACATTGCGCGATGCGCTGTGCAATATAAACCCCATCCGGCTTTTTCATGCGCGGCGGAGTTTTTATCGGCTTTTCTGCCGTCTTTTTGTCCTCTGTCTGTGTCAGTGTATGTACGTCTTGTGATAAGGTTCCAGCAGCGCTTCGATGGAACGCACAAATCCGATAATGTC
>OGXL01003348.1_pt1 | contig 10833 bp, 7 predicted proteins | sample 1576311 | NCBI WGS metagenome assembly OGXL01 (sample SAMEA3541564, study PRJEB24748) | human gut metagenome | biome: human gut; feature: human-associated habitat; material: faeces | place: China | collected 2012 | reverse complement strand
ATTTATAGGGTACAGTTATAAAGACCCTAATATAAAGACTATTGTAAACACGGTAAAGCAGTTGCTGAATAGCAAATTTGTTTATAAACATTATATGATACTTGAACAACCAAAAGATACTAATGAATCTAAATTGCAAAAGCTATGGATAAAAGATATGGAGCGCTATGGCATATATGTGTATGAGTATCAGTATGGAAATTATAAAGAATTAGAAAGTATACTTGCTAAAGTGTCAAAAAAATCTAAAGGTCGAAGTGTGTTTGTAACAGGAAGTCACTTGAATAATCATAATACCATTGCAGCTGAGGTTGGGCGTGAATTATTTCATATAAATAATTTGATTTTGAAATATGGTCACTCAAAAGGAATTGGTAGTATAGTATGTAACAATTTTGTTCAGAAATGTATTTCTAATAATGTTGATATAGGTAAACGAATAGAGATATATGCAAATCCATATTCGTTTTGTGATGACTGGGATAATAAAGACTTTTTATTGGGAGCATTGGAAGAAATGCGAAAGGATATTTTAGAAAATGTTCAAATTTTGATTGCATTTCCAGGAGGAAAAGGTACAAAACTAGAAATTGAAATGGCTTTAAAACGTGGAGTAGTTGTAATTCCAGTGATGGGGGAAAGAGATAAGAAATTTAAAGAGTATATCTTTAAAAATTTACAATTGATAGAACAATTAAGACAATATTCTGTAGAATATATTAATAAATTAGAATGTAATCAAGTGAAAGTTGCTGATATTATAAATTGTGTAAGGGTGATATTAAATGATTAATTACACGGTTTCCTGGGGGAAAAAGAAGATATGTGTTGGAGGACAGGCACCAATACTAATAAATCAATTGGTTGGATGTAATGGTACTTCAGGGGTTAGAGAATGTATTGAAAAAATTGAAATGTGGGAACTGGATAATGAGAGCCCCGATATTATTACAGATGTGAGTCTGAGAAACGATAATGAGAAAAAAATATGGGAATATGCGGTTGAGAAGGAACAATATATTGTTGGGACGGTTCCAATATATACATGTTGTTCAAAAACAAATATTGAAAAAAATGAACTTTTAGAAGTAATTGAAAAACAATTGCAATCAGGGGTTAGAATTATCACAATACACATAACCCCTGAAATAGAGATTATTAATTTGGCACAGAAGAGAATTGTTCCAATTACATCTCGTGGAGGTGGAATAGTTGTTAAAGATTTTTTATTAGGGAAAAAAGAACAAAATGTATATGTTCGTGCAATTGATGAAATTATTTCATTGTGTATTAAATATAATTCTGTAATAAGTATTGGTACTACATTTAGACCAGCAAATATAATTGATTCTTTGGATGAAGCACAGATACTTGAAATAGAAAAGCAGCAATATTGGGCAAAATATATTATTCATGAACATGTTCACCTACCACTTGGCCGGCATATACTTCGTCTTGCGGATAAATGAAAAATTTGCCACGATCCTGTAATTTGTCAATAGCGTATGCAAAAGCTGTTCCGCTTTCCATAGCAATCATAGAACCGTTGCTGCGACGTTCTATCTCACCTTTGTATGGTTGGTAACATTTAAAGCGGTGGGCCATGATCGCTTCTCCGGCCGATGCAGTCAGTACATTGGTGCGAAGACCGATAATACCGCGCGAAGGCATATCAAACTCAATGTTTACGCGGTCACCCTGTGTTTCCATAGAAACCAAATCACCCTTACGGCGGGTTACCATATCGATCATTTTACTGGAATATTCTTCGGGCACACTGATCGTTAATTCTTCGATAGGTTCGCATTTTACTCCGTCTATTTCTTTGAAAATAACCTGAGGCTGTCCTACTTGTAATTCGTATCCTTCGCGGCGCATGGTTTCAATCAGTACAGAAAGATGAAGTACACCACGTCCTGATACAATCCATTTACCGTCTTCCAGTTCGCTTTTGCGTACACGCAATGCCAGGTTCTTATCTAGTTCTTTGGTCAAGCGATCTTGGATGTGGCGTGAAGTCACAAACTTACCTTCTTTGCCGAAGAAAGGAGAATCGTTGATAGTGAATAACATGCTCATGGTCGGTTCGTCAATGGCGATGGGGGGCAATGGTTCCGGATTTTCGAAATCGCAGATGGTATCACCAATTTCGAAGCCTTCTACACCTACTACAGCACAGATATCTCCCGATGAAACGGCATCTGTCTTTTTACGTCCTAAGCCTTCAAAAGTATGTAGTTCTTTGATTTTAGACTTTATCAGACTGCCATCACGCTTTGCCAGTGTAATATTCATACCTTCTTTCAGGGTACCACGATGTACACGTCCCACAGCTATACGACCTGTATATGCTGAATAGTCTAAAGAGGTGATTAACATTTGAGGAGTTCCCTCTAGCTGTTTCGGTGCTGGAATGTGCTCAATAATAGCATCCAACAACGGAACCAGATTTTCTGTTGGGGTCTTCCAGTCAGTACTCATCCAATTATTTTTGGCAGAACCATAAATAACGGGGAAGTCCAACTGATCTTCTGTAGCATTCAGGCTGAACATCAAGTCGAATACCATTTCGTATACTTCTTCCGGACGGCAGTTGGGTTTATCCACCTTGTTCACAACAACTACAGGTTTCAAACCGATCTGTAACGCCTTTTGCAATACGAAGCGTGTCTGCGGCATCGGGCCTTCGAATGCATCTACCAATAAGATACATCCATCAGCCATATTGAGTACACGTTCTACTTCGCCACCGAAGTCGGCGTGTCCCGGAGTATCAATAATATTGATTTTTGTTCCTTTGTAGTTAATTGAAACGTTCTTTGAAAGGATAGTTATCCCTCTTTCGCGTTCCAAGTCATTATTATCCAATACCAGTTCACCATTTGTCTGGTCGTTGCGGAACAAATGTCCCGCCAGCATCATCTTGTCCACCAGTGTTGTTTTTCCGTGGTCTACGTGGGCGATGATCGCAATGTTTCTAATGTCTTGCATACTATACCTATATATTTGGCTGCAAAGGTACGATTTTTAATTCAAAAAATATTTGGCTGTTAACGATTATTTTTTATCTTCCGTATCTTCTTTACTATTAAATGTGGAGGGAGTAGTGCCATAGAAATCGACAAAGTGCTTTCTGAAAGTGGGGATGTCATTATAACCAACCATTTCGGCCACCTCCTGAACATTGTATTTGCGGCTTCTCAGTAATTCGGCAGAGCGTTTTAACCGGACTCCTCTTACTAATTCTATGATAGTGAAATTAGTGAGTTGTTTTACTTTCCTGTAAAGGGTAGGTTGACTCATATTCAGCATTTCGGCCAGTTTTTTCACATTGAATTCCGGATTTTGCAGGTTCTCATTTACAATATTCAGAATTTGTGTGATGAACGGGTCTTCTATGATGATTGTTTCCGTATTTTCTTCTTGCGAGCCGTTGACGGTGGTGGAAGGCATTAGTAGTTTGGTATAAATCTGTTTCAGTTCAGTCCGGCTTTTTATTAAACGTTTTACTTTGGTGCGGAGAATCTCCGGATTGAACGGCTTCAGAATATAGTCATCAGCTCCTAATTCTATTCCTTTCACTATATTTTCGTCATCTGTCAAAGCTGTCAGTAGAATAATAGGGATATGGCAAGTTTTTAGATCTTCTTTTAGGATACGGCAACATTCAAAACCGTTCATGATAGGCATCATGACATCCGTTATTACAAGATCCGGTATTTCTTTACGCGCTATTCTTACTCCTTCTTCCCCATTTTCCGCCATAATAATATTATAGGTAGCAGAGAATAATACTTTCAGATAGAGGCGGATATCTGCATGGTCTTCAACAACCAGTAGTTTGTATTTGGTTTCGGGGTTGTCAATAGGTTTGGCAGTTATGCTGTTTGCTATTTCCTGTTGTCTCTTATCCTCTGCGGTAATCATTGCTTTATTTGGATCTTCCGCTATTGTTTCGGGTTCGATGAAACATACGTTTTCATCATTTTTCAAATGTTGCTTACCTAGAGGGATATAAAGGACAACTCGGGTTCCTTTGTTTTTTTCTTGAGTGATCTGGATATCACCGTGGTGGGCGAGTACTGTCGTTTTCATAATTTCAATGCCTAATTCGGGGTGTAGCCGGTTGCTTGGAGGGTTGTAATTATCCGATCCAAGGAAGATAACAGAGGACTCTTCTATCATTTCTTTCCCGTCATCCTCTATAGTAAAAAGGCAGAAATCCTTTCCGTTGATAATACTGGTGTTTACAGTAAAACGGATGGAACCGGAATACGAGATATGCCGATAGGCATTGGATAATATATTACTTAGAATAAAGGTTATCTTTTTCCGGTCAATCCATATTTCTGTATTTATTTTGTTGTCTTTGTCATAATGCAGGTTAATGGGACTGACGTTCAGTAGCTCGTGAGAGGCACGAACTACAGTGTCGGCTATCACGCTGGCGGGATAGGGGGCCACATTCAATTTAAGACTGTAACTTTCTTGCTGATGAATATTCAATAGCTGGTTACAAATGTCTTGCAGGCTGATTGAATTCCGATAGGCCATTTTAGCTTTTTGCAGGAATGATTCCGGGAAGGCCGTATTAGTAATCATTTCTTTTAACGGAGCAGTGATGAGTGATAACGGAGTGCGTAATTCCTGTGCCAACATATATCTGATTTGGTCACGCAATTGGTGGTTTTTCTCTTCTTCTTTTCTTATTTCTGTTTCTTCTTCCAGCTTTTCTTTCAGTTTCACTTCTTTGGCTTTGTAAACTTGCCGTTTCTGTAATTTCCGGTTAAAGTACATCCATGTAAACAAGGAAATAATGATAATAGTCAGGATGTATGCGGCGATGGCCCATCCGGTTGCAGCCCAATATCTATTTACATTGATGGATAACCGGGTTATTTGTTCATTTTCTTCCAACGGATAAGACGAGCGTATTTCCAGCACATATTTCCCAGGAGTGATATTGCTGAGTTTTATATGATCGTCATAATTCGTATTCCATTTTTCTTCTGTGGGTAACAGGCGATATTTCACTGTGTTGGGAGAGGTTCCGTATTTCAAATCACTTAGATAGAGAATCAAGTTGTTGTTATTGTAGTCTAAAGATAAATGTTCTATCAGGTACGCAGGTATGTCTAGGATGACTTGTCCGTTTATTTTTTCTCCTATTTCTACTTTATTGTAATTAATATCTATATCGGAGATATGGAATTGGCGGTTACTTGAACTTTCTTTTAAAGTGCGCGGTTCAAAATAGAGCAACCCTGTAGAGTTCGCCCATAGTAATTTCCCGTCATTCAGCCGACATACATCGTAATAACTCTCCGGTAATGCATAGGCATATGATGCATTGTTCTTGTTATTTAGTGTGATAAAACCAGCATTGCTTCCTAGCCAGGTATTTCCGTTCTTATCATCTATCATACAGCTTATGTGTCCGTTAGGCAAGTCCTTTTGCAAGATCATGGTAGAGGATACGGTTTTCTCTTTTCCGTCTATTTGGATAATTTTATCAGTGTACGAGATAAGCAGTTGGTTATAGTTGTTCAGATAAAGTGCTAATACTTTTCCGGGTGTCAGGTTTCTTTCCTTTTCATAACCACCAGTGAATTTTATTTGTTTCCCTTTACAGTTGGCACGGTATATCCCTTTTTCAGTACCCAGCCACATGGTTCCATCTCCATCTTCGCATATAGCGGTTATTTTTTTGAATTCTTTCGTATAAGGTTGTGCTGCTATACATTCGTGTGTCTGATGGTTATAGACCATTATTCCTTTTTCGGTGGCAATCCATAAATGGTTTTGTGAGTTTAGATATAGTTTCAAGATAGCAGCAGTTACAGCAGAGTCTGCTGTTTCGGGGGGTAGTTGGTGAATCACTGTTTCACCAGTAGTAGGATTTACCCAAAGAATGTTTCCTTTGTTATCGCCGAACCATAATCCTCCATTTCGATCTTTGTGCAGGCAATAATGATTATTCTTGTTACTTTTCTCCCATAAGGAAAAGCGCAGATTGGGGAAGATCTTATTTTCTATACTTTTATATATGCCATCTTTTTCGGTGACCAGCCAGATGTATCCATCGGCATCTTGTGCTATACCATTCACATATCTTATTTCATCGTTCAACAGGATACGGTTGATATCGTTTCCTTTGAGATTCAGTTTCAGTAATCCTCTGCCGAAAGTTCCTACCCAAAGCACATTGTTGGATTTGTCAAAATGGATGTCGGTAATTCTGTTTTTGAGGATAGGGGTATAGTAAGAATCATGTTGGGTCAGGTCTATAATGTGGAATGGCGACTGGAGGTAGTTGTCCGTTTCAAATCTTATGGCTGACAGTGAACTCCATGTGGCTATAATGAATGTGGTTTTATCTATCTGGATAATATCGCGTATATCTTTTTGAATGAAGGATGACTGGCTGTTGTCATTCAGTGTGCGGGATGTTTTAGTGTTTGTATTATAACAGATGATTCCTTCGGTTTGGTCACAGATCCACACATTATTATTATATATATGTATTTTCTCAATGTTGTCGGCTTTCACAATACCTAGATCGGTTCCATTTATATGCTCGCTACTTTTATCGGAAACGTTATAAAGTAAGATTTGATTCTCTACTGTCAGTGCGCATAAAATATCTTCGTTATTATAAAGTCTTAGGACTTTTGTTTTTATATCTATAAGCGGTTGGGCGGTCAGTCTTATTTCATCTGCATTTTTCTCCATCTTTAACTCTACTATGACATTGGAGGTCAAGGCATATAATTTGTCTTGCAGTACACATATATCCTGTATATCTTTCAATACCTCAGGGGTAGGTGAGATAAGTGGCATATAGATTCCACGCATCTTGTCAAAACATGCTATTTGGTTTAAATTGGCGATATGGGACCATAGCAGATTGTTTGATGTTTCATATAAATGAGCTAAGGCACGTGGCTCTTTATCAATCAAATTGTAATTATGAAAATGTATTCCGTCATAGCGGCTCAGTCCAACATCGGTTCCTAACCATAAAAAGCCGGCTTTATCCTGATAGATTCCAGTCAATGTATTGTTGCTCAATCCGTTTTGTTTGGTAAGTAGTTGGATACCACACTGGCGGAAATAACTTTGGGCATTAGTAGTTGATAGACAAAAACTACATAATAAGGTGATTATTAAAGATTTCATTATAATAAATTGTTTCACTTTTATTCCCCTGTAATCAAATTGGTCACGTACAATCTGCCTGATATTATTCCTTAATCTATTTTAGGAATTCCTACAAATATAGCAAACTATATTTTCATAACCAACTAAAAATCATAAGAATATATTCTGTTTTTAGTATCAACAGGTTCGGTGGAAATAAAGGATGGTAGGTATTCCGTTCATACTGTTTTGTTTTTCCTTGATTATTAGACGATTGTATTTGAATGAAGTGCACCCCTTGTCTCTTGCTTTTTTTAAGGTATGTAGGCTAAGCTAGAAACAAGGGGGGAATGATGGTATATATTATAAAGTGATTATTGCATTATATATCATAAATTGTAGGAAAATGCAGCATCATGGTTTCGGGGATTATAGTTGCCATTTATAGTGACAGGAATCTGCATATATTTGATTCCATTATCTATTACTTTCATATAAATATAGCTTTGGGATTCGAATTTATAATTTTTTGTGGCATTATCGGTAGCCAGGCTGAAACCTTTAAGATACCATTTTATCAAAGAAGAAGAACATTCCGCCTGATATCCGCCATAGTAGAGGCTTCCGTCATTGTAACAGTTCATATTTAACTGGATAGTGAAAGCATATTTATGATCTATTGTTTGCTTCATTACAATTCTAAGCCATGTTTGTTCTCCTTTGGTGGCAGTTTGAATATCAAGTTCTTCTTGAGCATCAGTATGTTTTCGTAGGACAGATAGAATATGGTCGGCTTCAGAAAGGCTGATAGCCGGTAACTCACTTAATTTTAACTTGTCAGAATTGTTTTCCTCGTATGTAACGCTTCTGGCTCCATACGTTTTTTCCAGGAGATACGTTGAAACTGAGTTTTCAACGGGGTCATTACCATCTGCAGAGCAGGATGCCAAACTCATCATGACGAGCATGGCAATTATTAAATGCATTGCCTTCATAGAACTATAATTTTTTATTGTTTTTTTGATTATGTGAATGATTGACCCATTATCATCCGATACAAAAGTAGGTATTCTTTTCATGTATCCAAATTATTTTCAAGCTTTTTTGATGAAAACACCCTCTTTTTGATGAAAATACCTGCTATGTTGGAAAGAAGGAGTTGTTTGGCTATATAAGGGGGTGTTTTTATCATGATGAAAGGATTTTCATTTATGGATGGAGAAAACTCCGTTGGTGTTCCATTTGATAGTTGGAATGTTTCTCATTGAATGGATGTTCTATTTTTGACGAAAATAGGAACTAGGATTGTTTTTTGTTCATTTTGCATTTTGCTGAAACTACCTCTTAATAAAGATTAATTTGCCAATATCCTGTTAAAAAAATAGCCTTTACCTTTGTGAAGTAAACAATAATTTAGCTAGAAAGAATAGAATATGGTAATACGAAGATTTTTATTTTCATGGGTGTGTCTGTTGGCTTCTTCCTTATTTATGTATGGACAGATGGCTGTTAAAACTAATGTGGCGATGGATGCTGTCGCCATACCAAACTTAGGAGTGGAAGTAGGGTTGAGTAAGAAGCTTACAGTGGATATTCCGTTTTATTATAATCCCTGGAAATACAGCGATAATAAAATGCTGAAACTGGTGATGGTACAGCCTGAGTTGCGCTATTGGCTTTGTGATAAGTTCAATGGTCATTTCTTCGGTTTCCATTTAATGGGAGGAGCATACAATACTACCGGTATTGATTTGCCGTTTTCTCCTTTCGATGATTTGAAAGACTTCCGTTATAAGGGACATTTTTATGGTGGCGGTGTCAGTTACGGTTATCAGTTTGTGCTGGGACGTCATTGGAATCTGGGCGCCACCATCGGCTTGGGTTATGCTTATGTGCGTTATAAGAAATATGAGTGTGAAGAATGTGGAGATATGTTGGAGAAATCCAACAAGAATTATTGGGGTCCTACTAAGGCTGCTCTGAATCTTATTTATATATTCTAAAAATTACGGATTATGAAACTTATATGTTATATACTTCTTATATTATTGATTCCGACTATTCCGGTAGGTGCACAGACATTATCAGGTGGTCAGGTACAAGTCAGCAACCAGTCAATCCTGATTAGTGATAATGGACAGGTGATGATAGGAATGGATATCACGTTGCCGACTGCAATGGAGCTTTCTTCCAACTGTGTGGCAACTCTGACTCCGGTTTTGAAGACACAGGATAACAGTTATAACAGGATTTTGCCTGCTATTTGGGTATCCAGATGAAAGCGCTCCAAGGATTGTCACAAGTCACACCATTGAATTCTTTGATCTTCATGCCCGTGAAACCTAGATCGATTGCCTTCTGGGCGGCAGAGGCAGCAGAGGCTAATACGCTCTTATCTACCGCAGTTTGGTGAATCAAGTAACGTGCTTTCAAACCATATGCGCTAGCCAACCATTGATTCATGTCACCGCCAAACACCAAGTCCTGGTCTTTTACATTGTTCAACTTTTCGCTTACGGCTGTCTCTAAATTACCGATAGCCTTATCCAACGTAACCAACAAGTCAGCGTATATGTCCTTTTGTGCATCCAGCTTCGGTTGCAGGCATTCTTGCCCTTTCAAGGCCTCGCTATAAGGAATATCGCCGAACATATCGGTTAAAATACCGAATTCCATTACTTTCAATACCTGTGCGATACCTAGTACGTCATAGTGTCCCTCGTTGCCAGTCACGCCATTCTCTACTTTGTCTATCATCTGTTGGATGTTCAGTAGATTTCCATACGTGCTAGACCATACGTTATTAAATGTAGAGGAGTTTGCCCACTCAATGGAATTACGTAACTCAGCTTTCATCAGCTGATTGTTACCTACTCCGATATTTTGCTCGTTCAATGAGGAAAGATAGAATGCCAAATCTCCGGATACCGTACTGAAGCCGGTGTTCATGATAGCTTCGCTCAATTGCAAATAGGCAGGTACTACCTCTGGAGCTGGATGATAGGTGTCCTTATTGATATAATCGAACGTATCCTCAGAGCAAGCGGTAAATCCCATCATCGCCACTGCCAGTGCGATATATATGTTTTTCTTCATAACTCTTTATTACTGATTAATTTTTAATGTTTAGAATGTAACTGTTAATCCTCCACCGAAGCTCGATGTATTAGGCACGGAGAATCGCTCGAAGTAACCACTCATGTTATTATTACCCTGTGAAGACTCCGGATCAAAGTTAGGAAGCTCTGCCCACAATAGGATGTTACGGGCGAAACCGTAAACAGACAGGTCTACGCCGCAAAATTTCGGCAACTGATACGTCAAGGTCAAGTCGCGCAGTTTCAAGAACGAGGTGCTATAGATACCAGCCTCGGTCACGTCGTTATAAGACATCCAATAGTCTTGCTTGCTAACCTCTACCGTGTTCTTCTCGCCGGTAGCCTCGTCGATACCCTCGGCAACCATTGTCCCCTCGTGGTAAGGTAAAGACTCTTTTGTCGCACCGAAATAGTTCATCGTTAAGTTCGTACCGTGGTACATCTTACCACCCTGCTGCCAACTCCATGTCGTAGAGATAGATACTCGTTTGTAACGGCCTCCTAAAGTGAAACCAGTGGTGAAGTCAGGGGCGCAGTTACCCAAGTCTTGCATAGCGCCGCTTACCTGAGGCAGACCGTCCAGCAATAATAGATT
>OGXL01003344.1_pt1 | contig 10843 bp, 8 predicted proteins | sample 1576311 | NCBI WGS metagenome assembly OGXL01 (sample SAMEA3541564, study PRJEB24748) | human gut metagenome | biome: human gut; feature: human-associated habitat; material: faeces | place: China | collected 2012 | reverse complement strand
TAACAGCCCAGAGGCGGCTTTGTAAGTCGCGGAAGTGGTCCCAAGTGCCGGATTGTAAGCAGATTTGGCGGTGCGTTACTTGTCGGTGCCTAGCTTGTGCGGTTTGTAGGCGAGGGCGTTGACGAGTGCCTCGGCAGCGGATTTGACAGCCGCCGGCTGCGGATCGTTAACGTGGTCCTCGGGGTGCACGGGTAGGTCCTTCTTGACGGCATCGTGGATGAGCTTAAGGTACTCGGTCACGCCGGCGGTCGAAAGATGCGTGCCATCGCCATCGAACAGGTCGTTGCGATTTGTGCTGTATCCGTACCAGTCGATAACACGCACGTTTTTATAGCGCTTGGCGGCGTTGGCAATGGCTTGGTTCGTGGACCCGACCCACGGCTGCGGGCTACGCGTGTTTACAAACACGACAATACGCTGATCACCGGCGTCGGCCATGATCGCATCAATCTGATCATCGGTTACCAGGCCGTTGGTGCCTAGCGCAAAGACCACAATCCTGCCTGCAAGATTTTGCTGGATATAGCCCTCAAATGTCGCGCGGCCCGCATCAAACTGGCGGCCCTTTTCGGCATCGATGTGGCTGTGCGGGAACACGCCGCCAAAGGCATCGACGGCGCGCAGGGACACGGAGTCGCCAATCATTAGCAGGTCGTAGGCTCCGTCGGGGAAGCCGTCGTCGTCTTTGTCGGAGTCGTCGGCCGCCTGCTGATCTTGAGGCTTTGCATTTTTGGCCTCCTTGTTTAGGATTTCGGCGCCCTCGCCGCTCAGCGCGGATGTGTCGGGCACAAAGACCAGGCCGCCCAGCGCCACAACAAGCACGACGGCGCAAACGGCGCAGGTGGGGACATGTGCGCGCATCCAGCCGGCGGGCGTGGTGGTGCCGTCGCGGAGCTCGGAAACAGTGCGCCCAAAAGCGCCCTTCCTAAACGGCGTTTCGATAAAGCGATAGGAGCACTCGGCCACGGCGACCACCAACAACACCTGCAAAATGTAGTGCCACCAGGGCGTGTCGTTAATGTTGGCGACCGGGTTCATGAGGAGCAGCAGCGGATAATGCCACAGGTAGATGCTGTAGGAGCGCTTGCCGATCCATACGAGCGGCTCGGCGGACAGCGCGCGGGCAACCATTCCCTGGGGCTGCACGCAGGCCGCGATAACCATCAGTGTGAGGATGGAGCACAGCAGCGTGCCTCCGCGATACTGGAACGCGGTATAGCCGTTGGTGAGCGCGACCATGGCGGCGAGTCCGACCAGGCCAACGACGCCCATCAAATCGATGGATGCGGGGGAGGACCAAAAGCGTGCGAGCTCACTTGGCTTTGTCGTGGCGGCCTCGGCGGTGTCGCTCTTTGACTTGCTGTGCTTGGCGGCGCCGGCCAGTCGGTCGAGCCCCAGATGGCGGACAAGGCGCGCAGGCGCCAGGTCGCGGTCGGGGATAAAGGCCATCCAGGCGCCCAGCAGCAACGAGAACACGCGGGTGTCGGTGCCGTAGTACACGCGGCTGGGGTCGGTGGCGGGGTTGTAGAGCACCATCATGGCGACGGCGGAGACGGCGGCGAGGCCCAGGACCACGCGGCGCGTGTTGGGCTTGCTCATGTGCACCGACACCATGGCGAGCAGCAGCGGCGGCCAAATAAGATAGAACTGTTCCTCGATGGCAAGCGACCAAAAGTGCGTGAGCGGCGAGGGGTCGCCCAGGGCGTTAAAGTACGAAACGTCCTGCATGATCTGCCACCAGTTATTAAAGAACAGCAGCGACGGCAGGATGTCGGGGCGCATCTTGGTGAGCATCACATGGTTAAAGACAGTGCACAGCGCGCAGGTCACCACCACGACGGTTACCACGGCGGGGAACAGGCGACGGATGCGGCGGATCCAGAAGCTCTTGAGATCGATACGACCGGTCTTTGCGATTTCGTTGAGGAGCAGGCGCGTGATCAAGTATCCCGAGAGCACAAAGAAGATCGTGACGCCGAGCAGGCCGCCCTGAGCCCACGTGAGGTTGAGGTGATAGAGCACCACCGCGACAACGGCGAGCGTGCGAAGGCCGTCGAGGGCGGGGATGTAGCGAGATTTGGGACGCGTGGGCGCCTGTTCTTTTGCGGCGCTGTCGGTGCGGGCGCCCTTGTTGGCGGGCGAGCGATGGGAGCCTGCAGCGCGGCGCGGCTCGGTGGTTTGGCGGTTAGTGCGCGAACGTTCGTGCGGCGCTTGTTGATCGCTCGCATGGCGTGAGCTGCGCGAGCTCGATCGCGGGAATTGTTCCATAAAACATCATCCAATGACGAGAATAATCAGCACGCTTTCATTGTAGCCGCCTACTCCTGTGAATGCTTGCTGCTGGCGTAAGCTCAAGCGCGCGTCCACATCAAAGTGAACTAAAGTTATAGAGGTGCGAGAGTGCATGATTGACGGCCGACAGCGGGTGCAGAGCCCGCGGACGAGGAGGTTTCCATGGCAGATTGCGGCATCGTTGCGGTGTTTGGCAGCATGAACATGGACCTTTCGGTGGCGTGCGAGCGCATGCCGCGTGCGGGCGAGGCCGTCGGCGGCAGCGGGTTTATCACCAACGCCGGCGGCAAAGGCGCCAACCAGGCCGTAGCAGCTGCGCGCATGGGTGCGCGCACGTGCATGATCGGCGCGGTCGGCCGCGACGCGTTTGGCTCGTCGCTCGTGGCGGGGCTTCAAGATGCTGGCGTGGACTGTGACTTTGTGGCGCGTCGCGACGACGTGGAGACGGGAACGGCGACCATCATTCGCTGTGAGGGCGATAACCGCATCGTGCTGTCGCTGGGCGCCAACCATGCGCTCGCGGGCGAGGACGTTGCTCGCGCGCTGAGGCGCCTGGTGGCCGATGAGCTCGATGGCAACGCCAGCGAGATTGCCCCGGCTGCCGGAAGCGTCTTTATCGCCCAGGGCGAATGTGACCTTGTGGCGACTGTCGAGGCGCTTTTCTGCGCTCACGAGCTGGGGTTTTATACGGTCTTTAATCCAGCGCCAGCCTGCGATTTGCCTGCGGAGGTCTGGCCTGCAGTCGACCTGGTTTGTCCCAACGAGACTGAGTGCCAGGTACTGACGGGCATCTTGCCTGCAGACGATGCGAGCTGCGTCGCGGCGCTCAATGCCTTGCTCGCCAAAGGTGCCGGAGCTGCGGTCATCACGTTGGGCGGCGCCGGATCGGTTACGCTCGGCGACGACGGCGAGCTGCTGCGTATGCCGGCGCTTTCGAGCACGGTGGTCGATACGACGGCTGCGGGCGATACGTTTATCGGTGCGCTTGCTGCGGCTCGTTTGGAGGGCTTGCCACTCTTTGAGTGCATGGCCGCGGGTGCTCGCGCCTCGGCAGTGACGGTGTCGCGCCTGGGCGCGCAGCAGTCGATTCCCACGCGTGCCGAAGTTGAGCGCGTGTTTGATTTAGACGATTTAGTACAAGACGGAGAAGCGGAGTAGAACAATGGCAACCAAGAAGCTGATCCTTGATCTGGATATGGGTGTGGACGATGCGATGGCGCTTGCCTATGCCATCGCGAGCCCCGAGGCTGAGCTCGTGGGCATTACCACGTGTTTTGGCAACGTGCGCGTCGACCAGTCGGCGCGCAACTGCCTGGCGGTGCTCGACTTGTTGGGCCGTCCCGAGGTGCCGGTGTACCTGGGTGCCGACCGTCCTCTGCAGGCGACTGAGCCCTATACGCCGCCGGCGTCCACCGTACTCATTCACGGCAAGAATGGCATCGGCGGCGCGAGCGTGCCCGCGTCGCCCTATGAGCCGGTGGGGGCGACTTCGGCCGATGGCAACGCTGCAGTCGATTATCTAATCGATGCCGCGCGCACCTATGGTCCCGATCTGGTCTACGTAGCGACCGGCCCGCTCTCCAACCTGGCGCTTGCCCTGGAGCGCGATGCGACGGCGGTGATGTCTATTGGCCGCGTGGTGGTGATGGGCGGCGCCCTGACCGTGCCCGGCAACGTGAGCGCGGGCGCCGAGGCCAACATGGCAAGCGATCCCGAGGCGGCCGATGCCATGCTGCGCTCGGGCCGCAAGCTCACCATGGTGGGTCTGGACGTGACGCATCGCGTGGTGCTTACACGCCGCGACATTGCCGGCTGGACGGGCTCGGGCACCATGGCGGGCTGTGCGTTTGCGAGCATGGTCGAGCACTACATTGGCTCGTACGAGATGAACGCACCCTACCTGGGTGGTTGTGCGCTGCACGATCCGCTGGCCGTTGCCGTGGCGATCGACCCCACGCTCGTGGGTGCGCTCGGCTGCAATCTGCGTGTTGATCTGCTGGGCGAGTATCGCGGCCGCACCATTTGCGACGAGCATCGCCTGTCCGATCCGGACAAGAGCGCGCTTGTGGCGCTGACCGTGGATGCCCCGCGCTTCCTGTCCGAGTTCAAGACGCGCATGGCTCGTATCCTTGGCTAAATGATTTCCGTGCCCCGCCCCATGTAGTCAATTTGGGACGGGGCTTTTTTAGCTACCGAGTAAATGCGCCCGTTGGGGGAATAGTCGTGCCACTTCGCTTGACAACAGGCTAAACTAGCTCATAAACATTTACTATTCTGTTTAGATTGAATTTGCGGTCGTTTAGTTGTCGAGTCATCAAGTTGTGATGCTCCGCCACGGCCGTTGCTAGGGGGAACAATGGCCAAAGCAAGTGTTCGCGAGATCAGCCGCATCACCGGTTTTTCGCCTGCGACCGTGTCCAACGCGCTCAACCGCAAGCGCAGCGTGAGTGAAGAGACCGCCAAGGTCATCCTGGAGTGCGCGCAATCGCTTGGCTATCAGCAGTCGACGCAGCTCGAGAGCATTCAGTTTGTGCTCGCGCGCAAGACGGGTGCCATCTTGGACGAGAGCACCTTCCATCCTGCGGTCATCGAGGGCGTGGAGCGCCAGGCGCGTCGTCACGGCATGAGCACGAGCTTTGTCTCGCTCGACTTTAGCGACTTGGACGCCGTGCGTCCGCAGGTCGAGGGCCTGATCGCCGATCCGTCCGCCGCTATCGTGCTGATGGGTACCGAGCTGGGTGAGGAAGACTACGCCCTGTTTGCCAACGCTGCCGCCCACCTGATCGTGCTCGATGGCTGGAGCGATCGTCAGTACTTCGATGCCGTGGTCATTGCCAACACCGACTCGGTGCTGCGCGCCGTTGATCACCTCATCGAGAAAGGTCACAGGCAGATCGGCTATCTGGCAGGCGACCTTCGCATCCGCAACTTTAAGGATCGCGAGCGCGGCTATCGCCAAGCGCTTGAGGACGCAGACCTTGAGGCCAACCCGACATGGCGCGTTACGCTGGGCACCACGCTCGAGGGCGCCTATCGCGACATGGGCGCATGGCTCGACAGCGTCTCGCGCGACGACCTGCCGACGGCTTTCTTTGCCGAAAACGACGTGCTCGCCGTGGGTGCCATGCGCGCGCTCAACGAGCACGGCATACGCGTGCCCGAGGATGTCTCGATCATCGGCTTTGACGATCTGTCTTTGGGCGCCTTCTCCAACCCGCCGCTCACCACGGTGCACGTTCCCAAGCACGAGGTGGGCGAGATCGCGGTGCGCCGCCTGGTGGGCAACATCCGCAATCCCAAGAGCTATACCTGCAAGACAGCCGTATCGACCTATTTTGTCGAGCGTCAGAGCGTGCGTGAGATCTAGGCAAAGGAAACGCCGGGCCGCAGGGCGGCAAAGCGGTCGACGCGACCATTTTGTACACTGCCTAGCATGATTTTTTTGGTACGGGAGTAAAAACTCATTGATCCCCGTCCCGGGCAGCTTATTTGGGACGGGGCTTTTTTGACTGGTATGATTGGTGCGACCATTCGAACCAGCTAAAAGAGCCCCGTCCCAAATTGACTATCGAGAGGATCTGCCATGGAGCGCATCGCGAGCTTTTCCGTTGACCATTTGCAGCTTGAGCCCGGCGTGTACGTGAGCCGCATCGACCGCGATCCGGCGACCGCCGCTGTCGTTACCACCTTTGACCTGCGCCTGACCACGCCCAACAAGGAGCCGGTCATGAACACGGCCGAGTGCCACACCATCGAGCACCTAGGCGCGACATTCCTTCGCAACCATGCCGAGTGGTCGAGCCGCATTGTCTACTTTGGCCCCATGGGCTGCCGGACGGGCTTTTACCTGGTCGTGTTTGGCGAGGTGACGAGCGAGGAGATTCTGCCGCTCGTGCGTGAGTTGTTTGAGTTTGTCGCCGACTTTGAGGGAGATGTCCCCGGAGCCGCTCCCGAGGAGTGCGGCAACTACCTGGACCAGAACCTTCCCATGGCAAACTGGCTTGCGCGCCGCTACCTCGACCGCGACCTGGCCGATATCGACGAGAAGCACCTGCACTATCAGCAGGCGTAAGGGCTTATCGCTCAAAACGCGCACATTGGGCGCCTTCGCTTATGCGGGGGCGCCTTTTTGTTGAGTGGTCTGGACGAGCGTTCAAAATCGCTCATGTTTGTTCTAGAATGTTCGTATAGTCACATTTACAAACAGGAGTGAACATGCATATCTACTCTGTCAAAGATTCCGAGTTCAAGTCCTATGGCCGCGTGTGGGACGACGTCCCGTCCGGCCTGACCACCCCACTCGTCGAGGCACTCTCCGCTACGCCCATCCCCGAGGGCAGTAAGTACGTAGCGAGTACGCCGGAGCTCGAGGGCGTTAAGGGTGCCGATAAACTGGGCTTTCTCATGTTTGGTGGCCGTCCCTTCCAGCTCGGCTGGTGCAATGGCCACAACACGCGTCTCAACTGCCTGGAGTACCACCGTGCCAGCGAGTTCAACCTGGGGGCGCGTGACTTTATCCTACTCGTGGCGCATCGCTGGGAGATCGAGGGCGGCAAGCTCGACACCGCGTGCGTCAAGGCGTTTCGCGCGCCGGCGGGCAAGGTTGTCGAGGTTTTCAACACCACGCTCCACTACACGCCGTGCATGGTCGACGACGGTGGCTTCCAGGTGATGGTGGCGCTGCCCGCCGGCACCAACGGTCCGCGTCCCGAGGCTGCGGCCGATATGCCTGCTGCCGGCGACAGCTACTGCTACTGGAAGGCCGACAAGTGGGTTCTCTGCCATGCTGACAGCCCCAAGGCAGCCGAAGGCGGCTACGTAGGTCTCATCGGCAAAAACCTCGACATCGCCTGTGACTAGAATCTTCTGTCTCGATCTGTAACATCTAGCGAGCTAAATCGTCTCTACCTGTTACAGATCGAGACATACCGCCCCCCAGCCACCACAAAGGTGCCTGTCCCCATTGTGGTAGCTGTCTAGAGCTGGCTGCGCAGATAGTCAGCCATATATGGAACAGCGAAACGCACGTAACCGCGGCGTGCCTGTTCGATAACGCCGGCGTCGATGAGGCGTCGGCGATACTTTTGCGCATAGTCGGGTGTGACTGACATGCGCTCGGCCACATTGGAGATGCGCGACACGCCGTCTTTGTCATCAGTCATTGCGTCGAGAAACGCGACGTCTTGGTCCGATAGCGCGGCGAGCGTCGTTTCACAAACATCGTTTTCGAAATCGGCCTTTGACGCTTCGATAGCTCCGTCGACTTGCTCTGGCGTTACGTATTCTCCTGCCTGGCAGCGATTGGCGATGTTATAGCCGATGAGTTGCAGCATATAGGGCGAGCCTTGGGTTGCGCGAGCGGCACGGAGGCGAAGATCGCTTGGAATATCAAGGCCGAGCTCATCGAAAGCCCGCTGGTAATAGGTATCGACATCTCCGACCGAAAGTGGCTCGAGCGTGACTTTGCGTGCGCGGTTGAGAAATGTCAGTACGCGGTCGTTGAGTGTCGCGGAGACTGCTCCCGGGAGGCCCGCCATGACGAGCGCGACGTTGAGTCCCTCGCCGACCAGCTCTTGATAGGCGGTGACGAGCTGTCTGATCTCGGGTGAATTTGCCTGGAGCTCGTCGATGAGGATGAGGATGCCGTGTCCCTGCTCGGTTAACTTGCGTGCCAACTGCGTGAGTTTGAACTGGAAACTCTTAGTTTTCTGTACGTCGCGCGTAAACTCGAGGCCGGCTGAGAAACCGAAGACGCTCAAACTGCCACCTGTAAGTTTGGGGAGACGATGCTTGTTGGCGTAAGGCTCGCCCGCTTCCTGGATTTTCTCAACAATGCGCTCGAGCATATCCTCGGAGGCTACGGTGGGCGTGGCGACAACAAAGCCGAGCTTGCGGGCGCGATCGGCAAGTTCCCACAACAGAACCGTTTTGCCGCTGCCTCGCTGGCCGAGCATGAGCATGGCTCGGTTTCGATTGCCCGGCTCCTGCTCAAGGCCGGAGATGAATGTCGAAATCACGCTCCTGCGTCCCACCAGATAGGACGGGCGATTTCCAAATGAGGGGGAGAAGATGGTTTCAGTCATAAGTCTCCTTTCCTTTTTTTCCTATTTTTTCCTTTTTTTCCTATTCAGTCAAATGAGTTGCTGAGCGAAGGCGGCTACGTAGGTCTCATCGGCAAAAACCTCGACATCGCCTGTGACTAGAATCTTCTGTCTCGATCTGTAACATCTAGCGGGCTAAATCGTCTCTCCCTGTTACAGATTTAGACAAACTGCAAAGGACTGGCCGAACAATCTCAATCTGTAACACCTGGCCCGGTTTTGGCGGCCTACCTGTTACAGATCGAGATAAATCGCCCCAAACCGCCACAAAGGCGCCTGTCCCCTTTGTGGTGGATTGGGCAGGCGGGTATCAAAAGGTGTCAGGCGGGGTGGCTGCCGGGCGCCTGCGCGCGAAAAGAAGTATCGGCCTGTGCCACTGCCGTTGAGCGACGCGGTGTTTGCAGGGATACTGAGCCTATGACAACAGCGTGCGAAAGGATTGATACATGGCTTTCCGTAATGACTTCCTGTGGGGCGGCGCAACGGCTGCCAACCAGTGCGAGGGTGCCTACGACGTGGACGGCCGCGGCCTGGCCAACGTGGACGTGGCTCCGCACGGCCCCGAGCGCTATGCGGTGGTCTCCGGCCAGCGTAAAATGCTCGACTTCGAGGACGGCTATTACTATCCCGCGCAGACCGGCATCGATTTCTATCACCACTACAAAGAGGACATCGCTCTCTTTGCCGAGATGGGCTTTAAGACCTTCCGTATGAGCCTGGCTTGGACCCGCATCTTCCCCAACGGCGACGAGACCGAGCCCAACGAGGCTGGCCTGGCCTTCTACGAGGACGTATTCCGCGAGTGTCAGGCGCACGGCATCGAGCCGCTCGTGACCATCACGCACTTCGACTGCCCGATTCACCTCATCAAGGAGTACGGCGGCTGGCGCAACCGCAAGCTCATCGACTTCTACAAGAACCTCGCGACCACGATCTTTACCCGCTACAAGGGGCTGGTGAAGTACTGGCTCACCTTCAACGAGATCAATATGATCTTGCACCTGCCGTTTATGGGTGCCGGTCTGGTCTTTGAGGAGGGCGAGAACAAGGAGGCCGTCGAGTACCTGGCCGCCCACAACGAGCTCGTCGCCAGCGCTTGGGCAACCAAGATCGCCCACGAGATCGACCCCGAGATCAAGATCGGCTGCATGCTCGCCGCGGGTAGCTACTACCCCTACAGCTGCCGTCCGGGCGACGTGCGCCAGGCGCAGCTCGATAACCAGGACAACTACTTCTTCGTCGACGTCCAGAGCCGCGGCTACTACCCGGCATATGCCGTCAAGAAGCTCGAGCGTCTAGGCATCGATGTGGGCATGACGGACGAGGACCGCGAGATCCTGGCCGCTAACACCGTCGACTTCATCAGCTTTAGCTATTACAGCACCCGCTGCTCTGCCGGTGCCGATAACCCCGATGTCGAGCGCACCCAGGGTAACGCCTTCGCCGGCGCCAAGAACCCCTACCTGCAGGAGAGCCAGTGGGGCTGGGCCATCGATCCGCTGGGCTTCCGCATCACCCTCAACGACCTGTACGACCGTTATCAGAAGCCGCTGTTTGTGGTCGAGAACGGTCTGGGCGCCAAGGATGTTGTCGAGGAGGATGGCTCCATCAACGACGACTGCCGTATCGACTACCTGCGCCAGCATATCGCCGCGATGCGCGACGCGGTGACCGAGGACGGCGTTGACCTGCTGGGCTACACCACCTGGGGCCCGATCGACCTGGTGTCTGCCGGCACGGGTGAGATTTCCAAGCGCTACGGCTACATTTACGTTGATCTTGATGATCTGGGCAACGGTACGTATAATAGAATCAGAAAAGATTCATTTTACTGGATGCAGAAAGTGATTGAAAATAACAGTCTGGATTTTGAAACGGAGTAATGTCCGATCGCGAAGCAGAAAGGCAGGGGAGTGCGGATGCGGATCAAGAAAGTGCTGAATTCCAGCGTCGTGCTGGTCGAAGATGATGCGCATCAGGAATCGATCCTGTTAGGCAAAGGCATCGGTTTCGGCCAGAAGCCGGGCAATGTCATTGTCCAGAATCAGGAAAATCAGGTGTTTCTGCCGGTGGACAACGCGCGTTCACGGCAGATCCTGGAGCTGGTCAACAGCCTTCCGCCGGTGATGCTGGAGCTGGCGCAGGAAATTGTACTGGATGCCCAGCAGCGTTTAAATACCCCATTGGGTGAGAATCTGGTCTTTGTCCTGGCTGATCATCTGAACTTTGCCCTGGAGCGGATCCGCAGCGGCTTAGTGATTACCAATCGTGTTTTCTGGGAAATCAAGAGCTTCTATCCGCAGGAATTTGAAGCTGGAAAACGTGCGCTTGAGCTGGTCAGAAAGCAGCTCCATGTGGAGCTGCCGGAACAGGAAGCGGCCAATATCGCGTTTCATTTGGCCAATGCTCAGGCAGGAAGCGATCCTGATTATGATGCGGCCCGCAATGCT
>OGXL01003343.1_pt1 | contig 10845 bp, 9 predicted proteins | sample 1576311 | NCBI WGS metagenome assembly OGXL01 (sample SAMEA3541564, study PRJEB24748) | human gut metagenome | biome: human gut; feature: human-associated habitat; material: faeces | place: China | collected 2012 | reverse complement strand
AATGATTTCGACCAGGCAGCCGTTACTCCTCTGGAGGAATGGATGAGCTACCTGAAAAGCGGAGTGATACGTCCTGATACCAAAGCTCCCGGCCTGGAAGAAGCACGTGAGAAATTGAAATACTACTCCATGACGCCACAGGAACGCTTGGCTTATGACGAACATCTGAATGCAGTGATGATTCAGAATGATGTCATCGATTCAGCCAAATTGGAAGGTAGAATGGAAGGTAGAATGGAAGGTAGAATGGAAGGTAGAATGGAAGGAAGAGAGGAAGGAAGACAGGAAGGCTTGGAAGAAGGAGCAGAAAAAGAGCGTCTTTCTAATGCCCGAAAGATGAAAAATAAAGGATTGGATTACGCAACGATTACTGATATCACCGGTTTGACTTCCGAAGAGATAGCCAATCTATAAAGACAGAAAAAAAGACCTGTTTTATCATAAGCCTTGCAAACTGCGAGAATATCAACCCGTAGCTTACAAGGCTTTCAAATTCATTCATATTTGCCTCATTTCCGCACAATTTAATAAACCAAAACGCATACCACATTATCACACAGCTTCCCCCTGCCAACGAGGAAAGCCGATGTATCACCCTACGCAGCCAGCCACCAATCCTCAACTGTCAACAAAATAATCGGTCCGAATATTTCTTTACTTTACTAACTATTTATATCTTTGCAGACAGGAATACGAAGCGTCACATTCCTAACTTATTAAAAGATATATTGAAGCGTTATGCTCTTTCTTGCAATCGGAAACCTAGGAAATTTTCAAATGCATACAAAGAATGGCATAGTAGTTTCTCACGTTCACGCGTGGGTCTGCTGTCTGTTTATGTATGTATGCATGGGTTTTCCTAGGACCTCCGACACAGGTGAACGATTTGTGGTTCACGCTTCGTGCGTTAGGAATGACAATTAACCAATAAACATAGTTCATATGAACATTAAGCAATGCATCTATTTATTTGCCACAATCGCATTTTCACTCTCATCTTGTAGCGATGACAGCGGCATGGAAAATGATTTTGAGCCTAAGACTCATCTCTAGAAAAAAGGCAAAAATGAATATTATCTTCTTAAAAGTGAATATTGCCCTATTTGGATATCCCTCTATCTTTGCAGTTGATTATGAAAGTATTGATATGAAACAACTAATATTCATTTTTACCGTTGCATGGGGTGCTGTAGTAGGCAGCCGTGCGCAAGAGGTGCTTACTTTGGATGATTGTCTTCGTTGGGGTATTGAAAATAACCTTTCTCTCCGGGGACAGCGCAATGAGATTCAAAAAAGCAAATATGCTATTTCTGAAAACCGTGCCAAGTTATTACCGCAAATTAATGGAGTGGCTAATTTTAACGACAACTTCGATCCTCCAGTGTCCGTAACAGATGGTTCTGCTTATGACAAACCTTATAATGTAACCCAGACGCTGCAGTATAATGCCGCAGCCGGATTGCAGCTTCAAATGCCACTCTATAATCAGACGGTTTATACCGCTCTTTCCATTTCGAAGGTATTGGATGAAATCAGCCGTCTGTCTTATGAAAAAGCGCGCGAGGACTTGATGATGCAGATTGCTAAGATGTACTATCTGGGACAGGCCACGGCCGAGCAGATAACGCTGGTTAAAGCCAATATTGCGCGTCTGGAGGAATTGCGTGACATTACGGTGGCTTTCTATGACAATGGCATGGCTATGGAGGTGGATGTGAAGCGTGTCAATATAAACCTGGAAAACTTGCAGGTACAGTATGACAATGCACAGGCCATGCTGGCTCAACAGCTGAATATGCTGAAATATGTGATGGATTATCCGGCAGAGAAAGATATAACGCTGGAACCGGTGAATGCTGAAACTATTGCTCCGATTGAATTGACCGGCTTGTCAGAAAATCTGTATGAGCTTCAGTTGCTTCAGTCGAAGAGCGACTTGGCAGAACGGCAGAAAAAGATGATTTCCCATGGATACATTCCTTCACTTACATTGACGGGCAACTGGATGTATACGGCTTATACGGATAAGCTTCATCATTGGTTTCATTCCGGACCCTCCAATCATTGGTATCGTTCTTATGGTTTAGGCTTGGCACTGCGTGTCCCTATTTTTGATGGATTGGATAAGAGGTATAAAATTCGCAAGGCGAAAATTGATCTGGAGAATATTCGTTTGGCGCAAGAGAATACGCGGAAGAATCTGGAGACACAATATGTCAACGCTACGAACGATTTGATGAATAACCAACGCAATTTCAAGAAACAAAAGGATAATTATCTTTTGGCAGAGGATGTCTATGAGGTAACATCTGACCGCTATCGGGAGGGTATTGCCTCCATGACAGAGGTTTTACAGGATGAAATGCGTATGAGTGAAGCGCAGAACAACTATATCAGTGCGCATTATAACTATCGTGTAACTCACCTTTCTTTGCTGAAGTTGACTGGACGTGTAGAAAGTCTGCTGAAGTAAGTTCTCAATTATTTTATTCATAGTCAATGATCAGCTATCAATTTTAAACATATGGAAACAACAGATAAAAACAGTGCTGCAATGAGCACACATCACGAACAGGCTAAGAAATTGAGAAAATTGCGCACCCGCCAGCGTGTGGTAAGCCTGATTGGTATAGCTATTTTAGTTTGGGGGATTATTCAGGTTACTTTCTTGTTTCTGGATTATAAAAATACAGAATCCAGTAATGATGCTCAAATAGAGCAATATATCTCGCCGGTTAATCTGCGTGCTTCAGGTTATATCAAGAAAATCTATTTCACCGAACATCAGGAAGTGCACAAAGGTGATACGCTGTTGGTGCTGGATGACCGTGAATACAAGATCCGTGTGATGGAAACTGAGGCTGCCTTGAAGGATGCATTGGCCGGAGCTACTGTAATTGGTGCCACACTTCAGACGACACAAACCACAGCTTCGGTGTATGATGCTTCTATTTCTGAAATTGAAATTCGTCTGGCAAAATTGGAAAAAGACCGTCAGCGTTATGAAAATCTGGTGAAACGTAATGCTGCTACGCCCATACAGCTGGAGCAGATTGAAACTGAATATTCTGCTCTACAACGCAAACTGGAAGCTACGAAACGTCAGCGCAGTGCAGCCTTGTCCGGTGTGAATGAAGTTTCGCATCGTCGTGAAAATGTGGAAGCCGGTATTCAGCGTGCCACAGCGGCGTTGGAGATGGCCAAATTGAATCTGTCTTATACTGTAGTCGTGGCTCCGTGTGACGGTAAGCTGGGACGTCGGGCTTTAGAGGAAGGTCAATACATTACTGCCGGGCAGACCATTACATATATCTTGCCGGATACTCAGAAGTGGGTGATTGCCAATTACAAAGAGACTCAAGTGGAAAATCTGGCTATCGGTCAGGAAGTAAGGATAAAGGTGGATGCAGTAAGTAATAAAGAGTTTACGGGTAAGATTACTGCTATTTCCGGTGCAACTGGAGCCAAGTATTCTTTAGTTCCTACTGATAATTCTGCCGGTAATTTTGTAAAAATTCAACAGCGTATTCCGGTTCGCATTGATTTTATCAATCTTTCTGAAGAAGACAATGATCGCCTGGCTGCAGGTATGATGGTGGTTGTGAAAGCTAAACTCTGATGTTATGTCCTCTTATCCAAGAAATTATCCGTTCTACAATTGGGTGCCCAAGTGGTTGGGCATTCTGATATTGGTGTTGATGTTCATCCCCATTCTTACTGTGGGTGGTGTGTATTCTGTGAACAGTACTGAGATGATGAGCGGGCTGGGTATCATCTCAGAACATGTCACTTTTACCAATTTTGCCACCTCCATCGGGATGGCTGCTTTTTGTCCGTTTTTATATCGGCTGGTGGTGATTCGAAGAGAAAAAATGATGTGTCTGGCCGGTTTTTCCATGATGTATGGGCTCAGCTATATTTGTGCCGAAACCGACAGTATCTTTTTGTTGGCTCTCTGTAGTGTGTTGATGGGTTTCCTTCGCATGGTACTGATGATGGTCAACCTGTTCACCTTAATCCTTTATGCAGGGCGCATTGAGGCCTATTTGAAAATTAAGCCGGGGCTGGAGCCGGTAGACGGTGAGGGCTGGGATAAGCTTGATATTGAACGAAGCATAGCGCAGCCTGGCATTTATCTGTTCTTTATGATATTAGGACAGCTGGGAACATCGCTGACTGCCTGGCTGGCTTATGAATATGAATGGCAGTATGTGTATTACTATATGATGGGGATGCTGTTGGTATGTATCCTGGTTATTTTCGTAACCATGCCATACCATCGCTTCCAAAACAAGCGTTTCCCCATTAATTTCCGTCAGTTTGGCAATGCTACCTTGTTCTGCATTCCGCTGGTGTGTTTTACATATGTCATGGTGTATGGAAAGGTGCTGGACTGGTGGGATGATTCTACTATCCGCATGGCCGCGATTACTGCAGTTCTTACGGGTGCTTTATTCTTTTATATGGAATCCACACACCGCAGTCCGTATTATCAGGTGGGCGTGCTGAAGTTGCGCACCATTCGTATGGGAGTATTGTTCTATTTTTTGCTAATGTTTCTCAATTCCAGCGCCATGTTTGTCAATGTGTTTGCCGGCATTGGCATGAAACTGGATAACTGGCAGAATGCTTCGCTGGGCAACTGGACCATGTTGGGCTATTTCATCGGGGGGATGATTACCATCTTTCTCAGCATGAAGAAGGTGCATTTCAAATATATCTTTGCAGGCGGATTTGTCATGTTGGGCTTGGCTGCTCTTTTTATGTATTTTGAGGTGCAGACGGATGGTCTGTATGAACGGATGAAATATCCGGTTATTATCCGTTCCACAGGCATGATGATGCTCTATTCACTCATTCCCACTTATGCCACTCAGCGGATGCCTTATAAATTTCTGTCATCATGGATTTGTACCATGATTACCATCCGTATGGTCATTGCTCCCAGTTTGGGCGCGGCAGTATATACCAATGCCCTGCAGGAGCGTCAGCAGAACTATGTTACCCGTTATGCACAAGATATTGATTTGCTACATCCTGACGCTTCCGCTTCTTTTATGAGTACCGTACGTGGCATGAGTTATCAGGGAAAAAGTAAGGCTGAAGCAGTGAACATGGCAGCCATGTCCGTCAAGGGACGTGTTCAGGTACAGGCCACTTTGGTTGCAGTCAAGGAAATGGCAGGCTGGACACTCTATGCCTGTCTGGCATGTGCAATATTTGTGCTGGTTGTGCCTTATTCTAAGAGAAAATTAGTATCTTAGTCGCTTGAAAGTGCCTAATGCACACGGACAAGCATGTATGAAGACAGTTCAAGAACGTATTACATTATTAGAAAAGGCTTTGTTTAGGCGAGATGACATATGCAGTTCGGAAGGAAGTATTTCCTCCTTCCCAATTCTCTTTCACACCCCATTTTTGGTCAGTGGGGTGGGAATAGTGATTTGTATGCAAGGGTTTTTTACTTTTGCCCTGAATCGTTGTGTGATGCGAGCATCTGCCGGAGAAACCTTGTTTATTCCTGATGGAGCGGAGTTTCGGGTTATGGAAGAGTCTTCTGATTTGGATGTGCATTTCCTGCTGTATCAGGTTGAACCTATCCGTGATATTTTAGGGAATCAGGTCGTATCTATGTACCTTTATTCTCAGTTAGTGCCCAAACCTTGTTATGTTTGGCAGACTGGCGAAGAGGATGAGTTACTCCGTTATATGATGCAGCTTGATGCTACCCTTCTTCAAAATGATACTTTCCGTCAGTATGAGCAGAAACTGTTGCTGCTGGCACTGACCCATCGGCTCTGTTCGCTCTATAATCGTAAGTTGATGAACAATCAGAATGCGATGGGACATCGTAATGAGGTGTTCTTAAAGCTTATTTCGCTGATTGAACAGTATTATATGCAGGAACGTGGAGTGGAGTTTTATGCCGATAAATTATGTCTCTCACCTAAATACCTTTCTGTCATATGCAAATCAATATGCGGATATACAGTAAAGGATTTGGTGTCTAAGTCCATTATACGGAAGAGTATTTCTCTTTTAAAAAATACACAGAAAAACATACAAGAAATTGCAGATATGTTCAATTTTCCTAATGCCTCTTTTTTTGGAACTTTCTTCAAAAAGCAAATGGGCATATCTCCTGGACAATATCGCAAGAACATCACTTTTTAATTCGCCTTCATTATGGCTAAGATCTGTATAAAAAAAGCAACTACTAAGTGCGAAATGGATGATTTCGTACGACTTCACCGCAAGTTATATGAGACAGCCTCTTTCTATATTAACTAACAACACAATCACAACTAAAACATAAAACTAAAAATTTTCTTTTGAGAAGTCTTAAATCGCTCAATTTCCAAAGAGAGCGATTTCTTTAATTGAACAGCCATAAAGCCCAGAAAAGGCAGATTTGTTTCTTCTTCCTGTGATTGACGTAAGGCAGAAATATACTCTTCCCTATCTTCCTTAAATATCTTAGTCGGAAAAAGGTTGTAGCAGAACTGAATATAATTCATCAGTAGGCGGGCGGTTCTTCCGTTGCCATCGACCCACGGATGAATGGTCACTAAGTTAAGATGGGCATTGAAACTTAGTTCGTATTGTTCCCGAAATGTTCCCACTGCCTTCTGTTTTTCCTGTAATAAAGCGCAAAGTTCCTCTACTTTGGCAGGGACTTTCTGATAACTCATATAAGAACGTCCATCAATACCAGCCGTCACGCCACACAAGCGAAATTCACCTTTGGAAGAATCAAAAGAGCCACCCATAACGTTATAAATACTGCCTGTCGTACGCATCAATGTCGAATTCAACTTTTGCAAGAATGCTGAATTAATTGGTTTCTTACTTTTGGCTTCCTCTTTGGCAAGCTCATATGCCTTCTTTAAGTCCTCATTCATCAAATGATACACCAAAGGTTTCCCTTTAGCTGTCAATCCCTCATCGAAAAGCATTTGTGCCTCCGCTTCGGTGAGTGTAGAACCCTCAATTGCTGTAGAATGGGTAATAAGAGAATAGAGGTAGTACTTTTCATAGTCCACCGCTTCACTAATACCAAGTTGCTGAAACTTTTGGTATAACCGTTCAATCTCTTGCCAAACACCTTGTTCCATTGACTTTTATTTAATTGGATTTATCTCTTTTCAAAGGTAGTGTATTTGTATTGCGTAGCCAAAGAAAATAATGACTTACTACTATATTTTTGCGCCTGTGGGGAAAATGTGGGGAAAAATCAGGCAAACAAAAAGGCTAAGCGATTGACAATTAATCACTTAGCCTTTCACTCAGTACCCAGACCCGGGGTCGAACCGGGATGGATATTACTCCACTGGTGTTTGAGACCAGCGCGTCTACCGATTCCGCCATCTGGGCATCATTTCTGATTGCGAGTGCAAAAGTACACATATTTTTCAATAGTGCAAGGAATACGGACAAAAAAGTTGAAAAAAAGTTTTCTAACACTATTTAGAATCCTTTTCGGGGGTTTCTTACAAAATAAACCCTATCTTAGCATCAAACTTTAATGCCAGCATTAACCATGGACAGTAAAAATTTTTATTGCATCATCATGGCCGGAGGAACCGGGCGTCGGTTCTGGCCATACAGCCGGAAAGCCTTACCCAAACAATTTCTAGACTTTTTTGGAACTGGCCAGACACTCTTGCAGCAAACTTACGAAAGATATAAGCAAATTCTTCCTGCTGAGAATATTTTCATTACGACTAACCAGCATTACAGGGAACTGGTACTTAACTCCCTTCCCGGTTTCAACGAATCTAACCTGATTGTGGAAGAAGAACACCGGAATACGGCACCTGCCATTGCATACGCATCGTATGTCATTCAAAAAATCAATCCGGATGCCAGCATCGTGGTAGCCCCTTCCGATCACTTGATTCTAAAAATGGACGAGTTCAAACAGGATATTCTGAAATCGCTGGAATTTGCATCCCACTCGGACAAGCTCCTGACATTGGGTATTAAACCCAGCTATCCGGAAACGGGTTATGGCTATATTCAGGTTTCCGAAGAAAAAGAAGAAGATTTCTACAAAGTCAAGACATTCATCGAGAAGCCGTTACGGGAGTTTGCCGAGGTATTTGTACAAAGCAATGAGTTCTACTGGAATTCCGGCATCTTTGTATGGCACGTCAAAACGATAATGAAGGCATTCCATGAAATGATGGCGGAAGTATGTCCGCAAGTGGAATGTGACATGCCGAAATTCAGTACCTGCCCCAACAGCTCCATTGATTATAGCATCATGGAAAAGGCTGACAATGTATATGTACTGCTTTGTGACTTCGGGTGGGCGGACATAGGTACATGGAATGCATTGTATGATGCTTCTCCCAAAGACGAAAATCAGAATGTGACGACGCACAGTAATGCGTTGCTATATAACTGCAAAGACAATATCATCATGACCCCCAAAGATAAATTAGTGGTTGTACAAGATTTGGAAGGGTATCTGGTGGCAGAACAGGGGAATGCCCTGCTTATTTGCAAAAAGGATGACCAAAATGCTATCCGGAAGTTTGTCAACGATGCAGAAATGAAATTTGGTGAGCTGTATTCATAAGTCACGGTAAACCTTCTCACACATAAAAAGAATGACCTGTCTTTCCACAAACAGAAAGACAGGTCATTCTTTTTATAGCGACCCAACTTAATACTCAAAGGTAATTCCCAACGTGGGGAGTAACGTGCCACTCTCCTGCCGGATGGATTTCATGACATATCGCTGCTCACTCAGCGGTGCGGAAGGATTCTCAATCTGTCCCGTACTCATCAGGGCATCGGGCTGACGCAGCTTGCTGGCTGTAATGTTCTGGATGTCGAGATAAAATCCTAACATACATTTTTTCAGATAGAAGGTTTTATCTACCCGCACATCCAGTTGTCCGAAGACCGGCAAACGCTCCTGATTATAGCGACTATAATCATAGTAAGCACGTCCCTGCACATTCCAAGCTTCCACCAGCGAAGATTTTTCCACATCGTAAGGCGTATAAGGAGAACCACCTATGCAACTGACTTTAGCTCCTAAACTCCAATGTTTGGGGAAGTTATAGGTTCCGCTCATATTCAGAATAAAACGGTTATCCCAGGCGGAAGGTACATAGCTTCCTTGCTCGCCATCCTTGAATTCACTCTTGAAAATGGTCAGTGAGGAAGAGAGATTCAGCTTTTGTGCCAGCAGCCACTTGAACATCAGTTCCACCCCGTACGAGCGACCTTTTGCTTCGGAAGAGAGTGCTTCATTTCCGATGGTTCCATAATCATTTCCTTTGCACGAAAGAGGTATCTGGTCGGACAAGGAGAAAGGCATGTGCCCATATAATTTATAGAAGCCTTCCACTGACAGCTCCATATTTTCATTGGGTGTCCATGACAATCCCAGACTTTCCTGTGACACAGAAATGTAATCCAAGTGACGGTTGACATACTCCCCTTCTTCCCCTTTGAAGCCTAAGGCGGTATAAGAAGGAAGCTGATAATACAGTCCCACATGTCCACTCAGAGTAAGCCCCTCAATCAACCGGTAGGATACTGACAAACGAGGGGAAAGCTGACGCCACAATTCCTTCATTTTATCGCTATAGTTATTTCCATCGGTACGTACGCCCATGGAGGCCGTGAAACTTTTGTCGGGAGCGGCATAATCGACTGAGGCAAACATCCCCCAACGCCAGAGAGACAAATCGGTATGGTAATCATATTCCCGCAGGGCATTGGCAAAGACCTTGCGGTATTCATTACTCTTGTAACGGGAGTAATTCAGGTCGAACCCGGCTTTTACTTTCCACACGCTCCATGAAGAGGTGTTTTCCATACGCAATTTGGTTTCCTGCTCAATAGAGCCCAGCCGCAGCGTCAGATTTTCTTCACTGCTTTCGTCATTGTCACGATATTTTACATTACGGTTGTTCAGATAGCTTTGACTTAATACGATTGACTGCACATGCCGCTGGGAATAATGACGGTACACACCTCCTACGGTATAGGTTTCCTGATTGATTTCGGGAAGATAACTGAGCATGTATTCGGCATCTTCGCCTTCAATTCCCAAATTGAGTTTCATGCGGTCAATTCCTCCAAGACCGAGCAAAGTCAGTTCGTTGTGGCTGTCAAAACGGGTTTTAATTTTAAAGGAAGCATCGGTATAGGCCGGAAGGAAAGGCAGGCCCAGGATTTTAAACAATGCCTGCAAATAAGACTGGCGTACCGACACCAAATAAGAAGTCTTGTTGCCAATATGTCCGTTGGAACTGAGTGAAACCTCTGAGGCACCTAAAGTTGCTTTCAGGGAATTGCGCTCCATGTCTCCATCGCGCAGACTGAAGTCGAGTACACTACTCAACGCATTACCTTTGTCGGCAGGAAATGCCCCGCTGTAAAACTTCACACTACGAATCAAATCGGCATCAATCAGTCCGACAGGACCTCCGGAAGCTCCTTGTGTACTGAAGTGATTGATATTCGGGATCTCTACTCCATCCAGGTAGAAACGGTTTTCGGAAGGAGATCCTCCGCGTACGATCAGGTCGTTTCGATATCCGGCAGGGGAGAAGGCAACGCCCGGATAAGATTGGACAATACGTGAGATATCCCGGTTGGCTCCGGGGCTTTTCTCGATTTCCTGTAATCCGATGACACGTAGCCCTACAGGACTCTCCGGGTCTCTTCGGAAAGGAGAAGCAGTAACCGTGACTCCTTCTAATTCGGTCAGGTTTTCTTCTGTTTCTATTTGGATGGTGAGATCTTTAGTAGAGACGATATATTCGGGGGTGAGTATGGTTTTGTATCCTACAGCAGATGCCTGCAGACGATAAATGCCCG
>OGXL01003339.1_pt1 | contig 10861 bp, 8 predicted proteins | sample 1576311 | NCBI WGS metagenome assembly OGXL01 (sample SAMEA3541564, study PRJEB24748) | human gut metagenome | biome: human gut; feature: human-associated habitat; material: faeces | place: China | collected 2012 | reverse complement strand
GCGAATGCCCTTAACCGAAAGGACGTCAGTTCTTTCGGTTGTTGCAGATGCGTAACATACATTCCAAAACATGACAGCTATTGCAAGCTTGCTTGCACTAAGCTGATAGGGTTGGGGAACATAGGGCGAATGCCCTTAACCGAAAAGACGACAGTTCTTTCGGTTGTTGCAGATGCGTAACCTGCATTTCAAAACACATCAGGTTTTGCAAGCTTGCTTGTATAATATACTTATTTCATGTTAAGATATTATTAATTTATGATATGAAAGGATTTTCTCATGCCTGGTTTTATTTTACATTTAACTGCAGCCCAGATGCTGCAGAGCCATCTTCACGAGTACCCTAATTTTCCTTATCCGATTCAATCTGTAAATGATTTTCTGGTTGGGAATCTTCTACCGGATGCGACAGATCAAAAAGAGCTTTCGCATTTTCGTAATCCTGTTTATCGTGATAAGATGATGGTATTTCCGGATTTAACACGTTTTACTGCTAAATATAACTCTCTGCTTTCTGATTCCAGTGTTTTGGGATATTATTTTCATTTATATATCGACCGTCGGTTTTTCAAGGATTTTATTCCGGAGATTGTTGATTTTTATGATGAAACCGGACAGATTACAGATATAAAAGAAGAGATTGTAACCGTTTATATCAGAAATTTTCAGACTTATATCCCTTTTGAAAAGTATCTTACTGAGGAATATTATTATGGGGACTATACAAAGATGAATACTTATCTTGTAAACCGCTACCTGATTCCGTTAAATCTGAACCCTCAGATAATAAATCCTGGGATTAACGAAGTTCAGTATGGAAATGTACAGCAAGTCTTAGATTCATTACATAAATACCTTAGTGTTACCGAAGATGCGGTAAATGACCTCAAGGTGTTTCCACTTGATAAGCTTCTTGCTTCACTCGAACAATATACAATTGAATTTTTATCCAATCCTTTATAGAAAAACTCTACCATTCTTGCTACATTTCAATGTGCAAGAAATGATAGAGTTTCTTTTTCATCTTTTTTACAAACTACTTTATTCTACCTTCATAATGACGGAAGAAATCACACTCCGCATCATTACATCTGTCCGCATCCGCCAGCTTCATATTCAGATGGAACACATGCTCCAATTTCTTTTTTGTTCCCTCGTAGCAGGAATATATATACGGAACTTTCTTTTCTTTCAAAACTTTCTCCAATAGTGGTGCCTGCTCCTTCAGGAAATCTTTTTCTGCTGTCATCAGATATACAGGTGGGAATTTTTCTGTCACATATGTGTCTACATTAACCAGTTCTAATTCCTCCTGTGTACCGCCTTCCGGGAGAAATTCTTTCATCAGATTATCCGTCATCTCGTTGTTCATTTCTTCCAGGCCGAAATGATACTGACCACAATTCAGGGCTACTGCACGAATCTTAAGATCCTGCAGTGTCTGAATTCCATATTTTTCTTCGTAAACTTTTGCATATTCTGGATTTGTACACAAATTTGTATACAGACCAAGCATATGTGCCCCGGCAGAGTCACCGACCGCAAATATATTCTCTGTATCGAATCCATATTCTTCTGCATGATCTAAAATCCAGCCAAACACAAGGTTCGTATCTATAATAGATGCCGGAAATTTTGACTCTGGGGCAAGACGATAGGAAAAATTCACTACTGCGAATCCTCTTTGTGCAAGACTCATGCAATAAAACTGGTAAGTCTTCTTGTCTCCATAGACCCATCCGCCGCCATGCACACTGACAATAACCGCAAGTTTTTCTTCTATATTAATTGCTTTTGGACGATATACATCCAGAGACTGCCAAACCTTATCTTCTCCATAAACAATGTTGTCAAATCTCTGAATGTCGTCCGGTGTTGTTAAACCGGCATCCCTTATCATATCTCCTACTGCAAAAGTTTTACGGACAATTGCACTTGTTTTCATATCGTTTTCCTTTCTCAAAGCTTCTCTTTACGCGATCTCTGTCGTACTCTCGAACTGAGAATTATACAGATCCGCATAGAATCCGCCTCTTGCAAGGAGTTCTTCGTGATTTCCCTGCTCGATAATGTCTCCGTCCTTCATAACAAGGATCAGATCGGCATCACGAATGGTTGACAAACGGTGGGCAATAACAAAGCTTGTTCTTCCCTTCATCAGATTGTCCATTGCTTTCTGGATCATTTCTTCTGTACGGGTATCAACTGAACTTGTCGCCTCATCCAAAATCAGGATCTTCGGATCTGCAAGGATTGCCCTTGCGATTGTGAGGAGCTGTTTCTGTCCCTGGGATACATTACTTGCTTCTTCATTCAGTTCCATATTGTATCCACCCGGAAGTGTCTGAATAAAGCGGTGCACATGTGCTGCCTTCGCTGCCTGGATCACTTCTTCCTCTGTCGCATCCAGTTTACCGTAACGGATATTGTCACTGATCGTACCATGGAACAGCCAGGTATCCTGCAGAACCATTCCGAACATTTCACGGAGTTCACTTCTATTGAAGTCCCGGACATCGTGTCCATCAATCTTGATCGAACCTCCATTCACATCATAGAAACGCATGAGCAATTTGATCATTGTTGTCTTTCCGGCTCCTGTCGGACCAACAATTGCGATCTTCTGACCTTCTTTCACATCCGCTGAGAAGTCATTAATGATGATCTTATCTTCATTATATCCAAAACGTACATGCTCAAATTCAACATTTCCCTGAAGGTTTTCTACGGAAACCGGATTCTCTACTGTCTGATCTTCCTCCGGTCCTTCCAGGAACTCGAAGACACGCTCTGATGCTGCAGCTGTTGACTGAAGCATATTCGCCACCTGTGCAATCTGCTGCAATGGCTGTGTAAAGTTACGTACATACTGAATAAAGGACTGGATATCTCCAACCTCAATTACATCCTTAATTGTCAGATATCCCCCAAGGATTGCCACTGCCACGTAACCCAAGTTTCCTACAAACTGCATTACAGGCATCATCAAACCGGAGAAGAACTGGGATTTCCATGCGGAATCATACAGCTTATCATTTGTTTCATTGAATACTTCGATTACTTCCTCTTCTTTATTAAATGCCTTGATGATGTTGTGGCCACCATAGATTTCTTCTACCTGCCCATTTACATTTCCAAGATATGTCTGCTGCCCCACAAAATATTTCTGTGAATGTTTCATCACGAATCCGATCAATCCGGCAGAAAGCGGAAGAATCAGAACTGCGATCACTGTCATCAGCGGGCTGATTGACAGCATCATAATAAATACACCAATCAGAGTTGTAACCGATGTGATCATCTGAGTCGCACTCTGGTTCAAGCTCTGTCCAAGCGTGTCAACATCATTTGTCACACGGGAAAGCACTTCACCAACCGGCTTTGTGTCAAAATAGCTCATCGGCATACGGTTGATCTTCTCAGAGATTTCTCTTCTCAGACGGTAAGTTGTCTTCTGAGACACACCTGTCATCAAATATCCCTGCACAAAACTGCAGATTGCGCTGATCACATACAGGCAAAGAACAGTCAGCAGAATCTGTCCGATTTTACCGAAATTCATTCCGTCTCCACCGGAAACCTTACTTACAAGTCCATTGAAGATCTCCGTCGTTGCTTTTCCTAAAATCTTCGGTCCGACAATATTGAATATGGTTCCACAGATAGCAAACACGGCTACGAAAAATACCTGTACCTTGTAAATTGCCATGTAGCGGATCAGCTTCTTCATTGTTCCTTTGAAGTCTTTTGCTTTTTCATTCGGTCTTCGACCGCCATGCATTCTAGCCATGAATCTGATCCTCCTTTCCATCTGTCTGCTCATTTAACGCTGCTTCTAACTCTTTCTTGGACAGCTGGGATTCTGCGATTTCACGGTATACCGGACAATTTTTTAGAAGCTCGGCATGTGTTCCCTTGCCTGCCACTTTACCTTCGTCCAATACTATGATCTGCTCTGCATGCAGGATCGTACTGATTCTCTGTGCAACAATCAGCACTGTACTTCCGCTTGTCTTTTCAGCCAGCGCACGGCGGAGTGTTACATCCGTCTTATAGTCAAGAGCTGAAAAACTGTCGTCAAAAATAAATACCTGTGGGTGCTTTGCAATTGCTCTTGCAATAGAAAGTCTCTGCTTCTGTCCACCGGATACGTTCGAACCTCCCTGTGAGATCGGACTCTTATACTTCTCCGGTTTTGTATCAATAAATTCTGTTGCCTGTGCAATATCCGCCGCCTCGATCATCTCATCATCGCTTCCATGTGAATTACCAAACATGATATTCGATGCGATATCTCCTGAGAACAGAACTCCCTTCTGCGGAACATATCCAAGTTTCTCTCGAAGTTCATGCTGTTTTACTTCGCGGATATCCACCCCATCCAGCGTAATATCACCGGATGTCACATCATAAAAACGCGGAATCAGATTTACCAGTGTAGACTTACCACTTCCGGTACTTCCAATGATTGCTGTTGTCTCACCCGGCTTCGCTGTAAATGTAATATCTTCCAGAACATCTTCATCTGCACCTGGATAGCGGAAGAATACATGTTCAAATGTAAGGACACCTTTCCCATCTTCCGGGAAATGTTTTTCTTGCTTTGGATCGTGAATCATTGTCTCACTCTTCAACACTTCCTCAACACGGTCTGCTGCCACAGCTGCTCTTGGAAGCATAATTGAAATCATACAAAGCATTAAGAATCCCATAATGATCTGCATCGTATACTGGATAAATGCCATCATATCTCCAACCTGCATCTGCCCATCACTGATTCCGTGTGCTCCCGTCCATACGATCAGAACAGATACACCGTTCATGACAAACATCATCACCGGCATCATAAATGTCATTGCACGGTTAACGAAAAGATTCGTCTTCGTCAGTGTGCGGTTCGCATCATCAAATCTCTCTTCCTCATGCTTCTCTGTACTAAATGCACGTATAACCGGAAGTCCTGTCAGAATTTCTCTTGTTACAAGGTTCAACTTATCAACAAGATTCTGCAATACTTTGAACTTTGGCATAACAACAAGGAACAGCAACAAAACTACAAATGCAATGATAATAACCGCAAGTCCGATGATCCAGGACATGGATACATTGGTCTTCATAACCTGCAGCACTCCACCGATTGCAAGGATTGGCGCATACAGAACCATACGAAGCAACATAACGATCAGCATCTGAATCTGCTGGATATCATTCGTACTTCTCGTGATCAAAGACGCTGTTGAGAAGTGATTGAATTCATTGTTTGAAAATCCAACAACCTTATGGAACACTCCGCTTCTCAGATCACGTCCTGCACTTGCTCCAACTCTTGATGCCAGAAATGCAACCATAATACTTGCTGCCATTCCAAGAAGAGCAAGTGCAGCCATCTGACCTCCTGTTTTTAACAGATAATGAATCTGTGTCTGATCCATGTCCATTCCAAGGTCTTTATATGCACTCCTGCAGAAGCTCACTGCTGCCTGATCAAGAATTGTATCCGGCATCTCTGACATCTGCTCTTCAATCTTCTCAACCATTGTTGTTCTCTGCTCAGCCGGAAGCATTTTCAGAAGATCAAACATAGACATATCATCGAGTGGCACTGACTGTGGCATTCCCTGGGACATTCCTTGTGACATCTGCTCTTTCAGTTTCTCTTCCATCTGCTTTGTTGTATCACTTCCGGACTCAATTCCTGATGTCATCATCATTGGAATCTGAAGGATCTCTTTCAGCTTTCTCAATGTATGTTCATCTTCCGCAACAGAATCTTTCAGGACATAAGCTTCTTTCTTATAAGATGTATTATCTTCTGTATATGCATCCATTACTGTCTGTTGATCGTCTTCCGACACAAACAAAAGCAATTTTTCCATTTCTTCTGTTGCAATCTGTCTCGGTACTTCATCTTCAATACCGCCCTGCTGGATTCCTACATTTACAATATCTGATGTGTAGGCCGGCAAGGACAGATCACAATACGCCTGCAAAACCAGAATCAGCAAGATTGCAATCATTGCTTTCCAGTATGATGCAGCATATTTGAATAAATTCTTCATAATCTGCGTGGTTCCTTTCCTAGTAATTCTCTGTTACTGTTCGCAATATGTGCGAGCAACAACAACTCTCTTCAAGTTACATAATCTATCACTAACCGCTGATTCTAAGCGACAGCAATCTACTCCATTTATTACTCCACATTCTCTAAAATCTGCAAGAGCAGCCGGCGAAAAAGCATCTTCTCTTCCGCAGTCATTCCTTCAAACACGATTTCTTCCAGTTTCTCAGCTGTCTTGATTACATAAGCTACGCAATCTTTCCCTTTCTTTGCAAGAGTGAGACGCATCACCCTCTGATCCTGCTCATCCGCTTTTCTTATAATATAACCTTCCTGCTCCATCTTCTTGATCATTGATGTAATTGATGGCGGCGTTACATTCAAGCGCTTCGCAAGTTCCTTCTGAGACATGGAATCTTCCTGATGAAGGGCAAATAAGATACCTGACTGGGCTCTGTTCAAATCGTATTCTGCATACAATTCCTGTGCCCTCTTCCCTATCAAATGCATGCTCTTTCCCATCAATCCAAGCAATGGAACATCTTTTTTCTGACACTTCACGTTCTTTTTCCTCCTTGATTTATTGATATGTTCTGCAAAATAAAAGCTCTGACTATCACTTTCCCTGCAGAACGAACGCTAAAATTAGTTAGTTAATTAACTAATTGAAAATATAGTACTTTCTCTTAAGTAAGTCAATATTTTTTCTTATTTTTCACACTTTCTTAATACTTTTTGCACATAAACTAATTAGACTGTTAATTAATTTTAATAGAACAAAGAATGTACCTTGGCCCATTCTTGCGCCTGCGGTGGTCGCTTGCGACACCTACCTTGTACGCCGCAGTGCGCATCCCTAGCGGAGCGTTTTTTATATGTTAGGAAAGAACTTTCCTAACATATAAAAAAGAGATTACCTCCCATTCGAAGTAATCTCTTATTATTTCGTCTTACAGTATAAAAACCATGACTATAACTCTCGGTTCTCAGTCTGCAATCTCTGATTTTCAATCATTATTTACTAAGTGGTGACTCACGATAAATGATGTCCTCACGTCCTGGTCCGTTAGATACCATTGTAATCGGGTATCCAATCTCCTGCTCAACGAACTCGATGTATTTTCTGCAGTTCTCCGGAAGCTCTTCATACTTCTTGATACCACGGATATCACAGTTCCATCCTGGAAGTTTTTTAAGAACTGGTTTTGCTTTCTCAAGATAATGTGTCGGTGGGAAGTCTGTTGTAACCTCTCCATTAATCTCATATCCTACACATACCGGAATCTCTTCCAGGTATCCAAGCACATCAAGAACTGTAAATGCTACATCTGTTGTTCCCTGCATTCTGCATCCATACTTGGAAGCAACACAGTCGAACCAACCCATTCTTCTCGGACGTCCGGTTGTAGCACCGAACTCTCCGCCATCTCCACCGCGGCGTCTCAGTTCATCAGCCTCATCTCCAAAAATCTCACTTACGAAAGCTCCTGCTCCAACAGCACTGGAGTATGCTTTACATACAGTTACAATCTTCTGGATCTCATATGGTGGGATTCCTGCTCCGATCGCACCATATCCGGCTAATGTAGAAGATGACGTAACCATAGGATAGATTCCGTGATCTGGGTCTTTCAATGAACCAAGCTGTCCCTCTAACAGGATATTCTTTCCTTCTTTGATCGCATTGTGAAGGAACAATGATGTATCGCATACATACGGTGCGATCATCTCCTTGTACTCCTGCAGCTCTTTATATAAATCGTCTGGATTGATCAGCGGTTTGTGATACAGATGCTCAAGAAGAACATTCTTCTGCTCTGCCACACGTACAACTTTCTCTTTTAACAAGTCATCGTCAAATAACTCACTGACCTGAAATCCAATTTTAGCATATTTATCTGAGTAGAACGGAGCAATTCCGGACTTTGTAGATCCGAATGACTTTCCTCCAAGTCTTTCTTCCTCATATGCGTCAAAATTCTTGTGGTAAGACATTACCATCTGTGCTCTGTCAGATACAAGGATTTTCGGCATCGGAACATCTCTTTCTACGATAGAATTAATCTCTTTCATCAATACAGGAATATCAAGTGCTACACCATTACCGATAATACTTGTTGTATGTCCATAGAACACACCGGATGGTAATGTGTGAAGCGCAAATTTTCCATAATTATTAATAATGGTATGCCCTGCGTTGGCACCTCCCTGAAAACGTACGATGATATCCGCTTCCTGAGCGAGCATATCAGTAATCTTACCTTTACCCTCGTCTCCCCAGTTTGCACCTACTACTGCTTTAACCATATCTATTCCTCCTGTGTTATTAACTTAATAAATCACCTTATGCATTATACTATATTTTTCTCCACTTGTACAATGTATTTTCACAAAAACTGACAGAAATCCGCTGTTTTTACATAAGTGGAGCAATCAGGCGCAATACCTGACCGGATATTTTGGTTGCAAGTGTCTGTTTTTTTACTTCCATAAGCGTCACTTTATGGCTTTTTGCAAGTGTCTGCTGAAAGTCCCGTTCCACTTTGTCAACTTCAGAATTATTATAAATAAATACTCCACATTCAAAATGCAGATATAAACTCCGATAATCCAGATTAATACTTCCTACCGTCGCAGTATCATCGTCCGATACGAATACCTTTGCATGCACAAATCCTGGTGTATATTCATAAATCTGTACTCCGCTCTCGATCAGTTCCTTGTAATAAGTTTTTGCAACTGCAAAAGCATACCATTTATCCGGGATATGCGGCATTATAATAATTACTTCGATTCCGCATTTTGCCACACGAGTCAATGTTGTGATCATCTCATTGTCCAATATCAGATACGGCGTCATAATATGCACATATTTCTTTGCATGATTTAAAATATGGAAGTATACTTCCTCGCCCACGTTCTCATCGTCATATGGACTATCTGCATACGGAATAACATATCCAAGTTCCCGTCTGAGCCCCTTAACCTTCGGTGTCAGATACTTGCGGTAATCTTCCGGTTTTCTAGCCTCAATATTCCACATCTGAAGGAACATCATAGTAAAGCTTTGGACAGCATCGCCTTTTAACATAACCGCGGTATCTTTCCAATGTCCAAAACGGACTTTTCGATTAATGTATTCATCACCGAGATTCACACCTCCCGTATATGCTACTTTGCCGTCAATAACACAGATTTTTCTATGATCCCGATTATTCTGTGAAGTAGATAAGAACGGTGTGATCTTGTTAGACATCTTACACTGGATTCCATAACTTCTGATGAGTTCCGGATAATCGTAAGGGAGCATCGAAATGGCACACATGCCATCATACATAAACCGGACTTCTACACCTTCTGCCGCTTTTTCCTTTAATATATCCAGGATTGTCTCCCACATATATCCCTCTTCTACGATAAAATACTCCATAAAAATAAACTTTTTTGCCTTTTTCAATTCCTGGACCATGGAAGCAAATTTATCTTCTCCCAACGGGAAATACTTAACTGCAGTATTACGGTATGTCGGAAATCCTACCTGATGTGACAGAAAATAGGACAAATGTGCATTGGCTGATTTGCTCGCCCAAATTGCCTCTACGATTTCCTGATCCTGCTGCATATACGGGTCTGTCTCTATCTTGAGTTCCGCAAGTCTTGCTTTCAAAAATCTTGTTCCTATCTGAAACTGGACAAACAGATAGAATAAACTTCCCACTACAGGAAACACAAGAACACAAAGTGTCCACGTCATTTTAAACGCTGGATTTCCCTTGGAATTGATGATGTGGATCAGTACCAGAAGACTCACTGCGCGGAATGCTCCATATATGTAAGTTGTATAAGCATTCAGATAATACGGAATCATAATAAAGATTCCAAGCTGAATCAGAATCAGGAGCAGCATGATACCAGTTCGGCTGAAAACAATTCGAAAAAGGCCCTTTTTTGCTACTTTTGCTACTTTTGACTTTTTAAAATTCTGTTCACTACTCATGTCTTTCTCCTTCTTCGCGTTCCTCTCAACTGTCGTTTCGTCATTTCTCACAAATACTCTTTCTATATTTTAGCACATTTTCCCATTTGTCTCAACAACCCCGGCTCGACATATTTCTCACATTTTTATTAAATATGTTACGGGAAATTTATATATTTTTTATAGACTCTCCCTTTCAATTTTGTTAAAAAAGTATTACAATATTGCTATTAGTAGAAATTTCATCGTACGAAAGGAGATTTTATTATTATGGCTAAATGGGGAAAGAAATTATTAGGTCTTGCAGCAATTGGAGGAGCTGCAGCAGGTCTTGTTTATTATCTTAAGAGCAAAGAAGAGCTTGATCTTGATGATTTTGATGATGAACTGGACGATGATGATTTTGATTTAGATAATGATCTGAAGCCAGTTGGCGAGCGCGGCTACGTTCCGCTTACACCTAAAAAAGAGGCAGAAGACGCAGACGCTTCTGATGATGAAAAAGCTCCTGAAGCTGTTGAGGAAGCTGACAAAGCTGACGAAGAACATATAGACGAAGCGATTGCCAAAGAAGCTGAAGAAGCTGATGCAGAATCCAATGAGGCCGCCGAGGAATGTAGCGGTGCAGAGACTTCCGAACAGGAAGAAATTTAACAGGGAATTACTAAAAGATTTACTAAAAAACTACTAAAGGAGTTGCCAAAAAGCAGCTCCTTTTCTATACATAAACTGATATTTTATATCAGTTGGGAGATGACTCCCACCTCTATAGGGTGAGAAACAAGCTGGTATCAGTGGTGGGAGTCAATCCCCCAGCTGATATAGCC
>OGXL01003338.1_pt1 | contig 10862 bp, 10 predicted proteins | sample 1576311 | NCBI WGS metagenome assembly OGXL01 (sample SAMEA3541564, study PRJEB24748) | human gut metagenome | biome: human gut; feature: human-associated habitat; material: faeces | place: China | collected 2012 | reverse complement strand
ATCGGCAGGAATGAATCTGAATAAATATCTGAAGCTAAGTCTGATAGCAGAGATGGGAGGATTATCGTGCAGCCGGATTGCTTATTACACAACACGTACACTGAAGGCCTTTTTCGAAGATATGTCCAGAGATACGGACCCTTATTTCAAACCGGCTGTATATGTTTCGATGGGAATGAAGTATAAGTTCTGAAAAAGTAGTAACTTTATCGCCATGTCAGTGAAACGAACATTATATTCAGCATTAAAAGTCATAGGGGTATTTCTGATCATATCCTTGATATTCAGGTGCCCGGTATCACCGGGATAGAGTTTGCGCAAAGCATTCAATATGGCTTCTGACTTTATTACAGACTCTCACTGGAACACCCATACGTTAAGTTTTGGTCTTATTTCATAAAAAAGGGTATTTTGCAAAAGAAAAAGGAGAGAACATAGTGCATTATTCCCGCGAAATGCCGTTATTTGCACTCACTAAACAATAAAAGGTTTATTTCGATTTGATTATTTCACATGAATCTTCTCATTTATTGAGCATATCCATCTCTGATTAAGAACTTCCAAAGAACTTTGTTATTGAAATTATTAATTTTTTATATTTGTATTTTATGAATTTGTACATTGGAAATCTTAACTATAACGTTAAGGAATCAGACTTGAGAAACGTAATGGAAGAGTATGGAGCAGTTGCTTCAGTTAAATTAATCACAGATCGTGAAACAAGAAGATCAAAAGGCTTTGCTTTTATTGAAATGCCGGATGATACAGAAGCAGCTAACGCTATCAAAGAATTGAATGGTGCTGAATATGTAGGCCGTCCGATGGTAGTTAAAGAGGCTTTGCCGAAGAACTAATTGACTGAATAACAATCAGTATATAAAAAGAAGGTGTGTTGGTGATCCCAACACACCTTCTTTCGTTTCTGCAGAATCCTGGCCGGACTATTTCTTAAAGTCCAAAGAATTTATCTCTCTTTTTATTGTCTGCGGTTATTTTTTTCTTACCTTTGGTTCACTAACAACAAACCGATAGAAGATGAATCAAGAACTTTTAATGAATCCTAACTGTCTGGTGGCTGCTTTGGAAAAGCCTGCCGCCGAGTTTACTAAGGCAGATATTATTTCTTTTATTCAGAAGAATAATATCCGTATGGTCAATTTCATGTATCCTGCTGCTGACGGGCGACTGAAAACATTGAATTTTGTAATTAATAATGCGGCTTATCTGGATGCGATCCTTACTTGTGGAGAGCGGGTGGACGGTTCCAGCCTGTTTCCTTTTATAGAGGCGGGGAGTAGCGACCTGTATGTAGTGCCTCGTTTCCGTACCGCTTTTGTCGATCCGTTTGCAGAAATACCGACACTTTCGATGCTTTGTTCTTTCTTCAATAAAGACGGTGAGCCATTGGAAAGTTCTCCGGAACATACTTTGCATAAAGCGTGTAAAGCATTTACTGATGTCACAGGTATGGAGTTTCAGGCGATGGGTGAGCTGGAATACTATGTTATTTCACCGGATACAGGAATGTTTCAGGCTACAGATCAACGCGGTTATCATGAATCTGCTCCGTATGCTAAGTTTAACGATTTCCGTACGCAGTGTATGTCATATATAGCTCAGACGGGTGGGCAGATAAAATATGGTCATTCCGAGGTTGGGAATTTTACATTGGATGGCATGATTTATGAACAGAACGAAATAGAGTTCCTGCCTGTTCATGCCGAAGATGCGGCAGATCAATTGATGATTGCCAAATGGGTGATTCGTAACTTGGGATACAGATATGGGTATAATGTGACATTCGCGCCTAAGATTACGGCTGGAAAAGCCGGGTCAGGTCTACATGTTCACATGCGTATTGTAAAGGACGGACAAAATCAGATGCTGAAAGACGGTGTATTGTCGGAAACAGCCCGTAAGGCAATCGCCGGAATGATGGAACTTGCTCCTTCTATTACAGCCTTCGGAAATACCAATCCTACTTCTTACTTCCGTTTGGTTCCTCATCAGGAAGCACCGACCAATGTTTGCTGGGGAGATCGCAACCGTTCTGTATTGGTGCGTGTACCGTTGGGCTGGGCTGCCAAGACCGATATGTGTACTTTGGCAAATCCATTGGAAAGCGAAAGTCATTTTGATACCAGCCAGAAACAAACGGTAGAAATGCGTTCTCCGGATGGTTCGGCAGATTTGTATCAGCTGCTTGCGGGACTGGCTGTTGCCTGCCGTCATGGTTTTGAGATAGAACAGGCATTGGACATTGCAAAGAGAACGTATGTAAATGTAAATATCCATCAGAAAGAGAATGAGGACAAGCTGAAAGCATTGGCTCAATTGCCGGATAGTTGTGCGGCATCTGCCGAATATTTGCAAAAACAACGTGCTGTCTTCGAGCAATATAATGTATTTAGTCCGGCTATGATTGACGGTATTATACGCAAGCTCCGTAGTTATGAGGACAAAACATTACGTGCCGACATGGAAGGCAAACCGGAAGAAATGCTGGAACTGGTACATAAGTATTTCCACTGTGGATAAGCAATAAAAGCATTCTGCTTATAAAAATACTACAACTAAAAGAGGGTGCACTTCACAATGAAGTGCACCCTCTTTTAGTTAATCTTCATTATTATCTTCTTCATCATCTACCAGGTTATTGAGTTCAAGTTCCAAGTCTACCAAGTCTTGTTCCCATAACTTTATGATATCTTTCGGTGTATCTTTGGCTGCCTTCTTAATTCTTTCCTGAGCAACAGATACTTCATGCTCTAATTGACTACGTCTGCTCATACAATTCAATATTTAATTAATAAAATTATAAACAAACAGTAAGGAGAATAGTTCGATGGGATGAATTTAAAAATGGACGGGATGAACTATTTATAAATAAGGGCTGTTGTAGTCTAAAATCTTTTTAAATATACAATTATGCTCAATTTATTAGCCGTGTTTTTAGTCTGTTCAGGTATCGGAATTGCAGTTCACATAGCAATCGATCTGACACATCGTCCACAATCAATGAAGATAATGAATGCAGTATGGATATTGACTGCATTGTGGGGAAGTTACTTAGCTTTATGGGCTTATAATAAGTTCGGACAAGGTGCTCCCATGAAGATGGGAGGTGGTGAAATGAAAATGGATATGTCCGGTATGAAAGACATGAATATGGATATGTCGATGGGAGATATGTCCATGAAACATCCTCATTGGCAGTCTGTGGCTTTATCGGCTTTACATTGTGGAGCAGGCTGCACATTGGCTGATATAATAGGAGAGTGGTTCACTAATTATATCCCGGTAACCGTTGCAGGAAGTCAGCTTATAGGAAACTGGGTACTTGATTTTATATTGGCGTTAATCATCGGAGTTTATTTTCAATTCTATGCTATTCGGGAGATGGAGAGGATATCGGTGGGAAAGGTACTGTCCCGTGCTTTTAAAGCAGATTTCTTTTCTCTGTTGTCTTGGCAAATCGGAATGTATGGCTGGATGGCAATCGTTTATTTTGTTTTATTTGTCAATGAGCCTTTGCCTAAAGACACATGGATATTTTGGTTTATGATGCAGCTGGCTATGCTTTTTGGCTTTTTCTGTGCTTATCCGATGAATGCTTTATTAATAAAGTTAGGCGTGAAAAAGGGAATGTAAATTTCAGATATTACTTTATCATCGCGGGGATATATTGGTACATAAAATAGAACCACACGGAGAAACAAAAGCCCAAAGCTCTATTTCTCCGTGTGGTTCTGTTTATCTTTTCAGTAACTTAGGAATATCCGAAGGCTCTTGTGCAACTCGTATGCCGGCAGCTTCTAAAGCCTCTATTTTGTCTTTTGCCGAGCCGGAACCTCCCGAGATAATGGCTCCTGCGTGGCCCATCTGTTTTCCCGGAGGAGCAGACTGTCCGGCAATAAATGCTACTACAGGCTTATTTACATGACTGCGAATATATTCAGCAGCCTGTTCTTCCGCGTTTCCTCCGATTTCTCCGATTAACACAATTGCTTTCGTTTCAGGATCATTCTGGAACATTTCCAGTAGTTTAAGGAAATGCAGACCTACCACAGGATCTCCTCCGATGCCGATTGCAGTAGACTGTCCCATACCATTAGTCGTTAAGTGATATACTATTTCATAAGTGAGTGTTCCACTACGGCTGATGACACCGACATTTCCTTTCTGAAAGACTTGTCCCGGAAGGATTCCTACCATACTTTCTCCGGGAGAAATAAGTCCCGGACAGTTGGGGCCAACCAACATTGCCCCTCTTTGTTCGGCAAACCGATGTGCTTTGATGACATCCAGGGTCGGAATACCTTCTGCGATACAGACTATTAGCCGGATGCCTGCATCCGCAGCTTCCATAATGGTATCTGCTGCAAAACGGGCCGGCACAAAGATGATGGAAGTATTAGCCTGTGTCTGTTTTACAGCTTCATGCATCGTATTGAATACCGGAATACCGTCTACTTCCGTACCTCCCTTGCCCGGAGAAGTGCCGCCAACGACATTCGTTCCATATTCTTTCATCTTCTTGGCATGAAAAAGCCCGTCTCTACCGGTAATACCTTGTACAATCAAACGGGTGGATTTATCTATTAATATACTCATTGTTCCTTCATTTTTTATGTGATTTCATCTTAAGATTTGATAGCCATTAAAGCGGCTTCCTGCATAGTTGTAGCTATCTGAAAACGGCTATGGTTGCGTAAAAGATCACGTCCGAGATGCTCATTGGTTCCTGTGAGCCGGACAATGACAGGTATATCACTCTTAATCTGATCGAATGCCTGAATAAGACCGATGGCTACATCGTCACAACGGGTGATTCCTCCGAAAATGTTTATCAGGACGACCTTTACTTTCTCGTCCTGTAAGAGAAGTTTCATAGCTTCAACCACCTTGACAGGGTTCGAACTACCGCCAATATCAAGGAAGTTGGCAGGATTTCCCCCATGAAGTTTTATCATATCCATTGTTGCCATAGCAAGTCCGGCGCCATTTACCATACAGCCTATATTTCCATCCATGTGAACGTAGCTGAATCCTTTGTTTTTAGCATCCGCTTCTACTTTTTCTTCTTCTGTAGGATCAAACAAACTCAGTACATCCGGATGGCGGTAAAGAGCATTATCGTCAAAAACAATTTTGGCGTCAATAGCCATCAATATGCCTTTGGCGGTAAGAGCCAATGGATTTACTTCAACCAGCGATGCGTCATTCTCCATGAAAATTTTGTAGAGTGCTTGCAGAATAGCGGCCATTCTGCCGGCTTGTTCTATGTGAGGGAAGAGCGAGAATGCGAAACGGCGTGCCAGATAATCAGGCAGACCGATGAATGGGTCAATAGCATAGCGAATGATTTTTTCCGGTGATTGCCGGGCTACTTCTTCGATATCCATACCACCGGACGCACTCATCATAAGGATGACCGAGCGTGTGTTTCTGTCAATGGTGAAGCTGACATAGTATTCTGCGGCAATATCAACCGCCTCGCTGACCAGTATCTGATTGACAGGAAGCCCTTTAATACTCATACCCAGAATGTTTTTAGCTTCCTGATAGGTATCTTCTGTATTATCTACCAGTTTAACACCTCCGGCTTTTCCCCGTCCGCCGGTCAGCACTTGTGCTTTAATAACCACTCTGTCCGAGCCCATTCTCTTGTATGCGGCAACTGCGCCGGCAGCCGTTCGACATAGGGTATGCCTTTCAACAGGGATCCCATACTTGGAGAAAATTTCTTTTGCTTGATATTCATGTATTTTCATGGTCCGCGAATTTGAATAAATGATTCCTATAATGAAAACAAGTGAAAGATTCGGAATGTTTGCTCGTAGAGAAGACTAATGGTGTGTTTTACAGCATATTAATTGTCTCATGTTTGACTAATAAGCATAAAAAAAGCGTATCGGCAAACTAGTCGACACGCTCTATAGTTGAGAAAAGGTAAAGTATATCTACGAATGCTTATGCAATGCCGTGAGCGCTTACTGTACCATCTATTTTCTTGATCAATCCCTGCAATACTGCACCCGGTCCGCATTCTGTAAAATCAGTAGCACCATCGGCAACCATATTCTTAACAGACTGAGTCCAACGTACGGAAGCAGTCAGCTGGGCAACCAGATTCTTTTTGATTTCTGCGGGATCAGTATGAGGAAGTGCATCCACATTCTGATATACCGGACATTTGGGAGTATGGATTTCTGTTGCGTTGATAGCAGCTTCCAGCTCAACTTTAGCCGGGTCCATCAACGGAGAGTGGAAAGCACCACCTACTTTTAATGGGAGAGCACGTTTTGCACCGGCAGCTTTCATCAGTTCGCAGGCTTTTTCGATGCCTGGTACAGAACCGGAGATTACGATTTGTCCCGGGCAGTTATAGTTGGCAGGTACGCAAACTTCACCTTCTGCATTAACAGATGCACAGATTTCTTCTACCTTTTCATCCGGCAATGCAATGATAGCGGCCATCGTAGAAGGAGTTGCTTCGCAAGCTTTTTGCATAGCCATTGCACGAGCATAAACCAGTTTCAATCCGTCTTCAAAGCTCAGGGCACCGGCAGCCACCAATGCAGAGAACTCACCGAGTGAGTGTCCGGCTGTCATTTCCGGTTTGAAATCATCGCCCATACAAAGAGCAGAGATAACAGAGTGAAGGAATACGGCAGGTTGAGTAACCTTTGTCTGACGAAGGTCTTCGTCTGTACCATTGAACATGATATCTGTAATGCGATATCCGAGGATATCATTTGCTTTTTCAAACAATTCTTTTGCTAAAGCTGAGTTTTCATACAGGTCTTTACCCATTCCTACGAACTGAGCACCTTGACCGGGAAATACAAATGCTTTCATATCTTTATTATTTAATTGATTTTTAAATGCGGGTGCAAAGTTACAGATTTTTATGATACGACCGCGCAAAATGTACACATTTGTGCAATGGAGTCGGGAAAATGCCACAGAGGTCCGTTGCCATGGCCTATATTCAAGTCCTTGCCTGCAATGATGGCATGAGTAATGTATTCTTTAGCGTGACGGATGGATTCTTTCATCGAATATCCTTTTGCCAGATAGCTTGCAATAGCGGAGGAGAGGGTACACCCGGTCCCATGCAGGTTTTTACTTTCTATCTTTTTCTCTTCATATATATAATAGGTGTGATCCGGAGAATATAAGAGGTCGCACATTTGATCGCCTTCCAGATGTCCGCCTTTGATCAGGATATGGATCTGATAACTGTCGGAGAGTTGTTTGGCAGCTTCCAGCATATCCTGTGTATTTTGGATGCTCTTGCCTGTCAGCACCTTTGCTTCATCGATATTGGGGGTGACTAATGTGACAAGCGGCAAAAGTTCTTTCTTAATCTCTTCGATGGCTTCATTTGTCATCAGCTTCCGGCCGCTGGTAGATACCATCACCGGGTCATAAATGATGTGCTCCGGTGAATATTTCCGTATACAGTCGGCAATGACATGAACGATCTGAATATCGTTAACCATGCCTATTTTTATAGCGACAGGCTGCAAGTCCTCCATCACCGCTTCGATTTGTCCGCAAACAATTTCGGGTGGTATTGCATGGACGGCGCGTACCCCTAGAGTGTTTTGCACAGTGACGGCGGTGATAGCAGATGCCGCATAGCCTCCTAATGCCGAGATTGTTTTGATATCTGCCTGAATGCCCGCTCCTCCCGAACAATCGGAACCGGCAATGGATAAAATGACGGGATGACGTTCCATTTTAGATTTTTTAATATTTATCCGGCAAAGATAGAATAAAAACGGCAAGATACAAAATGGGATATCGTTTGAAATACAATAAGTCCGTTGCCGGAGAAGACAAAGGGTGAATATGAAAAGTGCTGATAATAAAGAGTCATTCCGCTTTTTGTACTTTATACAATTACTCGTTGCCGGAACGGGTAAAATACATATTGTAATTCAGAAGATAACACTAAGTACTCATATTGTAGATTGTATGATATGTATATCTATGAAAAACAATGTTTTATAGCATGTCATTTGTTATTGTTCGAATCATAAAGCGCCCCTATATTTGCATCGTATTAAAGAAAAGGATATGCAAAGTATACAGAAAAAAGCACCCTTGGCAAACAATCACATATCAGTAGACTGTGTAGTGATTGGTTTTGACGGAGAACAACTCAAAGTGTTACTTGTAAAACGTGCGGGCGAAGATAATGGTGAAGTGTATCACGATATGAAACTTCCCGGTAGCCTTATCTATATGGATGAAGATTTGGATGAAGCAGCACAACGTGTACTGTATGAATTGACGGGGCTCAGAAATGTAAACCTGATGCAATTCAAGGCATTCGGCTCAAAAAACCGTACGAAGGACCCCAGAGATGTGCATTGGCTGGAACGTGCCATGCAGTCCAGGGTGGAGCGTATTGTCACCATAGCCTATCTTTCCCTGGTGAAGATAGACCGCGCATTGAACCGTGATTTGGACAATTATCAAGCCAGTTGGGTAGCCATGCCGGATATAAAGGCTCTGGCATTCGACCACAACCTGATTATCAAGGAAGCCATTACCTATGTCCGCCAGTACGTCGAGTTCAACCCGTCTTCACTGTTCGACTTGTTGCCGCGTAAGTTCACCGCATCCCAGCTTCGCACTTTGTACGAACTGGTGTATGACAAGCAGTACGACGTACGCAATTTCCATAAAAAAATTGCCTTGATGGAGTATGTCGTCCCCCTGGAAGAAAAACAGCAGGGCGTGGCCCACCGGGCGGCACGCTACTACCGTTTCGACAAAAAGATATACAATAAAATCCGACGGTAACCGGATTTTAAATTAAAAATTAAAGAATTAAAAATTAAAAGAGGATGCCTTTACATTCTTCTTTCATTCTTAATTCTTCATATCACTTTCATTCTTTCATTCTTTAATTAATATAAAAATGTATCTATTAGGTTATGACATCGGCAGCTCGTCTGTAAAAGCGAGTCTGGTAAATGCGGAAAGCGGCAAATGTGTATCGTCTGCCTTCTTCCCCAAGACTGAAGCGGAAATTATCGCAGTGAAGCCCGGCTGGGCAGAGCAAGACCCCGGAAATTGGTGGGAAAACTTGAAACTGGCCACACAAGCTGTATTGGCAGAATCCGGAGTAAACGCAGAAGACATCAAGGCGATTGGTATCTCTTATCAGATGCATGGCTTGGTATGTGTAGATAAAAACCAGCAGGTGTTGCGTCCTGCCATTATCTGGTGCGACTCCAGAGCCGTGCCCTACGGACAAAAGGCTTTCGAAACATTGGGAGAGGAGACTTGCCTTTCACATTTGCTGAATTCTCCGGGCAACTTCACGGCCTCCAAACTGGCTTGGATTAAGGAGAATGAGCCTTCCGTTTACGAAAAGATTCATAAGATAATGCTGCCAGGCGACTATATCGCCATGAAGTTGAGCGGTACCATCTGTACCACGGTGTCCGGTTTGTCCGAAGGGATGTTCTGGGATTTCAAGAACAACCGGGTTGCCGACTTTCTGATGGACTATTATGGATTCGACTCCTCTCTGATTGCCGACATCAAACCGACTTTCTCCGAGCAGGGACGCGTCAATGCCACCGCAGCCGCAGAGCTGGGTCTGAAAGAAGGTACGCCTATCACTTACCGTGCCGGCGACCAGCCCAACAATGCCCTTTCCCTGAATGTATTCAATCCGGGTGAAATTGCTTCTACCGCCGGAACGTCCGGCGTGGTATACGGCGTGAACGGTGAGGTGAACTACGACCCCAAGTCACGTGTCAACACCTTTGCACACGTCAACCATGCTGCCGGGCAAACCCGTCTGGGTGTTCTGCTGTGCATCAATGGTACGGGCATTCTCAATTCATGGGTAAAACGCACCGTTGCTCCCGAAGGTATCTCCTACAGCGATATGAATCTGCTGGCGGCGCAAGCTCCCATCGGCAGTGCCGGTATCAGTATCCTGCCCTTTGGAAACGGTGCGGAGCGTATGCTGGAGAACAAGGAAATAGGCTGCTCCATTCATGGCATCAACTTCAACCAGCACGGCAAACAGCATATCATCCGTGCAGCGCAGGAAGGCATCGTTTTTTCCTTTAAATATGGAATCGACATCATGGAACAAATGGGCATTCCCGTGCAGAAAATTCATGCAGGCAAGGCTAATATGTTCCTCAGCCCGCTGTTCCGCGAGACATTGGCCGGTGTGACGGGAGCTGTCATCGAACTGTATGATACCGACGGCTCTGTAGGTGCCGCCAAAGGCGCCGGAATCGGTGTGGGCATATACAAGGACAACAACGAAGCATTTGCCACGCTTGAGAAGCTCGAGGTGATAGAGCCGAAAGTGGCAGACCGCCAGGCTTATGCCGACGCATATGCGCGCTGGAAACACTGGGTAATGTGCTAATGTGCACATTAAAACGTTAGCACGTTAAAACAATAAATTAATAATTAACCCCGTGATGAATGTGTCTGTCATTGGCACATTCTCACATTAAAACATTAAATTCTTATGGCAACAAAAGAGTATTTTCCCGGAATAGGAAAGATTAAATTCGAAGGTAAAGAGAGCAAGAACCCGATGGCATTCCGTTATTACGATGCCGATAAAGTAATCATGGGTAAGAAAATGAGCGAATGGCTGAAGTTCGCCATGGCATGGTGGCACACTCTTTGCGCAGAAGGTGGTGACCAATTCGGTGGCGGAACAAAGAAATTCCCCTGGAACGGTGAGGCTGACAAGGTTCAGGCTGCCAAGAACAAAATGGACGCCGGCTTTGAATTCATGCAGAAAATGGGTATCGAATACTACTGCTTCCACGATGTAGACTTGTGCGACGAAGCAGCTACTA
>OGXL01003331.1_pt1 | contig 10871 bp, 8 predicted proteins | sample 1576311 | NCBI WGS metagenome assembly OGXL01 (sample SAMEA3541564, study PRJEB24748) | human gut metagenome | biome: human gut; feature: human-associated habitat; material: faeces | place: China | collected 2012 | reverse complement strand
GACCTGTATGTCGACTCACTTGTAGCGTTTATCGACACCATAAGGATGGAGTCCAAGGCAAAGCGCAACCTGGAAGAGCTACGTCTGGATCAGGTGCCGCTCAAGGAGAAGTACCCGCAGCTATTTGAATAAAGGTCGTCATGCCCGAATCCACAAGAAGTCGCACCAACAACTCGGAGACTATCGTGCACGAAGAAATAATCAACTTGATCGACTCTCCGGAGCTGCGAGAGCATTTGCTGCATAATCCGCAGCTCCTGAGCGGCGACCATTACATGCAGATTGTCGGTGGAGCACCGGTTGAAATTACCCGCAAACGAGAGCTACTCGGCAGACTGGTTGCTGGCGGGTGCAACTCGTCAGACGACACCCCTTACTGGCACTATCGGCAGATTTGCTTCGACTACATCGATGACTGCATGAACGCGCTAAAGGCCGTCGACGGGAACAGGAAGGTACTGCTTATTAGCGAAATTAGCTTTGTCGACAACAAAGTGGGATCTGCCATCACGCATGGCCCCTTCCCCGTGGCATCGTGGCAGGCCGCCCTTGCGGCAATGAAGGCATACGCAGACAAGTGGAGCGAAATGACAGACTTATCGTCCTCATACTGGATGATCGAGCTGTTCAACCTTGCCAACGACCCGAGCTGTTCATATCCATACGACGGCTTTCTACAGCCAGACTACACTTACTACGCAAACGCCTCCGGCGAAATCCAGTACATCTGCAGGGAAGAAGAGGGCGAATGTGGCGAGGTGCTCGACTGCATTGTGGGTGGAATCTTTGGCCCGTGGTTCAAGGGGGCATATGTCGACCTGCCCACGCCGTACAGAAAGGGCGAAATTCTTGAGATCGACTGCCGCCCATGGGCGCCGGGACCTTGTTATTGCCTGGTAGCAAACTCGAAATTGGACTGTCTGTATTCCGATGGCGATGGGCAGATCAGATGTGGCTCTATCCCCTACGGCAGTTGCTTTGCCGGATGGGCGTATACGAACTTGATGCTGTCGCCCGTGTTCAGGGCGAGAAAAGCAACGCAGCCCTTGCCGGAAGCATGCGTGACCTTGCAAGCAATCGGGCTAGACCGGATAGATGACTTGCTAGAAGCGTGCGCCGACAACAAAGAGGAAGAGCCTATTTGGCTGGATATATATCGGCATCGTGCTCGATGACGAACACGGGGTTCCACACCGATACTCAGACGAAATAAATAACAGGTGCGGCGGACCCATCCGACGACGAGAGCCAGATACAGTGGCGGCGCAGACTTTTTGAAGAGAGACCCAGACGCCGGTATTTGAATATTTTCCCGTTCACCCGTCCAGATCGTCCGTACATCTTTGTTGCTCAACAAATTCACAAGGTCCGCGTTCTACTATTTTTGTTATAGAGGCCGCTAAAGACGGGAGCAGAATGGGCACCGAAACGAAGGTCACCTGCGTCGATTCCTATACAACAATCGCTCGAAAACTGTTGGCTATGTCAAACGACGTTGAAACCCTTATTGAAATCTGTAAGCCCCCCGCATCTACAACGAAATGATTGAATCGAGTATTAACTGGAGGTCGATAATGAACAACAACGAGCAAAAAGAAGTTTTAATCGCCAAGGTTTTTTGTGGTGGGTATCTTTTCGATGGTGAGAACATAGGCCATGAAGTCATTGATTTTTTTGACACTGATAATGGTGAAAGATATCTATATATAGCTCCTGACGGAATCGTTAATAACCACCCCAATGTTGAAGCGGTGCTTCTAATCCGATCATATGGAAACACGCTGGGTGAAGTCGTTGGTCTAGCATGCGACCTTGAAAACATTTGTTCCCCGAGGAACAAGGAGGAAGATCTTCCAATGCCATACGGCAGTGTTTCCTATAATGGCGTTTCGGTGGATAAGATATTTGCCGAAAACGTTTACAAAGGAGAAAAAGAAGAAGCGTTTAGAACTCTCAGCTACCATGCAGGATCGTTTAAGGTCCCCAGCCCCAAGCATCAGATCTTTATTTCCATGGGCAAAGCAAAAAACGAAGACGAGCGTCGTCATCCAATTGAACTAATTTGTAACGATAAGGAGCAGTGGGGACATCAGCGAACATATATCTCCAGCGTCGATCATCCAGAAGCTTATGCACGGTTAAAAGAACTGATGACGGATGAGGAAAAATGGGAGGAACAAATCGGGGTAAAAACCGTTAAGTCGGCGAGTTGCGATAAAGCGCAGCCCTCGTTCCTTGAAATTATCGGAAAAGAAGACGATGAGCTCGTGTTCTCCAATTTGATGGCACATTACCTAAGTTGTAGCAAAAAAGGATTTGAAGCGTTTACCAAAGAGGTTCTCGGTATTAACGACTTCGGTCCGCACCCCACGATCGTTCGCGAATCAAAAGACCACGTGGATTTATGGATTGAAAATGATCGGCACATCGTTGTAATCGAAAACAAAATCCATTCGGCGATTAATGGCATTAAACCCGATTGCAACGAAACGCAGCTTTCACGATATCGAAAAGCGGCGGAAGAGGAATGCAAAGACAGAACAGTTAAGTGCTTTTTATTTGCGCCGGATTTCAATAATGTCGACGAGGCCGAGGCAAGAGCAGCAAGATTCAGTGTTAAACACTATAGTGAGCTATATGCATTTTTTAAAACTAATAAAAGCCTATTTACCGGAGATGAACGCTACGGCGTAGATGAACATTACGATGAATTCCTCATTGGGCTGAAACGGCATACTCTTGCTCCCGCGGAGCGTAATGAGCAAGCGATGCTCGAAAGGTTCTCGTACATGATAGATAGAGCAAAACAGAACTGAGCGAAGACCGACTCAGCCGGCAAGACTGCAACCGTCATCTCGATCGTTCCAATCACCTCTCAATAAAAAATCGACCCGTGGTGCAAGCGCGCCACGGGTCGAGCTGTCGCTATCGGCTATGACCTCAGCCAAAGACTCGCACGCAGGAAGATTCCGTGCCATCGAAACTTATGCGGGCCAGGGCGTCTGCATTGCAGTGGGTCTCGGCAAATGTCGCGTCGCTGTTCCGGTCCTCCGCCGCAAAGCAGCCTGCCAGGATGGCGGTTGTTGGGCTGAGCATGTTGCGCAAGTCGCGCAGGACAGCGTTTATCGGACGGTTGTCGTCGAGCATTTCGAGTCCGTCGATTACGACCACGATGTTCTTTAGCACTGCTCTATTCCACGTCTGGTCGCCGAGCAACCAGCTCGTTAAAAGGTCCATGGTCATGTTGTCTTCGGCAAAGATGCCCAAGTTGCGCTGCTTAAGTCGCATCGTTGCGCGGATTGTCTCAACCTGTTGTTCCTCAGAATCCTCTGACACCTTGTCATCCATCTCGGCACGAATTAGCCGGGCGATCGCGTCCTCTTCACGCTCCCAAATCGGCATGTAGAGCACGGCGTACCGCTCACTCAGTCGTAGCACCGCGTGTGCCAGCACGTTCGAGACATCTTCATGCGCGCCGCCAATCACGCTGAGCTTGCCCAACCCAACGCCGCCACCTAGGGCATCATCGACCGACATACCGGTTTTCAACACACAAGGAGTTTCAAAAAGCGACGTCTCCATACGGCGAACGAGCCCAGAAACCAGTCGATTGCGAAACCCGCTGAGGTCAAAAACCTCGTCATCACGCTCTTTGCGATTCCCACTACGCTGATTCGCGGGCGTCGGCGGCATCACGCCTGATAGGCCCAGCATCTCGCCCAAACTCACAGAACGGCCAATTCGGTCGTCCCTGGAGTCCATCTCTAGCGTCATCGCAACCCTCCTAACGCCTACCACGCTTACCAGTATCCTTAAAATTCCAAATCGGCTTGAGTCGGTGAATAACATCAACCGTCGGGTCCATGAGTCTCAGTACATCATCCGCAGGCTTATACGCTTCGGGCGACTCATCGAGCGTCGTCTCGCATGCACTCGGACAGTAGATGCCGGCATCGCGCATCTCGTTAACGAACGACCTGGTGTCGAGCGTTTGGAACGCTTTGGCGCGGCTCATCGCGCGACCCGTCCCGTGCGGCGCCGAACAGTTCCAGTCCTCGTTTCCCTTGCCGCGTGCAATAACGGCACCGTCGCGCATGTTGAACGGAATCAGCACCATCTCGCCCGCATGAGCGCTAATGGCGCCCTTGCGAATCATGCCGCCTTCCGAGATGTAGTTGTGCATGGTGGTAAAGCCGTCTCCGTCGAGTCGAATTCCCGTACGCTCAACAATCTGTGTGACAATCGCCTTGCGGTTCTGATTCGAGAAGCGTTGGCAGTTATGCATATCGACGAGATACTCGGCAGAAAGATCTCCCACGAGATACTTAAGCTCGTCGGGGATATCCGCCGTGCACGTCTTCTGCGCCAGCGCCTGATGATGCTCCGCCGTCTGCTTGCCCATGTTGCGCGAGCCGGTGTGCACGACCAGATATTGGCACCCATCCTCGTCCTCGTCGAGTTCAATGAAGTGATTGCCGCCGCCCAGCGTGCCCATGGAGCGCTCAACCTTGCGCTTGTCCTGAAGCCAATCGCACGACCCCATGTCAAAGTCCGCGAGTGCGCAGGCAGGATCGCGATGAAGGCAAAAGCCCGTGGGCACCGCGCGCTTCACATCGCGATTGAACTGAATGAGGTCATCGCGCGCAATGGTCTCCGCAAGCGGCACACAATACATCCCGCATCCGATGTCGACCCCCACCAGGTTGGGAATCACCTTGTCGCCCAAGTTTGCCGTAAAGCCAATCACGCAGCCCTTGCCCCTATGGGCATCGGGCATGATGCGGATCTTGGCGCCTTCAAACGCCGGGCAGCTGGAAATCTCCTCGATCTGCTCCTTGGTTGAATCCTCAAGATTCTCGGCAAAGACTTTGATGTCTGCCATCGCATTTCTCCTGTTCTGATCCTTGTAAACCGGAACCGGCCCCAAGCCAATAGAGCGCATGTCACACCATACAGCCAAACCGCCGATTTCCGTTTAACCACCTTTCGCCCTATTCGAGCTCTTATTGCTGCGAATACTACGGTCGCGCGGACTACAATGAGTCCCAATAACGGGTCTTGTTTTGTATCTCCGGTTGGTACCCTGCCGGCGAAAGGAGACAACGTGGCGAACAGACCAAATCAAAAGCTCAGGCTTCTGTTCCTGCTTAAAACCTTGATGGAAAAGACCGACAGCACGCACGGGCTCACAACGCAGCAGATTATCGAGGAGCTCGCCTATCACGACCTTGAGGCAGAGCGAAAGGCCATCTATCGCGACCTGCAAACGCTTCGCGACTTTGGGCTCAACATCAACCAGCGCGGTGGCAAGGAATGGGCGCTGGTCTCACGCCCGCTCGACCTGCAAGAGCTCATCATGCTTGTTGACGCCGTTCAGAGTTCGCCGTTTTTGACCGATGAGTTGACCGACCACCTCATCGGCAAGCTGCAGAGCCTCGCCAGCCTGGGCGAACGCGAGCTGATGCACAAGCGCGTCGATGTGCCTTCGCGCGTGAAGATGCAAAACTCTGATGCCCTGCTCAACATCGACTTGATTCAGCAGGCTATGCGCGAAAAACGCAAGATTCGGTTTCGTTACTTCCACTACGATGCCGCCAAGCAAAAGGCCCTTAATCATGACGGAAAGGCCTACGAACTCACACCCGTGCGCCTTATCTACTCCGACGAACTCTATTACATGATTGGCTTTAGAGATAAATGGGCTAATGCCGGCTCGGGTCATCAGCCGTTCACGCCCTACCGCGTCGACCGCATGCTCGATGTTGCGGTGTCCGAAGAACCCGCGACCAAAGATCCGCGTATCGCAGGCTATGTGCTCGAGGACCACGTTTCGCCATCGTTTGGAGTCTATGCGGCCGATAAGACCACCGTGGTGCTGGAACTCGATGACCGCGCAATGAACCCGCTCATCGACAAGTTCGGGCTCGATGCCGTTGTGTTTGAGAACCAGGATGGGCGCCTGTTGGCGACCGTCAAAGCCCCGCTGTCGCCTCAGTTCTTTGGCTGGCTGCTGCAACTCAGCACCTTCATTAAGATCGTTCAACCTCAAAGTGCCATCGATACGTATCTTGACTATCTCGATAGCACGCGTGCGCTCTACCAGGAAGACAGGTAGTACTGCCATGAACATGACCCCCAACTTTAACGTATCGTTCGAGCGCCTGAATCCCGAACAGCGCGAGGCCGTCGAATGCCTAGATGGTCCGTTGCTCGTCATTGCCGGCCCCGGCACCGGCAAGACGCAGCTGCTGAGCCTGCGCGCGGCGAACATCTTGGCCAAACGCGACGCCGCCCCTAGCAACATCCTCTGCCTCACCTATACCGAGGCGGGCGCGGAGGCCATGCGCAAGCGCCTGATTGAGCTCATTGGACGCGACGCCTACGGCATCGAAGTCAGCACGTTTCACGGATTTGCAAGCAGCATCAGGTCGCGCTATCCCGAGTACTTCATGCGCCCTTCGACCGACACGCTTGTTACCAGCCTGCACCAGCAAGAGATTTTTGATCGGCTGCTCAAATCGCTGCCTTTTGGTTCTCCGTTAGGTGGAGGGTCACCTGATATGCCCGCGCAAAACATCGGTAAGATGATCGGCTTTGTCTCCAAAATCAAACGCAGTGGCCTGGATTACGACACGCTGAGCGCCATCGCACAGCAGAATATCGACGCCGCCACCTGGCTCACCGAACATTCCGAGCTGCTTTCGCTCGCCTGCGAAAGGGCAAGCGCCGTGTTGGCCGAACGCTTTGAGGAAGAGGTCGAGCGTGTCTGCGCCATGGCACCCACATCGCTCACCCGCCCGATTGACTGTCCCGCCGGCACGTACGTGCCGTACATTCTTGAGTTGCGCGACACCGTTCGCCGCACCGAGCTCATCGATGAGAAGGGCAAATCCTCGGGATACACCAAGGTGCGCGATGCCTTCTTTGGAGGCAGCAACTCTCAGGGGCGCACGTTTAAGATTGCGGAGCAGAGCGAGCGACTCAAGACCGCTTGCGACGTCGCGCGTCGCTACCAGAGCGAGCTCGACCAACACCATCTCTACGATTACGACGACATGATCGGCGACTTCGTTAACGCCGTCGAGCACAACGACGCGTTGCGCCAAGTGCTCCAGGACACCTATACCTATATCCAAGTTGACGAGTTCCAGGACACCAATGGTGCCCAGATGCGCATCATCGAGCTGCTCTGCGACGGCGTTGATGCGCCCAATATCATGGCCGTTGGCGATGACGATCAAGCCATTATGCGTTTTCAGGGCGCCACGATCGAATGTGCCAACCAATTTGCGGCCGAGTTTTCGCCCCGGAACATCGTGCTCAAGACCAATTACCGCTCCACGCCCGCCATCGTTGAGCTTGGTCAAGCTATCGCACGGCAAATTGAATATCGCCTCGACGCCAGCTCGAATAAGTCAATCGAAGCCTTTAAGCCTCAAGGCGATCAGGTCAGCTTTAGCGAGAACGTCTACACCGGCAAAGCCGAGGAATACGCTGCCGTTGCCGCGAGCATTAGGCAGAGGATTGATGCTGGCTACCTCGATGACTGCGAAGATCCCAATGAAGGAATTGCAGTCATCTCTGCCAAACACGCCGCACTGCGTTCACTTATCCCCTTCCTCGTTAAGGAGAACGTGCCGTTTTCCTATCGTGAACGGCAAAATCTCTTTGCCTCCGAGCGCATGCAGACGACGCTGGCGCTGCTGCGCTGCGTTGCCGCGCTTACTCGCGGGAAGAAGGAGCTCGCCAGCAGCTATCTTCCGCAGATCATCTGTGCCACCGAGCTGGGCGGCGACCATCCATCGTCCGTGACGTTTGCGCTCAGCGCCAAGCGAGACCAGCATGGCGACTGGATGGCCGCCATGCGCGAGAGCAATATCGCCCGCGTCAAAGAGCTGCACGACGACCTTATGCAGTGGGCGGCCGAGGCCGGCGCCTCCCCGGTCAGAGCGTTGCTCTTTAAGATTGTCGAACGCAGCCTTGGCTATTATCAGGATCATAAAAAACAGGATCCGCTGGGTGCCGCCGAATTCAATGCCGGCATCCGCGCCCTACTCGCCTTTGCCGAGGGTGAAATGGGAGACGCGCGCCGTATGGGACGCGCGCTTCGCCTGCCCGATATTGTCGACAAGCTCGATGCCGCTCAAAAGTTTGGCGTGAGTATCGACGCATCGATCGACCTCGGCACGCCGGGAGCTGTTCGCCTCACCAGCGCCCATAGCTCTAAGGGCCTGGAATTCGACTGCGTCTACCTGCTCGATGCCGACGACTCCACTTGGCACAAAGGCGCCGGCGGCATGAGCTTGTACCCGTCCAACCTGCTTATTCGCGAGGAAAAGGATGATGACGACGCGCGCCGCCTGCTGTTTGTCGCCATCACGCGCGCTAAACGACACCTCGAGCTGTACCGTGCCGGCGGGTCGGCACTGCAGGAGCTCACGGGGCTTATCGACTCTTGCGAGGTTTCTGCTGAAGCAGACCAGCTCAGCATTGCAATCGAAACCGAGTGGCGCGACAACTACGTGCTCGATACGCCCGAGCTCCGCGCGCTTCTGGAGCCTCATACCGACGTGAAGTTTCTTTCTGCCACAGCACTCAACAACTTTGTGACGTACGAGCCTGGATGCGCAAATAGTCTGCACTTCCCTGAGAAGCAGATTGTGCGCCTGCCCACGGCGCCCACGATCCAAACCGAATTCGGCACCATCGTTCACGCGATGTTCGAGGAGATCGTTAATAGAATGACAGCCGATGGCGAGGCGGCGATTGAGACAATTGAGGCCGAGTATCGCCAGCAGATTTCGTGGCTCGATTTTGCCCCCGAGGACGTCCATCGCTATTCGGAGCGCTTCGAACGCATTTGTCGTGCATTCGTCCCCTGGCTTGTCGAGCACGTGCGCGGCTACCGTTGCATCACGGAAGCGGGCATGCAGTGCCTGACCACCGAAGGAACTCCGCTCTTTGGTTTTCTCGACCTGCTCCTCGTTGACGATGCAGCTAAAACGGTGCAGATCGTTGACTACAAGACTGGTTTTGGCAAAGAAGTCCCTGCAGGCTACCAACGTCAGCTCAAGTTTTACAAACTGCTGGTCGAAGCATCACCCGAGTTTTATGGCTACACCGTCACTTCCATGGGCGACTACTATGTCGAGCCCGACAAGGCAACGGGCGAGCTCCGCCCGCCGTTCGCGACAACCGCCAACGCCGACGACATTGCCGAGCTCGAACAACTCATCGATGCCGTATGGTCGCGCATTGAACACGGCGCTTGGGATACCAGCGCTTTTGAGCAAAGCGATGCCTATGAGCTGGCCATCGAGGAGCAGAAGGGCTGCCGCAAAAAAGCCGACAAGGCCGAGCTCATGCAACGCGCCTACGAGCATTGGCTAGTCGAGAACCCCGGAATGTGACAAAGTGACAGTCCCTTTGTCACATTATTCGATGATGGTGCGGGAGTTTTGCTTATGCATGGTGGCAAGCATGTGTTTGGGGACGGCATGGGCCATACAACTGCCGATGGTCGCGCCCGCGGCGGCCTTGGCGGCATCGCTGCCGTTTTTGGTCGCGTAGCTGTGGCGGAAGCGCTTGAGCATGGCGATGTCGTTGCCGCCGTCGCCGTAAACCGCGACCTCGTCCTCGGCAATGCCGTAGTAGCCCGCCAGCCAGGCCACGCTCTCACCCTTGTTGCACGCCACGTCCGTGATCTCAAACATCACCGGATCGAACGGCGCGTTGACCACGCGGTCCGAGCGCTCGGCCAAATACGCCTTAAGGTCGCGCTCCAGCTCGGGCGAGGTCACGCGACAATTGATCTTGCATACGTCATGGCGCAGGATGTCACCGATCGACTGGTCGAAATACTGTTCCTCGTGATACCCCCCACGTGCACGCATGCCGCGCATCACGATGCGCTTGATAGGACTGTCCTTTTTAAAGCCCGCCTGATGCATCTCGAACGATCCGCTCGAGAACATGCCATCGGGCGTGGAGCAATCAAAGCAAATGCCCGGGAACTTCTTGAGCAGCTCCTCGGTAATCTGCGGGTCGATGGTCCAGGTCTTGAGCACCTCGCCATGGCTGTTGCGCACGATGGATCCGTTGGAGCAGCAGGCGTCGAGTGCCAGACCTGTAAAGCCATGCTCGCCAATCGGCAGCGTCGAGCGCCCGGTCGCGGGAACCACATGCAGGCCAGCCTCGGTCAGCTCGCGAATGGCACGGCGAATGGTCCCGTCTGCCTCGTGCAGGGCGTTCAGCAGCGTTCCGTCTAAGTCACTCGCAAACATCTTGATCATGGGCATGCCTCTCCTTCGTCTGCACGATATTGTAGACGAGAACGGGCGCGCCCCAAGAGAGGCACACCCGTCAGGCGGTCGATTCTACACCGCGGCGGGGCCGTGTTCGCCGGTGCGGATGCGGATAACATCCTCGACCGGCTCGACCCAGATCTTGCCGTCTCCAACGGCACCGGTGCGAGCGGCGTTGCAGATAATCTCGACAATTCCGTCGACATGCTCATCGGCACAAATGAGCGTGAACTGCACCTTAGGGATCGTGTTGACAAGCAACTCGTTGCCGCGCACGTATTCCTTCCAGCCATGCTGCGCGCCGCAGCCCTGCACCTGGTTGATGGTCATGCCACGAACATCGGCAGCAAACAGTGCGTCTTTAAGAACCTCAAGCTTCTCGGCACGAACGATCGCCGTAATCTTCTTCATAGTGAATTCCTCTCTTTAATAAAGAAATGAACCGCTCATTCATGTGGCACGGGTTTTCCAGGTGCCCGAGATTGCCCCGAAAGAGGAGCGCCGCGTACTTCGGTACGCAAGCGACGGTTTGAGGGGCAAGGTGCGGTGGCTCGGGAAGCCGCCGGG
>OGXL01003322.1_pt1 | contig 10878 bp, 6 predicted proteins | sample 1576311 | NCBI WGS metagenome assembly OGXL01 (sample SAMEA3541564, study PRJEB24748) | human gut metagenome | biome: human gut; feature: human-associated habitat; material: faeces | place: China | collected 2012 | reverse complement strand
TGCTGTTATGATTTTTACATACATATATTATGTAGAAAATGTCGGAAGCTCTTATTTAGATACGGAGTTGTCAGTGGTTATGTCTCAGCAGTTCCTTGATAAAAACTGTATAAAAATGGGAGTGATTCTTTCTATTATTGGTCTGTGTCTGTACTGGAAAGGAAAAGTAGTAGGAAATTTTGTATATCGGTATCGTTTTGTTTGTGCAGGTATCCTACTTATAGTTGGGATTGTCTTTGAATTAAGTGGTTCATCTATACAACATATGATGGGATTTTTAGGCGGACATGATACAGGTGTGCTGTTGGGAACATCCAGAGGGATACGAAGTGATGAGTGGGAAGTATTGACACCGATGCTGTTTTCACAATATCATAATGCATCCGGGAAGTTTCCGTATTTCAGCGAAACGGTGAGAGGAACTCTGACCGATGTTTTTTTGATCTATGGACAACCTGTGGCAGACTGGGCGATTTTATTTCGACCGTTTTACTGGGGATACTTGTTTCTTTCAATTGGGAAAGGAATGGCTTTTTTTTGGTGTGGAAGATATATTGCTCTTTTTTTAGTATCTTTTGAGTTTGGAATGTTATTGACAGAAAAGAAAAAAGGGCTTTCTGATGAAGAAGCCATGGTAGATGCGGTAGATGCGGCCATTAATTCTATTTTCGCCAGCAGCCTTACTACTATAGCAGGTTTCGTGGCCCTGATGTTCATGAAATTCAGTATTGGTTTTGATATGGGTCTGGTACTGGCAAAAGGAATTGTATTCAGTCTTTTAACAGTTGTACTTTTCATGCCGGCCATGATCTTCCGCTTTGCGAAATGGAATGAAAAGACGGCACATCGTCCGTTCCTGCCGGATTTCCATAAAATGGGAAGAGGCATTTACAAGATCCGTAATATTGCACTGGTGATCATGATCCTGGTAGTTCCTTTTGCTTATACTGCCCAGGGAATGAACAGTTTCTTATTCGGAAACAGTGCAGTAGGTGTCAGCGAAGGAACCCAGGTCTATGCAGATGAGCAGGCCATTAATGAGAAATTTGGCCGCAGCAATATGCTGGTTGCCATTTATCCAAATACATCAGCTATTACAGAAAAGGCAATGTCTGATGAGATCGAAGATCTGGAATATGTAAAAAGCGTAACATCCATGGCAAATACACTGCCGGAAGGTGTACCGGAAGATTTCCTTCCCTATTCCATTACCAGCCAGCTGCATACAGATACCACAAGCCGTATGCTGATCTACATAAGGACCAAGTCAGAAAGTGACAAGGCTTTTGAGTATACCAATGATATCCGTGATATTGTGAAGAAATATTACCCGGAAGACTCTTATGTGGCAGGTGAAACTCCTTCTACGCAAGATATTAAGACTACGATCACAGCGGATAATGCAAGAGTTAATGTGCTGTCCCTGATCAGTGTATTTGTGGTAGTCATGTTCAGTTTCCAGTCTGTACTGGTGCCCATCATTGTTATGATCCCTATTGAGGCAGCTATTTATATCAATATGGCGGTGCCTTATCTGGTTGGTGAGACGCTGGTTTATATGGGCTATATTATCGTAAGCAGTATCCAGCTGGGGGCTACAGTAGACTATTCGATCCTGCTTACTAATAACTATATGGCCTGCAGAAAGACCATGAAGAAGAAGGAAGCTGTGGTGGAGGCACTGGCCATGTCCTGTTCCTCAGTATTTACTTCGGGAACTATCCTGATACTGGCAGGTTACATTGTATATATGATCTCCAGTACGGCGGCTATAGGCGGACTGGGACATCTGATCGGAAGAGGTGCATTGTTTAGCGTGTGTCTGGTACTTACCATTTTGCCGGCACTGCTAGTCCTCTGTGACGGTATAATCACAAGTAATGAAATGGACCGCTTTAAGAAGTATTTAAAACGAAGGCATGAAAAGAGGAAAGCCTTAGTAAAATCCGGAATTGGGGCAGTTAAGAAAAAAGCGTCAGCAGCCCTGGCAAGAAGAGGCAGTCAGACAGCGGAGGTAGATGGAAATGAGATTTAGAAAAAGAGTGACAGCTTCTGTTTTAACGGCAGCATTGCTTTGCACATCAGCAGGCAGCGTTCCTGTATATGGCGCACCGGCAGGTGCAGATATAGATGAGACCATGTATGTGAACCTGGATTACTACGGAAAAACAACAAAGGTAAACGTAGTAAAAGGGGTAAATTTAAATGGCCTTGGTGAGATCACTGATTATGGAAATTACATCAATGTAGAAAATATGAGTACCAGTGATGCTCCGGTTTTAGGAGATGGAAGTGTAACCTGGAACCTGCCGGAAGGTCAGAAGGGCCGTTTCTATTATAAGTGTACCATGGACAATGAACAGGTGGTACTTCCATGGGATTTTGATGTGTCCTATAAGTTAAACGGTGTTCCAACAGATGGTGACAAACTGGCAGGTGCAAACGGCCTGATCGAGATCAATGTGAAGGCTACGCCAAATGATAATGCTGATCTGTATTACCGTAACAACATGATGTTAATGGTGACAGTTCCTGTAGATATGTCTAAATGCTACAGTGTAGACGCAGATGGCGCCCAGATCCAGAGCCTTGGATCCACAACAGCAGCTGTATTTTCCGCCCTTCCGGGGGAAGAAGGAGATTATACTGTCCGTATTGGTACAGACAGTTTTGAAACTACCGGTGTGATCATGGCAATGGCACCTGGCACTATTGATGACCTGAACCATATTAAGGACCTGAAAGAAGCAAAGGATACATGGAAAGACGCAGGAGATGCTTTATATGACAGTCTGGAGCAGATGGCTAAATCAGTGGAGTCCATGCGTGACGGCATCAACCAGGTACAGTCCGGTGTTTCTTCTGCTGAAAGCGCAAGACAGAAATGGAGTGCCAATAAAGACAGTATTTTAGCTGGAAATGATCAGACTCTGGAGTCACTGACAGCGCTGTCACAGCAGCTGGAAACTCTGGTCCCACATTTGCAGACTGCTAAGGATGCGGCAGAGACCGTGCATAACAGCATGGGTGATATTGTAAATACCATGGGAGATATGCAGGAACCTCTGCGCAAGATGTATAACCGTCTGCGCAATATCAGCACCACTTCCCAGTCTTTAGGGGAACAGTTAAATGATGTAAGAGAAGATATGGCATGGCTGATCCAGAACAATGCCCAGTTCCAGGTACAGACCACTACTATTTTGGAGGCGCTTCCGGGACTGATCGAAGACCTTCAGGACTATGATGCAGAAGCACTGGATCTGTATGACGAAGCTCTGAATGATACAAGAAGTACAGTGGATGATCAGGATGCCGGTACAAAGACAGGCAGCAGCGCAGATGCAGCAAAAGAAGATAAGAGCAGCGAAGCTGTTTCTGATGCCACAGATAATGTTTCTGATACAGGGGAAAATACAGCAGAGGCAAATAGCAGTTCGGATACAGCAGATGTTGCAGGTGGTTCAGATGCCACAGACACAACAGATGATACAGACAGCGCAGATGCAGCAGATACCAGTGATACACAGACACTCAGCCGGGCGCATATTGAAAAACATGATGTGCCTCTGGTAGCAGCTTCATCCAGTGTGGATCTTGTGACCCTTTATCAGATGTTAACAAAGATCGATAAGGACAGCCGTGAATTTACTCAGGTTGCATCCAATCTGATGGATAATGTAGGAGATGCAGCAGAATATGGTGCAGATCTGACAGACAGCATGGACATGATGATCGAAGATCTGACAGCTCTTCATGACTCCCTGGATATGTATTATCCGGATCTGCAGGCATCCTTAGATGACCTTTCTGAGCTGGTAGACCGCACCACAGATGCCATGAACAAAGGTGTCAGCACTATGACCATTGTGCAGAACACATTAAAGGCAACCAGCGGTGATATGGATGAGGCAGCAAAGAACAGTTTAAGAGGCAGTATGGAACTGCTTGATAAGAGCCTCAGCATCTTAGACAGTACTACAGGTGTGAGAACAGCAGGCCGTACCATGAAAGATGTTATGGATGAGCAGCTGGATAAATTCGACACCGATAACCGCTTCCTGTTCATTGATCCGTCAGAAGATAAGGTTTCCTTTACTTCTGATAAGAACCCGGCCCCTAAGACCTTACAGGTAGTCCTTCGTACAGATGAGATCAGTCTGGATGATGAAAACCATAAGGAAACCGATGCAGAAACAGAGAAGGCAAATGAAGGCCCGTTAAAGAGAATGTGGAATGTTCTGGTACAGATGTGGCAGGCCATCATCTCTATTTTCAAGAACAGATAGTTTAAAAACAGATAGTCACAGCCCCATGTTTCTGGTATGATAGAAATAAGGGTTGGAAAAAATACAGACCCTCGGTATGTGAAATGGCATGCCGGGGGCCTTGTGCTGAAATTCTGTCCGTGGGCAGATTACATAGCTGTATAGTGGGAGGAAAACATGGAACCGGCAGGAAAGCAGGAAAAAACGAAATACAAACTGGCAGCATCCATGAAAGAATGCATGAAGCAGATGCCGGTGGATAAGATAACTGTAAAAAATATTGTGGAAGGCTGCGGCGTTGCAAGACAGACCTTTTACCGGAATTTTTTAGATAAATATGACCTGATCAACTGGTATTTTGACAAACTGGTGCTCCAGTCCTTTGAGCAGATCGGCATGGGACATACAGTAGGAGAAAGCCTGACACAGAAATTTGAATTTATCGTCAATGAAAAAGTGTTCTTTACAGAGGCATTTCGCAGTGACGACCGCAACTCCTTAAAAGAACATGATTTTGAACTGATCTTACAGTTTTATCAGGATCTGATCGGACGAAAGACCAGCAGACCCTTGGGAGAAGATCTGCAGTTCCTTTTGGAAATGTATTGCAGGGGTTCTGTGTATATGACAGTAAAATGGGTCCTTACAGGAATGAAAGACTCACCGGCGAAAATGTCAAAGAAGCTGGTGGAAGCTATGCCTCCAAGACTGGCTGCTGTATTTGATGAGCTGAAACTGCTGTAAAAACGGAAAACTTTGTTATATATAACACAAAACGATAATATCGATATACGGATAATATAAGAATGTATACGTGATCATTTATGTGTGATTTTTATAATAAAACTTATATAAAACAAAAAATATTCTCAAAAAGTGACAGACAAGTAAGTTTGTCACTTTTATTTTTGTTAAAGTGTTGTTATAATATTAACGAAACAAAGGAAAACAACATGAAATACAAAACTGCTCAGGATCTTGTATCCAGAGAGTATATTTTCATAAAAAAGGAGAATGTATCATGGCAAACAGAATCGTATTAAATGAAACTTCTTATCATGGCGCAGGCGCTATCGCTGAGATCGCTAACGAAGCAAAAACAAGAGCTTTCAAGAAGGCTTTCGTATGTTCAGATCCAGATCTGATCAAATTTGGCGTAACAAAGAAAGTGACTGATGTACTGGACAATGCAGGTCTTGCTTATGAGATCTACTCCAATATTAAACCAAACCCAACCATCGAAAACGTACAGACCGGTGTAGCAGCATTTAAGAAATCCGGTGCTGATTATCTGATCGCAATCGGCGGTGGTTCTTCTATGGATACAGCAAAGGCAATCGGCATCATCATTGCTAACCCAGAATTTGAAGATGTAAGAAGCCTGGAAGGCGTAGCTCCAACCAAGAAGCCATCTATCCCGATCATCGCAGTTCCAACTACAGCAGGAACCGCAGCAGAAGTTACTATCAACTACGTTATCACTGACGTAGAAAAGAAACGTAAATTCGTTTGTGTAGATACACACGATATCCCTGTAATCGCAGTTGTTGACCCGGATATGATGTCCTCTATGCCAAAGGGACTGACCGCATCTACCGGTATGGACGCTTTAACACATGCAATCGAAGGATACATCACCAAGGGCGCATGGGAGATGACCGATATGTTCCACTTAAAGGCAATCGAGCTGATCTCCAAGAACTTAAGAGGCGCTTGCGAGAATACAAAAGAAGGCCGTGAAGGAATGGCTTTAGGACAGTACATCGCAGGTATGGGCTTCTCCAACGTAGGTTTAGGAATTGTTCATTCCATGGCACATGCTTTAGGTGCTGTTTATGATACTCCTCATGGTGTTGCAAATGCAATCCTGCTTCCAACTGTTATGGAATACAACGCACCATGCACAGGAACCAAGTACAAAGATATCGCTATCGCAATGGGCGTTGAAGGCGTAGAGAATATGAGCCAGGAAGAATACCGCAAGGCAGCTGTAGATGCAGTTAAGAAGCTGTCCGCTGATGTTGGTATCCCAGCTGACTTAAAGGCTATCGTTAAGGCAGAAGATGTAGACTTCCTTGCACAGTCCGCAATGGATGATGCGTGCCGTCCAGGCAATCCAAAGGATCCGACCTTTGAGGATATTAAGAACTTATATCTGTCTCTGATGTAAGGGCAGAAGAGAAAAACAAGCGACCGTCCCGTTTTCGGGGCGGTCATTTGTTTTTCTTCTGCCCTTAACGAATGGCCCGCCTGCGCCAGCAGGCAGTGGAGCGCGTCAGCGCGTGACTGTGAGTGGACCATATGCACCCCACCGCCCTGCTCGGGGCGGTCTTTTTTTGCTTCAAAACTGTTAAAATATATTATCGATATATGGATAATATAGCGTAATTTTACAAACAATTTACCTGAACTTTACATAACCGTCCAACAATCCGTATTGACGACTGAGAAAATATCCCGTATAATGAGCAAGTGTAAACTCAAAGTAAAAATCAAGTAAAGAACAGGAAAAAACATATATTATCAATATATAGATAATGTAAAAATACCCTGTTCATTAGGAAAAAGGAGTAAAAAATGGGAGTTGAATTGCTTTTGGGCCTTCTGGGAGGTCTGGCGCTGTTCCTGTATGGAATGCAGATGATGAGCAACAATCTGGAAGCAGCTGCCGGAAACAAGATGAAGCAGATCCTGGAAAAGCTGACCACCAACCGCTTTATGGGAATCCTGGTAGGCGCAGGCATCACAGCACTGATCCAGTCATCTTCAGCTACAACGGTTATGACCGTAGGCTTTGTAAACTCAGGTCTTATGTCACTTAACCAGGCTGTATGGATCATTATGGGTGCTAATATCGGTACCACCATTACCGGACAGCTGATCGCATTAGACGTAGGCGCTTTAGCACCGCTGATCGCATTTATCGGTGTTGTACTGGTGGTTTTTGTAAAGAATAAAAAGTTGCAGCACATCGGCGGCATTGTTGCCGGAGTAGGCGTTATCTTCATCGGTATGGGAATGATGAGCGATGCAATGCTTCCTCTTCGTGATGAACCGGAATTTATCCAGCTGATGACCAGCTTTAAAAACCCGCTGTTAGGTGTTATGGCAGGTGCGCTGTTTACTGCAGTGATCCAGTCTTCCGCAGCTTCTATCGGCATCTTACAGGCACAAAATCAGAAACGCGCAGGTAAACACTACCAGAATTTTCTTTTTATGATACGTTTTATTTTTCATAAAAAAACCTTACAGAAGACTTTATACAACATATTTTCTCTTCTGTAAGGTTATTCCTGTTTTATTCTGTTGTTTCCGATGATTCCGGAGAGGTTGCCCAGCTATCATAATCCGGCTGGTAGTTCGGATCGATATAGGCGCCATCCTGATTACTGTAGGTATCTTCGAAGTTCTCATCGAAATCCTGCTGTACGTCTTCTCTTACACCGCTGTCCTCTGGCAGTGCATCCCCGTTTCTTGTAATGTTCAGATATGGAAATGCTTCCGCCATGATCTTCTGTGACAGCTCCAGAACATACGAACTTAATTCCTGATTTTCCACATTTGGCTCATCGATGACCACATAGATCACAACTTCCGGATTTTCCTGTGGTGCATATCCAATAAAAGAAAGCAGATAGTCTCCATTCCCTCGCGGAAGCTTCTCCGCTGTTCCGGTTTTTCCGCCAATGTCGTATCCCTCTACATTTGCCGGAACTCCGGTTCCGTCTGTCATTACCGCGCGAAGCGCTTCTTTGACACGGTCAGAAGTCTGTTTTGATACCGTTTTTCGAAGCAAAGTCGGATCGTTTGTTTCAATCACGTTTCCGTTTTCATCCTGAATCTGCTTCACCACATGAGGCTGATAATAATACCCGCCATTGATCAGAGAAGAAAATGCCGACACCATCTGTGTCATCGTTACATTGAAACTCTGCCCAAAGGAAGACGTTGCAAGATCTGTCTCCCCCATATTCTCTGCAGTAAAGATCAGATTTTCTGTGGACGCCTCTCCCGGCAGGTCAATTCCCGTGTACTCTCCAAACCCAAAGATATGCTGATACCGGATAAAATCTTCCACTCCGATCTTATCGGCCATAGCCATCAGAGCCACATTGCAGGAATTGGCGATTGCCTGATCTACATTCTCTGTCCCATGCCCTGACGTATTGTGACATTGAATATACCAGTCACCTTTCCATGTACCACCCTGGCATACATAGGTTTCCTGACCGGTCAAAGTTCCGGTCTCCAGACCTGTGGCCAGAGTAAACGGCTTGGCTGTCGATCCCGGTTCAAAGGCATCACTGACGCAGAAATTTCTCCAGAGATTGTTCATTGCATTCAGCTTATCATCATCTGACATTTTTTCCAACGCTTCCGTCGTATACCACGGCGTCAGATCTCTTGGATTATTCAGATCAAAATTCGGGTATGAAGCCTCTGCAAGAATCTCTCCGCTGTTCGGATCCATTATGATCACAGCCGTATTCTTACTTCCCGGCTCATCCTCCCGTTCTTCTCCTTTGTGTGCCTCATTAAATTCCAGAATATATTTTTCTACAATGCTCTGCAGTGTAACGTCGATCGTGGACACTACCGTATTTCCATTCTTTGCCGCTTTCACAGTACGTTCTACTGAAGAAGCACTGTCAAAATATCCATATTCTCTTCCGTCTGTACCGTTAAGAATATCATTGTATGCACTTTCAATGCCGATTGCTCCCTGATTTCCGGATACGGAAAATCCGATCACATCACTTGCAAGACTGTTGTAAGGGTATGTACGCTGGTAATCATCCTCCAGCCAGACCCCCTGAACATTCGGATATTTTTTATCATCCTCGTCAATTTCCTGGAATTTCTTGGCCTCTTCATAAGAAACGCCTTTTTTTAAAACCTCGTAGCGGCTGTCCGGATTTGCCTTGATCGTATCCCTTACTTCTTCACTGTCAATGCCAAAGCATTCTTCTAAAACGTCCAGTGTGGAATCGATATACTTATCACTCTCTCCCTCGTCTGTCACAACCACCACATCCAGGATCACATTATACACACGCTCACTGGTCGCTACTTTTGTTCCGTTCCGGTCTACGATATCTCCTCGTTTATACGGAATGGTCCTGCTTCCATACTGCTGTTGGTTCAGAACGATCCTGGTATACTTTCCACCTTTGAATACATTGATATACGTGATTCTTCCGATAAGAACAACAAAAGCCAGTATAATTGCCACAAACAGCATTACCAGCTTCTTTTGCATCCTTTTCGGAAATTTTTTTGTTAAAAATTGAAATGGATTTTTTCTTCGTCTTCTTGTCATTACATCTTCCTATTTTGACACGTCCTTTGACTTTGCAAGAATCCCGTCAGATGGTATCTCATTATACTGCTTCACGTAATCACTGGTCGGGCTGTCATACTCCACCACATTACCATTCGCCGCATATACCATGCCAAGTTCATTCATTGCTTTGTCCCGGATTTCCTGCAGATTCACAGAATCTGCTGCCGCATTGTATGCCGTATCATTCGCCTCTGTCAGATCTGACAGCTCTTCCTGAAGAGCCGTGATATTTTCTGACCTCTGCACGAGTTCTGACTGGAGCTGCAGATATACGACACAGATGAAAACCGCACAAACAGCCGCCACTGTCAAAAACCCTGTATAGATCGGGCTCATATCCAATGCACGCCTGCGGTTCTTTTTCACCTGACTGCTTGTCCGTTTTTTAGGACGTACTTCCACTGCTTGTTTCTCCTGATTTGGCAATACCTTCGGCTGATGCGCTACATTTCCATAGACGTAGAACTGTCCAGATCTGTTTCCTGTATTAGATTGTCTTCTGTATGTAGTTCTCTTTCCTGCAGCCATTTGGTCTGCCCCTTTCCACGTACAATCTGCCGGGCTCTCCCCTTCCCGGCAGATTTTATTTTTTCAGATACTCACCCTCATTTTTTTCAGCTTCGTTCGAAAATGCGAAGTTTGGCACTTTTTGAACGGCTGTTATACATCAACTCTTCCTCAGAAGGAAGAATTGGTTTCCTTGTGATCACTTTTCCTTTCGATATGTTTCCACATACACAAACCGGAAAGTGACTTGGACAGGTACACGGATTTTCATTCTTTCGGAATGCACTCTTTACAATCCGATCTTCCAAAGAATGAAACGTGATAATGCAGATCCGGCCTCCCGGATTCAGCATATCGATCATATCATCCAGAGTCTCCCGAAGTACATCCAACTCTCTGTTCAACTCGATCCGGATTGCCTGAAATGTCCTTTTTGACGGATGTCCGGATGTTTTCTGAAACTTCATCGGAATGGCTCTTCTGATAACTTCATTTAACTGTCCTGTTGTCTCAATTGGATGCTTTCCGCGCTCCATCACAATGTGTTTTGCAATATTCTTTGCAAATTTATCTTCTCCATAATCACGGATGACACGGTAAAGTTCCGCTTCGCTATAGTCATTGACAATGTCTTTTGCTGTCGTAGTCTGTCTCTGATCCATCCGCATGTCAAGCGGCGCATCTGTGCGGTAAGAGAAACCGCGCTCCGCCGTATCTAACTGATATGAAGACACTCCCAGATCGATTACAATCCCGTCT
>OGXL01003321.1_pt1 | contig 10882 bp, 7 predicted proteins | sample 1576311 | NCBI WGS metagenome assembly OGXL01 (sample SAMEA3541564, study PRJEB24748) | human gut metagenome | biome: human gut; feature: human-associated habitat; material: faeces | place: China | collected 2012 | reverse complement strand
GAATCCCCAATGATAGAACAAAAGAGAGCCGAAAATTGATTGCCCCAAATAGTTAGTTAAACTCATTTTACCATAAGATGTGAAACGCATGAAAAAGCTGCGGTCTTTTACGTGATAGAAGGTGAGCAGCAATCCTGTTACCAATAACACCATAAAACTAAGACTGCTGAATGAGCTTAGTATGAGCTGTAAGGGTACGAGGATAGCACTTCTCTCGATAAATTCCGGTAACATATTGTTGAGCCCGTAGATAGGGAAGAAGCAGAGTAGGGCGATAGCCAGTGCTTTCAGCCACAGGCGCTCGTTCTGTTCGCTGTATAGGAAATATTTCCGGCGTCCGATAAGCATACCGAACAGGAATAATCCCGGAGTTTGCAGGATGCGTCCGTGTTCCAATGCCCAAGTCATGTTGGCAAGTTGTCCTTCCCACATATTCATGCGGATGGTTTCGAGGAAGGTTCCGTTCTTCTGTACATCGAAAGCTATGCCGAAATAATAACGTGCCAAACTTTCACCTGCCACATAGTCAGGATTACATAAAGCATAGATTAATTTTGCCCAGTCGATAGGTTGCAGGATCAGCAGGGTGGCAAAGATGACGACGATACGGTCGCTCACGCGGCAGAATATCGGAAGAATAATACCGAGGATAGCATACATGGTTAATATTTCTCCGGTAAAGAAAGCAGCATTGAACTGTCCGATGATAAAAAGGATAAATAGCCTCCATAGGAAACGGAGCCGGAAGTCCTTTCCTTTGCGTTGTTGATTATTATCCTGAATATAAAAACTAAAGCCGAAAAGTAGGGCGAATACTGCATACGCCTTATTACTGAACGTGAAGAATAATCCCCTCCAAATAGCTTGGTCGGTAAAGTTCATCCATTCAAAAGGTACTTTCTCCGGAAAAAAATAAAAATTGAAGTGTTCAATACTGTGTAAAAGGATGATTCCCATTACGGCAAGTCCTCTTAGTACGTCGGCCACGTCTACTCGGGCGTTGGGTTCGGCGATTTTGTGTTCCATGATTTCCAGTCTTTCTTTTATAGGTTTATTATATGATGATTCTCCATAATACTTGCAACTTAAAATCTGACCTGTACCTGTGCCTGTATCAGGTTAGAATCTTTCTGTCCGTTTCCCTTTTTGTCACAAAAAGTGTATTGTGCCTGCAAGCGGCATCTGGGGTAGAACCAGTATTGCACACCGGCAATGTAGTTGTTTTGTTTGAAATCTGCCGCTTTATTAGGATTAAAATAATCAAACGAAGCGATAAAGTCGAGGTTTCGTGCGAAACACACACTTCCTGTTGCATAGAATCCTTCACTTTTTACGTTCCGGTCCTTGCCGCCGAGATATTCGGTACGCAGATTGAAACGGGAAGTGGTAACAACCCCTCCTGCGCTCCAACGCTTTTTGGCATAGTTTTCTCCCGTTTTGATTCCGGTATATTCGGAATCGGCTATTGCGTGTCCGGTTCCCCGGATAAACGATCCGCCCACGGATAGCCATTCCAAGGGATAAATCATAAGATTCCCGACAACATCTTTCTGGCTGTTCTTATCCTTTGTATTTAGCCCTTGTCCGTTCATCACGGCAACTTTATATTGTAGGAAGTCGTGGAATAGTTTACCATGAATCATCATGCCGATGTCTCTACCCGAAGTCATGCCGTAACATTTGTCACTGCCACTGACGCCTGCCAGATAGCAGACGGATTGGGAATAACAGTTGATTAGCTCTACCGTAGTAGGAGATAATTCATTTTCAATCGTATAAGGAACTTTGAATTCTCCGATACGTGCGGTAAGTCCGGGAAGAAACTGATAATCTGTGTACACTTCGAGCAGCATACCACCGTTGTAAAAGTCGTACATAAAATCACAAGTCCAGCGTTTGGTGATTTTTCCGTGTGCCATGAAAATAATTCGTTTGATATCGAATGTATTGTCCGGTTTGGCTGCATCATCGTACGTATATCCCAACTGGGCATATCCGGCCAGGCTGATACGTTCTTTCAGTGTGTTGACAACTTGGTTCAGTGATGTTTTTTCTTGTGCAATAAGGGACTTTTGTATACCCGGCATGCTTGATAGCAAGATAATTGAAAGTAAGAGTGTTTTTCGCATGGGATTAATTTAGTTGTTATTGAATGGTGGTTGATACTGTGTGAATATAAGTTGTGTCTATCAGATTGCTTTCCGAGTACGTTTGGGGTATCCGGTGATTTGCTTTCAGCCACTGGGTTGCTTTTTCTATGGCTTCTGCCGAAGGTCGTGTTGCTTTCCGATAGGTAGGGAGGGCGATCAGTCCGGTTAGATTCTCCGGTACACCGATTTCCATTAATACTTGTTTCCACTCTGATTGCGGATGCATTTTTATATGGTTTACTCCCAAGTTATACCCCGTAATGAGCAGTTCGATTTCTTTTCGTTTCTCTTGGAGAGCTTTTCGGGAAAAAGCGGTGGCGATAAATTCAATTCCCAGTTCCTGCGTACTTATTAATGATTTGTTCTTGCTGTTCATGGCGATAGAAGCGGCAGGGTCAGGCAAGAAAGAAGCATCAATCTGGTTATACTGTAACATTTGCAGGCGGAGGGGAAGTTGACTGATTTCCGGTTTGTTTGTCTCTGTATACTTGATTCCCGCTTTGTTTAATAGTTGGTCGGTCGCATATTCGACAACGGTATTGCGGGATACGGCTATATTTTTCTCTATAAGTTGTTCCGGTTGGTTGATACGGCTTTCTTTAGAGACGATAAAGCAGAGATAGCCGTCATTCTTAAAGATAAAGCCCAACTCCGTATGATGAATAGCTTGTAGTGTTATCGCACTAGGGTAATCAGTTACCATACCATCCATTTGTCCGGTTTGGAAAACGGCGTCACGGTCGTTGGCAGAATTGAATGGGAGAATAGTTAAGTCCAATCCTAATGAGTCATAAATACCTTCGGAGCGGGCAATGTAAAAAGGTAACCCTTCGAGTGTAGGCATCATACCCAATGTGAGTGGTTTCAGTTCGGATAGAGGCAAAAAAAGACTATCTCCTTTTTTACTCTGACAGGAGCAAAGGAAGAAAAGGATGAAACAAAAGAGTAGTATCGGTCTTTTCATACCTCATTTTTATGAATGAGGGCAACTCTTTTCACAAAGAACTGCCCTCTTATTTAACCATTGTAAAAAAATTAGCTATTATAAATTTTCTTATTCTTGAATAGCAGCAATACCCGGAAGAACTTTTCCTTCGATGGCTTCAAGCAATGCACCACCACCGGTAGAAACATAAGAAACACCGCTAGCCAGACCGAACTTGTTAACACAAGCTACAGAGTCACCACCGCCAACGAGTGAGAATGCACCGTTCTTCGTTGCTTCAACGATTGCTTCACCTACTGCACGTGAACCGTGAGTAAAGTTATCGAATTCAAATACACCTGTCGGACCGTTCCAAAGGATAGTCTTAGACTCTTTGATAACGTTAGCGAAGATTTCTTCAGTTTTAGGACCGATATCAAGGCCTTCCCAACCATCAGGAATTTCGTCAACCGGACAGAATTTAGTATTTGCATCATTAGAGAAAGCGTCAGCAATTTTAGCGTCAACAGCCAATATCAGGTTCACACCTTTTTCTTTTGCTTTCTTCATCAAATCCAAAGCCAGGTCAAGTTTGTCGTCCTCACAGATAGAGATACCGATTTTGCCACCCATTGCTTTAGTAAATGTATATGTCATACCACCTGCGATAATCAGGTTGTCCACTTTGCTCAACAGGTTTTCGATGATTTCGATTTTAGAAGAAACTTTAGAGCCACCCATGATAGCAGTGAACGGACGTTTGATGTCGTTCAATACTTTATCAACAGCCTTCACTTCTTTCTCCATTAAGTAACCGAACATCTTGTTGTTAACGTCAAAATATTTAGCGATCAATGCAGTAGAAGCGTGAGCGCGGTGAGCTGTACCGAACGCGTCGTTTACGTAACAGTCGGCATAAGAAGCCAATTTCTTGGTAAATTCTTTCTGGCTTTCTTTTACAGCTTTTTTAGCAGCCGCTTTTTCTTCGTCTGTTGCATCTTCTGCCAACCCTCTTGGTTTACCTTCTTCTTCAGCATAGAAGCGGAGGTTTTCGAGCAACAGAACTTCTCCCGGTTGCAGAGCGGCAGCTTTAACAGCAGCTTCTTCGCCCATGCAGTCGTTAGCGAACTGAACTTCAACACCCAGCAATTCAGACAGATGCTTGATGATATGTTTCAAAGAGAATTTATCGGCAACGCCTTTCGGACGGCCCAGGTGAGAGCCAATGATGATGCTTCCGCCATCTGCCAGGATCTTCTTCAAAGTAGGAAGAGCTGCACGCATACGAGTGTCATCTGTAATGTTGAAGTTTTCGTCCAGGGGTACATTGAAGTCCACGCGAACAAATGCCTTTTTACCGGCAAAATTGAATTTGTCAATTGTCTGCATAATACTCTATTTTTATTTAAAAGTGTTTTTAAAATTCTTCTTTTAGAACGACCGCAAAGTTACTATTTATTTCGGTTCCTTGCTATTAAATCGTTATTTATTCTTGGCTTTTGGTTCCTCTTTTGTAACTTTATAGGTGTTACAGAAATATTTGCACATCATTTGCAAACCACAGGTGTCACATTTGGGAGTACGTGCCTGACAAACGTAACGGCCGTGCAGGATGAGCCAGTGATGGGCAATCGGTATGAGCTTTTCCGGAATATTCTTCACCAGTTCTTTTTCCACGCTGAACGGGGTGGTGCAACTGTCCGGCACCAGTCCGATACGGTGGCTGACACGGAACACGTGTGTATCTACCGCCATTGCCGCTTTTTTGAATACAACCGACTGGATCACATTGGCAGTCTTTCTTCCTACACCGGGCAACTTTATCAGATCTTCCAGATTATCCGGCACCTCGCTATTGAAGTCATTCACCAGCATCTTTGCCATACCGACCAGATGTTTGGCTTTGTTGTTGGGATAAGACACGCTTCGTATATATTCGAAAATCACTTCCGGCGTAGTGGCAGCCAATGCTTCCGGAGTCGGAAAATCTTTATACAAAGGAGGAGTGATGATATTCACCCGTTTGTCCGTACATTGTGCAGAAAGAATAACAGCGATCAGCAACTCATACGGATTGTTGTAATGCAGTTCGGTTTCGGCTACAGGTATGTTGTCCTGAAACCAGGCGATTACTTTCTCATAACGTTCTTTCTTTCTCATCGTAGCTTGTTTTTATGGTAATGAGGCGTCACTTTTAGTCTGAAATAGAGGGCGGAAACTACCGTCAGGCAGGCTCCGAAAAGATAGGCCTTATCAAATGTACTTATTTCTGCGATATATCCTCCCGTCAGCATACCGATACCGATTCCTACATCCCAGGAAGTGAGGTAGGTGGAAGTCGCTGTTCCCCGCTGACTGTTGGGGGCGAGGTTGACAAACAGCGTGTTAAATGCCGGAAACATAATTCCAAACCCGACACCCATTAATAATGCGATGCCAAAAAACAGCAGGGTACAGGCTGTATCATTCCATTGAATCAGATATACACAAGTTGAAAGCAGGAAGAAGCTGAAAACAACCAGGTATAATCCGGCAGCTATTACTTGCGTTATTTTTCCGCGATCCACCAGTTTTCCTGAAAAGATACGCGAAATGGCCATACCGACTGCCATAAAGGTGAAGAAGAACCCGGTTTGTGTGTTCAATCCTATTTGGCGGGCGTACATGGCAACATAGTTGGTCGTCATTCCGTAAGGGATGGAAAGTAACAGCAGACTAAGTCCGGCAGGCAGTCCTTTCATCAGGATAAAGCGGTCGAGCGAGATCGGTTCCCGTTTCACAGGAGGCTTGTAGGGCGTTTTAACCAGACTTGCGCATAGAAAACCTAAAATACAGGAACCGAATGCATAGCAGAATATCGTAGCAAAAGAAACTCCCGCATCATGCAGAAACAGTCCGAACATCGGTCCGATGGACATGGCTGTATTGTTGGTAAGCCCGTAATAACCTAAGCCTTCCCCTCGCCGGGAAGAGGGCATAATGTCTATTACTACCGTGTTTCCGCCTACTGTGACCATTCCGAAAGAGACGCCATGAATGATTCGGAATATAATAAATAAGGTAAGGGAACCGGCAATTAAATATCCGCCGAACATCATCATAAAGATGAAGTAAGCAAACAGATAAAGAGGTTTTCGGGCAAACGTGTCGAGCAGATAACCGGAAAATGGACGGATACAGAGAGCTGCCACCGTGTAGCAGGAGAGGACAATGCCGATAGTGGAATTTCCAGCCTGGAAGAATTCGGATAAATAGAACGGCAAAACAGGAATCAGCAACCAGAAACCGAAGTATAGCAGGAAGTTGGCTGCCAAGATGAAACAATAACTGGGAGTAATGAGTCTATCCTTTGCCATAATGAATGATCGTTCAATCGACCGATTCGCATTGATTGGAAACCAACGCCGTTGGCCTGATTGGTCTGTTGATGAATATGCCAATGTCCCGATCACCGTCCGACGGTTTCATTGGGAACATTGGCATACTGGTAAATTTAGCACATTATTAATATGCCGCTTCGAATTCTTTTAGGAAGCGTGTATCGTTTTCAGAGAACATACGGAGGTCTTTCACCTGATATTTCAGGTTTGTGATACGCTCGATACCCATACCGAGGGCATAACCGCTGTATCTTTTGCTGTCTATACCATTTGATTCAAGTACGTTCGGGTCTACCATACCGCAACCGAGGATTTCTACCCAGCCGGTGTGTTTACAGAACGGACATCCTTTACCGCCGCAGATATTACAGCTGATATCCATTTCCGCACTTGGTTCGGTAAACGGGAAGTAAGACGGACGCAGACGGATCTTTGTATCAGCACCGAACATTTCTTTGGCGAAGAGCAGCAATACCTGCTTCAAGTCGGTGAATGATACGTTTTTATCTACATACAGCGCTTCTACCTGATGGAAGAAACAGTGTGCGCGATAGCTGATAGCTTCGTTACGATATACACGTCCCGGACAGATGATGCGGATAGGAGGCTGTGAAGTTTCCATCACACGAGTCTGTACAGAAGAAGTATGTGTACGCAATACTACGTCCGGGTGAGCTTCGATAAAGAAAGTGTCCTGCATATCGCGTGCCGGATGGTCTTCGGCAAAATTCATGGAGGAGAATACGTGCCAGTCGTCTTCCATTTCCGGTCCATCGGCGATATTGAATCCCATACGGGCAAATATATCGATGATTTCGTTTCTCACGATGGAGAGCGGATGGCGGGTTCCTAATTCTATCGGGTAGGCTGAACGGGTCAAGTCAATATCGTCACAGCCGGTATCTTGGCTTTCGAACTGTTCTTTCAAAGCGGCAATCTTTTCTTGTGCTTTGTTTTTCAGTTCGTTCAAGCGCATACCCACCTCTTTTTTCTGTTCGGCGGCTACATTGCGGAAATCTGCCATCAAGTCATTGATGGCTCCTTTTTTACTGAGGTACTTGATGCGGAGTGCCTCTAATTCCTCGGCGTTAGCGGCTTTCAGCGCCTCTACTTCCTGCAGAAGCTGATTGATTTTAGCTATCATATCGTTGTTATCTTATTTATTTTCTAAGTTAAAAACGGTGCAAAGATACAATATTATCATTGTTTTGCCTCCACTTGGGGAAGATAATTTGGTATCAGTGGTACAAAATTTTATGTGAAGAAGAAATGATAGAGGATGGGAGAAAAAATGATATATATGTAAAAGTCTTCATATTGTTTATGGAAAAAACATAAATGAGCGTTGTTTAGTGACTTTTAAAATATACTTTTCGTATCTTTGCGCCCCGTTTACTGTTCTATGGAGGTAGAACAAACTGGCGGTTGGTATTTATTAACATACGTCAAAGAGAGAGAGTTAACGGAGTAATTGTTGCATTAAAGTTAGAGTTTGAATTGATGAAATTGAAGACAATCCTGCCAGTCGTGGCAGTTGCGGGAGTACTCATGTGTGAGCCTGCCGTATTGTTGCATGCCGGTACATCTGATTTTGCTTCTCCCGAAGCTATGGGATGGTTCCGTAAGAAAAAGAAGAGTGAAACCAAGGACAGCGTTCAATCCAAGAGCGACTACGAAAAATTGACTGGTTCCGATGCTATTGCCCGCAAGGGAATGTTCAATGTTTACCAGAAGAAGAGCGATTATTACTTTGAAGTGCCGGCAAGGCTGTTGGGACGTGATATGCTGGTAGTAAATAAATTACAACGTGTGCCTTCCGAACTGAATGAGGCGGGTGTGAACCGTGGTACGAATTACGAAAATCAGATGGTGCGTTTTGAATTGGACAAGGCTGCCAACAAGCTGTTGGTACGTCAGAGCCGTCCTCTTCCGTTGGCACCGGACGAGGATGCCATACGGCAGTCCGTACTGGATAATTATATTTCTCCGCTGATAGCCGGCTTCAAGATAGAGGCATTCAATAATGACTCTACCATGATAGTGGTCAAGGTCAACGATATTTATGATGGTACGGAGACGAGTATCAATAATGTCTTTACGAATATCAACCTGGGAACTTCGGCCATCAAGAATCTCTCCCGCATTTTATCTATCAAAGCTTTTGAGAACAATGTGGTAGCTACTTCCGAGCTGACAACTAAGGTGACTGAGGGAACAACGACTGTGTTTGTTACGGTCGAAGTCAGTTCCTCTCTGTTGCTGTTGCCGGAGAAACCGATGATGGGACGTCTGGATAGTCCGCGTGTAGGTTATTTTACTAATCCGTTATTAAATTACAGTGACGGTCAGCAGCGTGTAGACAAGAAACCGTTCATCACCCGCTGGCGTCTGGAACCGAAACCGGAAGACCGGGAGCGTTACCTTCGCGGTGAATTGGTGGAACCGGCCAAACCGATTGTGTTCTACATCGAGAACTCCACTCCCCGTCGTTGGCGGAAATATATCAAGCAGGGAATCGAGGATTGGCAGGCTGCTTTTGAACGTGCCGGATTCAAGAATGCCATCGTTGCAAGGGAGTTGACGGACAGCATGAATGTGGATAAGGATGACGTGAACTACTCCGTGCTGACCTATGCCGCCTCCACCAAAGCCAATGCCATGGGCCCCTCTATCCTCGACCCCCGTTCGGGTGAGATATTGGAAGCGGACATCATGTGGTGGCATAATGTGCTGGGCATGCTTCAGGAATGGATTACAGTGCAAACCGGTGTCGTACGTCCCGAAGCAAGAGGAGTAAGGCTGCCGGATGAACTGATGGGTGATGCCATGCGTTTTGTGGCATGCCATGAAGTGGGTCACTCGCTGGGCTTGCGTCACAATATGATTGCTTCCTGGACTTTTCCGACAGATTCCCTGCGTTCCAAAACATTTACGGACCGTATGAATACCACTTCCTCCTCTATTATGGACTATGCACGTTTCAATTATGTGGCACAGCCGGGTGACGGCGTTACGGCACTTTCTCCCCATATAGGCCCGTATGATATGTTTGCCATAGAATACGGTTATCGTTGGTATGGTAAAGAAACCCCAGAAGCAGAGAAGGACTTGCTTGCCGACTTTCTGAGCCGTCATGCAGACCGTTTATATAAATATAGTGAGGCGCAGGATGTACGTGATGCCGTAGACCCGCGTGCGCAGAATGAAGATTTGGGCGATGATGCTGTCCGCTCGTCTCTGCTGGGTATTGAGAACTTGAAGCGTATTGTTCCTCAAATCATCCAATGGACTACTACCGGCGAGAAAGGACAGACTTATGAAGAAGCTTCCCGCCTATACTATGCGGTTATCAACCAATGGAACAATTATCTTTATCATGTATTGGCAAATATCGGTGGTATCTATATAGAGAACACGGTTGTGGGAGACGGACAGAAAACCTATACCTTTGTGGAGAAAGAGAAGCAGCAAGCAGCCTTGAAGTTCCTGCTGGATGAAGTGCTGACCTATCCCAAATGGCTGTTCGACACAGAAGTGGGAGAGTACACCTACTTGCTGCGCAACACTCCGCTGGGCGTAGTGGAAAATGCACCGACACAAGTGTTGAAGAATGCCCAATCCTATATCCTTTGGGATTTGCTGGGCAACAACCGCCTGATGCGTATGTTGGAGAATGAATCGGTGAACGGCAAAAAGGCTTTCACGGTGGTAGAACTGATGGATGGCCTGCATCGCAACATCTTTGCCACTACGGAACGCGGTGCCTTGCCGGACGTCATGACACGCGCCTTGCAGAAGAACTTCGTAGATGCGCTGATTACGGCAGCTGCCGAAAGCGAAGGAGTGAAGATAAACAAAAAACTGATGGATAACCATTTCTTGCTGGACCATCAGACTGCCCTTTGTAGTTGTGACGAGCATGCCGGTAAGACCTTGAATGCCGACCGTATGGGTGCCCACCGCGAACTGAACTTCTACGGTTCGCAGATAAACCGCGTATCGGATGTCATTTCAGTGAAGCGTGGCGAGTTGCTCCGCATCAAGGAACTGCTTCAGAGCCGTTTGGGTACATCGGATATAGCTACTAAATATCATTATAAGGATTTGATTTTGCGTATCAATACGGCACTGGGGATTAAGGGTTAGCGATTAGGGATTAGCGATAAATCGTTAGTAACTAATCCTTAATCCCTAACCCTTAACCCTTAATCTTTAATCCCTAATCCCTAATTTAGAGTATTAATTTAATTTTATATGTAACGCATGAAAAAACGTGTATTAATCGTTTTGTTATGCCTTGTAGGAGTTTTGTCATCTGCTTTTGCTGCAGAGAAAAAAGTCCAGGGCGTAGTAATATCTTCAGAGGATAACCTACCGCTTATCGGTGCTTCCGTCTATGTGACTGCGGAAGACTTGAAAAAGTCCTT
>OGXL01003320.1_pt1 | contig 10882 bp, 9 predicted proteins | sample 1576311 | NCBI WGS metagenome assembly OGXL01 (sample SAMEA3541564, study PRJEB24748) | human gut metagenome | biome: human gut; feature: human-associated habitat; material: faeces | place: China | collected 2012 | reverse complement strand
TAAGATCTTTGGCTGGCAGGACAGGGCGATCGCGATAACGATACGCTGTCTCATACCACCGGAATACTGGAACGGATAATCATCAAAACGTGCCTCCGGGTTCGGGATACCAACCTTGTCCATCAGATCAAGTGCACGAAGTCTTGCCTCGTTCTCGGTACAATCCTGATGTTTCATGATGACAGATGTGATCTGTTTTCCAATCGTGATAATTGGGTTTAAGGATGTCATAGGATCCTGGAATACCGTAGCGATCTTTGTACCACGTATCTGGCTCCAGTCTCTTCCATCTTTGATATTTGCAAGGTTTAAGATACAGATTCCATGTAATCTCTCACTGTTCTCATCCAGATATTTTACGCGGAATGTAACTTTATCAAAAACAGCATTTCTCTGCTCTTCATCATTCAGATCAACGCCAAGCTTCATTGCCTCTTTTAATGCATCCAGCAGCGCATTGTTCTGCTTCATACGCTTGCGGAAACCAAAACGTCCGACAGAAAGATATACCTCTTTTGCAAGGATCTCATTTCTCGCTTCTGTCTCTGCTGAAATCGCTTCGCTGACTTCATTCGCATGTTTTGCCTTAAGCTCTGCCATCTTCTTATCAAATTCCTGATTGTATGCGGTATCATGTGCCAGACTATTTGCACGCTCTTTTACCTTCTGCTCATGCTCTTTCTCGAATGCCTTGATTTTTGTATCCAATTCGGAGATTTTCTTTCCAGCCTCTTTGATCTTATCCTTCTCTTTGGATGGATCAAATGTCTGCTTCAAGTTGAAGGTATTCGTTCTCTCATGTTTTAACTCAAGGAGTTCTTTTTCATACACTTCTGCTTCTTCCTGGCTTATATCGGCTCTTCTTCTCTTTTCAGACTCTAACTCAAGGATTGCTTTATAAGTGTCTGCACCAAACTCCAGTCTGGAATACTCGTCTAATTTTTTCTTATTCTCTGCGATGACTTTCTTTGCATTGTCATTTAATTTTACGACAGTATCGGAAAGCTCTTCATCGCTGAAAATAATCTTGCCGTTATCAATAAATCCGTTGCTGTCTAACATTCCTGCAAATGTTTTTGTAAAAACAGATTTACCGGAACCGGACTCTCCTACGATCGCAATGGATTCATTCTCATAAATATCCAGTGACACTCCACGGATAGCAGTAAGCACCCTGCCCCTCACGTGGAATACTTTATAAGACAAAAATGAATGAAGAAACGTTTTTTATGCGAGAAGAGAGAGGGTGGAAGGGGAGGTTGCATCTTTCGGGAAGAAAACCATTTATATATTTCTTTCAGAAAAGTAAGTGCACTTGCTTTTTTCCGTCATATTAAAGAAGAATTTTAGCGGTTTTCTCCCTGTCTTTGTGCATTTGGGCAATGAGCTCGTCTATTGCGCCATATTTTTCTTCAGGGCGAAGATACTTTACGAACTCTATGCGCATTTCTTTGTGGTAGATATCCTCCGAGAAATTGAGGATGTTTACCTCGATACTTACATTGTTGCCATTATTGATAGTAGGGCGGTGTCCTATGTTCAACATTCCTGCCCATTTTTTCCCCTCCACATACACGTATACTGCATAAACACCTTCCGAGGGAATTAATTTGTCGCTACAATCCACTTGCAAGTTAGCTGTGGGGAACCCTATTTTTCTGCCTACTTTGTAGCCATCTACCACCGTTCCATCCAGATAATAGTTGTACCCTAGAAATTGGGCAGCCTGACTTACTTTGCCTTCTTTTAACAGCTGACGGATGACTGAGGAGCTGATTTTATCCTCTCCGTCTGTATAAGCTCGCGCGCGTACCATATATATATTTAATTCCTCGCCATAACGGCAATAATCTTCAAAACTTTCACTGCGGTTGTGGCCGAAACGATGGTCATAGCCTATAACTAAGGTGTGAATATTGAATTTGTTACGTAGTAACTGCATGAATTCCCGGGCCGAAAGCAGCGAAAGTTCTTGTGTAAAAGGAAGAAGGAGGCAGTAATCTACTTGCGTTGTTTCCAGTAACTCAAGTTTCTCCTTGGGTGAAGAGAGCAGTTGTGGATGATAAGTGGTTTGTATCACTTGTCTGGGATGCATAGGAAAAGTGACCAATGCAGAATATAATCCATCCTTGTCTGCGACCTCTTTTACTTGATTGATAAGAAAGCGGTGTCCACGATGCACCCCGTCAAAGAAGCCGATAGTGGCAACTGAAGGGGGTAATGCTTGATGGTTTATATCTGATATTATTTCCATTATTCAAAAAGTGAACTTAAATTTTCTCCAATATGATAGTGATGGGATTGTATACCAAGTGACATAGCTGCCTGGCAATTAGCTTCCGAGTCGTCTATAAAGAACGTTTCTTCAGGCAGGATGTTTGCCTCTTTCATCATTTGCTCATAAATGTTTTTTTCAGGCTTGGCTTTATGCATCTCGAAAGACAGAAAAGTATCTTCAAAAAAATCATTTACGCGGAAACCTCGATAACTGAACATCTGCTCGCAGGCATACTCCCAATGTATCCGATTAGTATTACTAAGCAGATAAACCATATAGTGTTCGCGCAATTCTAGTAATAAGTCCAGCTTCTCACGAGGAATATCAAGTAGCATCAGGTTCCACATATCATCAATTGTACGGTCGGTCAGCGATTCGCTGGCCTCCTTGCGAATGGTTGACCGGAATTCTTCCGGACTGATCTCACCTAATTCAAATAGGGAAAAGAAACCTTTCCCCTTGAACTGGCATACCTGTTTCTCGATATCTTGGAATCCTGCTTTGCGAAAAGCATTCAGGCAATTGTCAAAATCCAGATTTATTAATACTCCTCCTAAATCAAAAACGACATTTTTAATCTTACTGTCCATAACTCTTTATGTGCTTAATTCTCTTTCTTAGTTTTTCTTCTGTATTCGTTTTATCCAACGGTGAATTTCACCAATCCACAATACGAATGACGTTCCTGCGATAATATAAATCCAAGTAATAAAATCCATAGGTTCGGTACGGAATACTTTACCTCCGAATTCGACAATCAGAATTTGTCCGACCAAAATAATGATAGCTACACTCAGCATACCCAATGCATGACGGGAATCCTTAAATACAGAATGGTTGGTCCCGAAAACACTGGCGTTGAACAGATTCCAGAATTGTAGCATCACGAAGATTGTGAAAAATTGCGTTAAAGCTTGTCCTACTAAATCTGCTGGCATCTGTTTGATAATGACAATTAATGTCATCAGTATAGCAAGGAAACAGAAGCCTACGCCTAGTATATTTTTGCGCATGACCTTAGTGATGATGAAGTCGTCGGTCTTGCGTGGCTTTTCATTCATGACATCGGCACTGGGGGGGATAGATGCCAAAGCCATGGCGGCAAAAGTATCCATGATAAGATTTACCCAAAGCATCTGTGTTACTGTTAATGGTAGTTCTGTACCAAAGAAAGCTCCTAATAAAACACTGGCTAAAGCGACCACGTTGATAGTCAGCTGGAATACGATGAAGCGCTGAATGTTTTTATAAAGAGAGCGTCCCCACATTACTGCGGTGGCAATACTATGGAACGAGTCATCCAGTAGGGTGATATCACTTGCTTCTTTGGCCACTGATGTACCGGTTCCCATGGAAAGACCTACTTGAGCATGATTCAGTGCCGGGGCATCGTTTGTTCCGTCTCCGGTTACTGCTACTACGGCTCCTTTTTGTTGCAATAGTTGGACCAAACGTTGCTTGTCCATAGGACGTGCACGACTCATAACTTTCAAGTCAAGTACGCGGTCCAAAGCTTCTTCATCGCTTAATGCGGCGAATTCTACCCCTGTTATGCGGTTCCGGTCTGTATCTTCAGGTTTCCATAGCCCTATTTGGCGAGCAATTTCAGTAGCTGTTCCCGGAGTGTCTCCTGTAACAATTTTCACACCGATACCTGCCGATTGACATTTTTGTACGGCTTCCGGTACATCTGGACGAATAGGGTCGCTAATAGCTACGATACCTAGGAAAATCATATTTTCTTCATTGACAAGCTCGGCACAATCATTGCCGGAGTTTTCAGGAATAAATTTGTAAGCCAACCCTAAGGTACGCATTGCCTTGTTCTGGTAGGCCAGCAAATCGGCATTGTAATGAGCCAGTTCCTCAGGAGAGAGGTTACATTTTCCCATTACAATTTCGGGAGCTCCTTTTATATAGAGTACCTTTTTCTGTTGAATAGGTGAATCTACTAATGTAGCCATGTACTTACGTTCTGTAGAGAAAGTAAGTTGATTGATTACTTTTGCATTTTCACGTAGTTCCAAATAGTTCTTGCCTTGTTCATTCAGCCAAAGCAATAAGGCTATTTCAGTAGGGTTACCCACTCCGGATGGTTTTTTGCTTTCTTCTGTTTCTTCAAGGAAAGCTGTAGAGTTGGCACTGATACCTTCGGCTATTAAATCTGCTTTGGTAGCATCAAGCTTCGCTTCATGTACCTGCATCAGGTTTTGTGTCAATGTACCTGTCTTGTCGGTACAAATCACAGTAATGGCACCCATTGTTTCGCAAGCATGCATTTTACGTACCAGGTTATTGGTTTTCAGCATACGGCGCATATTCAGTGCAAGACTTAAAGTGACACTCATCGGTAAGCCTTCAGGAACGGCTACTACAATTAAAGTGACAGCCATCATGAAGTATTTCAGTACAATGCGGGCAATTGCCATCCACCCATGCCAGTCAGTTATTTCATTTACGTTGAGGTAGGAGTAAAGATCTTTTGCTGTAAAAACAATAAAGGTGAGCGTGGCGATAGTAAAACCAATTTTTCCGATGAAACCGGCCAATTTGGTTAATTGGATATTCAATGGAGTTTCTTCTTCACTTTGTTCGGTAGCCTGACGTGCTACTTTTCCTATTTCGGTGGAATCTCCCACACGTTCTACCTTCATTATTCCATGTCCGTCAACCACTGTGGTGCCACGCATCACCTCATTGCTGGGGTAAGTGGCCTCTTCATCAAATAGTTCTTCATTGATAGTTTTGTTGACCATCAATTCTCCTGTCAAATTGGATTCATTCACTTGCAGGGAAATAGCTTCCAGCAAGATTCCGTCGGCAGGGATCTCTTCACCTGTATTCAGCACTACAATATCACCCACTACAATCTCTTTACGAGGAATTTCCCGTACTTTCCCATTTCTGATAACTGTGACTGGTGTTTCTTCACCTACAGCATTCAGTAAGTCGAACTTCTTGTTTGCGTCGTATTCAAAGTAGAATCCGATACCAGTTGCCAGAAAGATAGCAAAGAAAATACCGATTGTTTCCGCATACTCATTTTCAATAATGGAAATCACTAAAGAAAAGAACGCTGCGACTAAAAGAATACGTATAACCGGGTCGCGGAACTTTTCCAGATAAAGTTTCCACATGGAGGGACGTTTGGGAGGTGTCAGGAGGTTAGTCCCATGTTTCTCCCTACTGATAAGGACTTCTTTGTCCGAAAGCCCTGTTAGGGCTGTTTCCTGTTTTTTTTGTGCCATATGGCTTTGCAGAATTAATTAATGGAGCACAAAAATACAATTTATATCCTTACGAATTAGGGAATTAAATCTTTTTATCAAAATTTGGGCGCTAAATCTTGCAAGTTTCAGGAGAATATACTACTTTTGCACCTGCTAACAAGAAATTGTGAGCACGGACTTGTAGCTCAGTTGGTTAGAGCAACAGACTCATAATCTGGAGGTCCCTGGTTCAAGCCCAGGCTGGTCCACTTTAATAATCAAGCACTTACAGAGTTTCTGTAGGTGCTTTTTCTTTTACAGGTGACCTTCAGGTGACCTTTTTGAAGCGAAACTCTGCAAGAGTGACCTTTTGAAATTGCATGGGATTGCAGAGAATTTTTATAGATTTTTATTCTATGGTGAACTTGACACTGCGGAATGTGATGCACATTTTAGGCTGAAATAGGATTTCCCACTAAGCATATTTGTAAGTCGTTGAAAACATCTTTGGTATGGGAATGGCCAATCTGCAAGCTTTCCAGTCTGTCCGTTTTCATTCGTATATTCCATTTTGGTAGTCGCGCAAATATTGCGTAAAAGTCTTTCCAGTTTCACGTTTAAAGAAACGCATCAGATGACTCGGGTCGGAGAAATGAAACTCTTCGGCCAGCTGGTTCACGTTTCGGTTAGCAAACAGTAACTCATTCTTCAATTCTTCCAACAGACGCTGCTTGAGCAGATGATTGGCAGATACACCGAATTGACTCATCACGGAACTGTTTAACGTAATACGGCTCACACGGAGCATATCCGCATATTCCTGCACCCGCTGTTTCGTACGGATATTCTTTTCCAGCAAGTCCTTAAACTGGAATGCGTAATTGTTTTTAGGTACATCAATCGGTAAATGATAAGTGGCGGCATACGCCCGGTTGATAATAACCAATAAGTAGTAAAGCACAGATACAATGAGATTATAAGTATCGGCAACAGGATGCAGAAGCTCCTGCTTTATGATTCCTAAAAGACGAATATACTCCGCCATGCTTTCCGGCGAAGTAAACAGATAGGGAGGCGTGTCGGTCTGATAATAATACAGCAAGCGATACACAAAAAACTTGTCCGCTAAGAATGTGCGCATAAAATCCTCGCGGAATATAAGAAAAGAGTAATCTAGTTCTGCTTCATCCACGTGCCATTCCTGCTGCTGATGCGGCGAGAGGAGTAATACCATATTGGCATGCAATTCAAATTTGCGGAAATTCAGCAGCAGATACCCATTGGCCTTACGAAAAAAATAGAAGCTAAAAAAATCTGTTTTAAACACCGGGTTTTCCGTCAGGACACCACATACATCGCTACTGTAGCCTGAGTTGATATAAAAGTCCACACCACAGCGTGTCTTGCTAAATGGAACGCTGACCAGACGTTCAGGATTGACGATTTTATCCATAGATTTCGTTTTTGGGGGCAAATATACTATTTTTTATTTATCAAAATGGCATATATTCCTGTTTTTAAGGCATAATGCATCCGATTTTTTTTACCGAACTTTGCGGCTATAATCAATACAATAAATTATGATGGAAGAAAAAGTAACAATTCGATTGATCCGTAATGCAACATTGCGAATCCATTATGCTGGAAAAGAGATACTTGTTGACCCCATGCTTGCCGGAAAAGGCACTTTACAGTCGGCTCTAGGTGTGTATAAGACCCCAAGAGTACACCTCACGATGCCGATGAATGAAATTGCGGACGGTCTGGATATGGTATTGTTGACACACAACCATATTGACCATTACGACCCGACAGTGAAACAGCATTTAGCGAAGAACATCCTGTTCCTGACACAACCGCAAGATAAAGAGAGTATTACACAGGATGGTTTTACAAATGTAGAAAGCATTGAAAAAGATAAAGCTATTGGAAATTTAACCATTCATCGCATCCAAGGACACCATGGCTTCGGAAAGATTGGAGAAATGATGGGGCCGGTATCAGGCTATGTACTTACTGCACACAGTTTCCCTACTATTTATATAATGAGTGACTGTAAATGGGAAGACTGTATCCGTCAGGCCATTGAACAATTTTCTCCAGATTACATCATAGTGAACAGTGGAGGTGCAATTTTTCCTGAATTTTCTCAAACAGAAGGTTCTATCATTCCAGATGAGCAAGAAGTTATGACAATGCTCGATGAACTTCCCGCCCACATCAAACTAATAGCAGTCCACATGGAAGCTACCGATCATGGGCAGACTACACGCGCAATTCTGCGTAACGAAGCCATGCATCACAAAATAGAAATGAGTCGCCTGATTATTCCAGAAGATGGAGAAACAATAATATTATGAGCGACTTCTCTGATTGGGAAACAGCCTGAAAAGAGGGTTACGAATGGATTGTTATAGGAACGGAAACAGGCAAAAGGAAAGGGAAAGTAGATGCCAATCCTGAATGAGTACGTCATATTGTAGAACAGGCGAAAAGAAATCACATTTTGGTATTTATGAAAGAAAACCTTTTGCCTATAATGGGAGAATACCGAATGATTCAAGAACTACCAAAACAATTTATAGAAAGAATATGGAAAAGGAAATAATCAGAGAAATAGATGTACAGAATGTCATGACTAAATCCTCATTACCAGTAGGGGGCTTCTCTGTCAATCCTTATGTAGGTTGTCCTCATGCTTGTAAGTACTGCTATGCTTCATTCATGAAACGTTTTACAGGGCATACAGAGCCTTGGGGTACGTTTCTGGACGTAAAGCACTGGAAACCTATTGATAATCCGCATAAATATGATGGACAACGGATTGTTATCGGTTCAGTAACAGACGGATACCATCCGTATGAAGAAGATTTTTGCAGAACCCGTAAACTGCTGGAAGAGTTAAAAGGCACTAATGCTGAAATCATGATTTGTACTAAGTCAGATTTGGTTTTGCGTGATATTGATTTACTTAAAGGCTTTCAGAAAGTGACAGTATCTTGGTCAGTTAACACACTCGATGAACAATTCAGATGTGATATGGATCGTGCCGTAAGCATTGAGCGAAGACTTAAAGCCATGAAACAGATTTATAATGCAGGCATACGCACCGTGTGTTTTATTTCACCGATTTTTCCAGGAATTACAGATGTGAAAGCTATCGTTAATAGGGTAAAAGATTATGCAGATTTGATATGGCTGGAAAATCTGAATCTTCGTGGACAATTTAAGAGAGACATCATGGGGTATATACGGGAAAAGCATCCGGAGCTTGTAGCCTTGTATGATGATATCTACAACAAAAAACGAAAAGATTACTGGCAGGTCTTGGAACAGGAAGTAGCTGCGTTTGCTCAAGCGGAAGGTTATCCTTATCGTATAAACGATTTACCATACGGGCGTTCTCAAAAAGGGAAACCTGTTATAGTAAACTATTTCTATCATGAAAAAATTAGGCTAAAAAAATAGGATTATTTGATTGATTTGATAATGACTTTTATCGCTGAAAATCAACCATATAAGAAAATAACGGTACAACTATCCGTTAAGGGAAAAGAGGAAGTGAAAAAGTTGCTTTGAGGGAGTAAAAGGATTAGAAAAGGCGTGTGTTTTGGGTGAAAGATTTAACTAAATCTTAACAGTTAATAAGTATTTTTATTATTTAGAGATAACGGTTCGGAATGAGGTCAAAATTGCAAAAGACTTGTCAAGGAATTGCTTACCACTGCTGAAAATCAATGCTATGTCCGATTCATGGAACAAGCGAGGTACAAAAGAGGCAATTATATTATGTCAAATGTATATTGCCCAATACATATAAACAAAAATGCCACCTTCAAATAACTCATAATTTGAAAGTGGCATTATTTTTATATCAAAGAAATTATGACGTGTTTAGTGAACGCTCATCTTAGAAAACACGTTAATAATTATCACTCCAGCTATGATTAGTACTAATCCGATTAGGGCGGGTAGATCTGGTGTTTGTTTGAAAGCTATCGCTCCTATGATTGCTATTAAAACAATACCAACCGCAGCCCAAATAGCGTAAGCTATTCCAACAGGGATAGTCTTCAAAGATAAGCTGAGTAAACAAAAAGCTGTTGCATATGCCAAAACAGTTACAATAGCAGGTACAGGCTTCGTGAATTGTTCTGATAATTTTAATGTAGTGGTGCCAAGTGCTTCGGCGAGGATGGCACAGATGAGAAATGTGTAACTTTTTATCATATCGAGATTCTATTATGATTTCATGGTGCAAAATTAGCCTAAATTTTTATCAACACCGAGAAAATATCATTCCAACAATGGTACTTTTCGATACAAAATACTCTTTTTGCGAGATTTGTTTTGTATATTTGCAAGCAAAATATTAATTATTTAAGATTCGAATGAAATATCAATTACGAAAAGGTGATACGGCATTTGCGATTGGACAAACAAATTTTAGTGAAAGCAAGGGAAGTCTTATAGATACAAATGGCTGTATAGCATTGTCGGTTATTTCTGGATATGCGATAGCTACTATCAATTTCAAAAAAAATATCCTTCGCAAGGGAGATTTTATTTTGCTATTTTACGACAGTAGTTTTTCAATAGATAAAATATCCGCTTCTTTTTTAGTCCAATATTTCTCGTTATCATATCCATCCCACCGCAGATAATTCCAATCCGGCTGCGGGCATTCTTCATCCTGCACGCTCTCGCGCGGCACAATCGCCAGCGGCATATCCTGTACCTGCCCCGTTTGCATTAGCACAAGTGCAGGCAGCAACTCCTGCACCAGAAATTTCCGTTCCGGGCACACATCGACCATTCCCGTACGTGCTGTCAAAAACATCTTATAGTCCAACGTGCAGATCAATAGTTCCGGCGCTGCTCTGTTCTGGCAAATAAATGCGGCCACATTCGAGGCTTTCGCTTCGAACACAACTGCCTGTCCACCTTCTGCAGCCATACCCATTAAGTATTTCTGATTCATGCTGTCCTCTCTCCTATATATAATGTATTATAAAGATTTCAGCAAAAGTATTCTGGCGCCTTGCGCTCCCGAATGAACTGTGCTATATGCTCCATACTGCTCGTTATCCGGCACTCTGGCAGGGCTTCCAGCACAGCCGTATGGTATCTCTGCCCTTCCTGGGCACGCTGGTCCAAAATCGCCACCACACAGGTATCTGTCTCTGTTCGAATGGCCCGACCAAACCCCTGCCGCAGCTTGCGCTGCATATCCGGCAGCACCACTGCCTGGATGTAATCATGAAGGCTGGAATAGTACATTTTTTCTGCCTCACTGAGAGGGTCCGGCACGGGGAATGGCAACCGCGCAATCACCAGCAGCGACACCATATCACCCGAAAAATCTATCCCCTCCCAGCATGGGCCAGCAGCAAAC
>OGXL01003319.1_pt1 | contig 10883 bp, 9 predicted proteins | sample 1576311 | NCBI WGS metagenome assembly OGXL01 (sample SAMEA3541564, study PRJEB24748) | human gut metagenome | biome: human gut; feature: human-associated habitat; material: faeces | place: China | collected 2012 | reverse complement strand
GCCGCATCCGTAAGGCGGCAAAGCCGCCAACGGCTGCGCAGTGACCGCCGCTACACCCCATACTTCGGCGTTTACCATTTTAACGGCGGCCGGAGGTATCGTGTAACTTTCCATTTCCCACTCGCACACGCTATGCCATGAAAATAAACAATCTATCAAATACGGAGGAAAAACTTATGTACTGTGTCCGCAAGGTTCTGGAGGATCTCTGGTGGGTCGGCGGGAATGACCGCAGACTCGCTATGTTCGAGGGTGTTTACGCCGTGCCGAACGGAGTTTCCTACAATTCCTATCTGCTGCTCGACGACAAGACCGTCCTGTTCGACACGGTCGATCCGTCGGTCAGCAAGGTGTTCTTTGAAAACATCGACCACGTTCTGGCCGGGCGCAAGCTCGACTATCTCGTCATCCACCACATGGAGCCGGACCACTCCGGCACGGTCAGCGAGGTGCTGCTGCGCCATCCGGAGACCGTCATCGTCTGCAGCGACCGCATCCGCGCCATGCTGCAGCAGTTCCGCGGCGGCGTCGCCCCGCAGAACGCCTTCCATCTCGTCAAGGAGGGCGACACCTTCGAGACCGGCCACCACACGCTCACGTTCCTGAGCGCCCCGATGGTCCACTGGCCGGAGGTCATGGTCAGCTATGACCTGACGACGCGCACGCTGTTCTCGGCTGACGCCTTCGGCACGTTCGGCGCGATCAACGGCGCGCTGTTCGCCGATGAGGTCGACTTCTTCCGCGATTATGTGGACGAGGCCCGCCGCTATTACTGCAACATCGTCGGCAAATACGGCACGCAGGTGCAGGCCCTGCTCAAGAAGGCCTCCACGGTCCAGATCGACCGCATCTGCCCCCTGCACGGCTTTGTCTGGCGCAAAAACATCGGCGAATTCATCGACCGCTATGTCCACTGGAGCACCTATACGCCGGAGGAGCAGGGCGTCATGATCGCCTACGCCTCCGTCTACGGCGGCACGGAGAACGCGGCCGAGCTGCTGTCCGTCCGCCTGCGCGAGCGCGGCGTGAAGACCGTCATGTTCGATGTCTCCGTCACTCCGGCGTCCGACATCATCGCCGCGGCCTTCCGCTGGAGCCACCTCGTCTTTGCCGCGCCGACGTACAATGCGGGCATCTTCGTCACGATGGAGAACCTGCTGCACGACATCGTTGCGCACAACCTGCAGAACCGCACCGTCGCCCTCATCGAAAACGGCTCGTGGGCCCCGACGTCCGGCAAGCACATGCGCGACCTGCTCGGCAAGCTGAAGAACGTCACCATCCTCGACCAGCAGCTGACCATCCGCTCCGCCATGGCCGAGAGCCAGAGCGCGCAGCTGGACGCGCTGGCCGACGCCCTGTGCGCCACGCTGCCGCAGCCGCAGGTGCACGCCTCCGAACCCGGCACGGTGGACAATCAGGCGATGTTCGCCCTGTCCTATGGCCTGTTCGTTCTGAGCGCCCGCGAGGGGGAGCGCGACAACGCCTGCATCATCAACACGGCCGCGCAGGTCACGGACACGCCGAAGCGCATCTCCATCACGGTCAACAAGCAGAACCTGACGCATGACATGATCCTGAAGACCGGCGTGTTCAACCTGTCCGTCCTCTCGCAGGATGCCTCGTTCGCGCAGTTCCAACAGTACGGCTTCCGCAGCGGCCGCGACACGGCCGACAAGTTCGACGGCGCGGAGGCGGTCCGCACGGCCAACGGCCTGCGCTATGAGCCGGCCGGTACGAACGCCGTCCTCTCCGGCAAGGTCATCCAGACGCTCGACTGCGGCACGCATACGCTCTTCCTCGCCGAGGTCACGGAGGCCCGCGTGCTGTCGGATGTCCCGTCTGCGACGTATGCCTACTATTTTGAGCACATCAAGCCGAAGCCCCAGCCCGCCGCCGAGAAGAAGACCGGCTTCGTCTGCAAGATCTGCGGCTATGTCTATGAGGGCGAGACGCTCCCGGAGGACTATATCTGCCCGCTGTGCAAGCACGGCGCGGAGGATTTTGAGCCCCTGAAATAATACAGGAATATAGATCGCCCGTCCGCAGCCCAAAAGCTGCGGACGGGCGTTTTTCCTATTGCGGAGAGATGCCGTGACTCTCCCTCCCCGGCATCGCCCTTGGCTCTCCCTCTGGGAGAGCTGTCACCGAAGGTGACTGAGAGGGTATTGCAGTGTTTCCCTCTCAGGCGGCTGCGCCTTTATCGCGGCATGGCGGGGACGGCGTCCATATCCTGCCGGAGGTTCGAATCGGAGATGAGCTTCCGCGGGCACACGGCCGCGCAGCGGCCGCAGGAGACGCACTTGGAATAGTCAATGACGGCGAGGTTATTGACGACGTGGATGGCGTCGAACTCGCACTGCTTCTCGCACAGGTGGCAGCCGACGCAGCCCATGTCGCACTCGCGGCGGGTATAGGCGCCGCGCTCGTGGTTCGAGCAGGCGATGACGATATCGGCGTCGTAGGATACGGGGACGATGACCTTGCGCGGGCACACGGCCGCGCACTGCAGGCAGCCGGTGCACTTCTCGGGATCGACCTTCGCCACGCCGTCCACGACGTGGATGGCGTCAAAGCGGCAGGCCGAGACGCACGAGCCGAAGCCGAGGCAGCCGCTCGGGCAGGCCGAGGGGCCGTTGCCGCCGACGAACATGGCCGAGCGGCAGTCGTGGATGCCGTCGTAGCGGGCCTTGGCGGTGTGGTGACCGCGGCAGCGGACCATGGCGACGACGCGCTCGGTCTTTGCGGCCGTGACGCCCATGACGGCGGCCATCTGATCGGCAGAGGCCTGACCGCCCGCGACGCACAGGCCGATCTCCGCGCGGCCCTCGAGCACGGCCTGCGCATAGGCCTGGCAGCCCGCGAAGCCGCAGCCGCCGCAGTTTGCACCGGGCAGGGCCTCGATGAGCTTCGGCAGGCGCTCGTCCGTCTTCACGGCGAAGACCTTCGAGGCAATGGCGAGCACCGCGCCGAACACGGCGCCCATGATGCCGAGCACCAGCACGGCATAGAGAATTTCTTTCATGACTCGCCCTCCTTACCCGAATACCTTGAAGCCGGAGAAGCCCATGAACGACAGGGCCAGCAGACCGGCGGCCAGCAGCGCGATCGGGAAGCCGCGGAAGGCCTTCGGGCAGTCGCAGTCCTCCAGGCGCTCGCGCACGGAGGAGAACAGCAGAATGGCCACGGTGAAGCCGATGCCGCCCGTGATGCCGTAGACCAGAGACTCGACGAAGTTATAGCCGTCCTGAATGTTCAGCAGGGCCACGCCGAGGACGGCGCAGTTCGTCGTGATCAGGGGCAGGTAGATGCCCAGCGCCTGATACAGCGCGGGGACGGCCTTCTGCAGGAACATCTCGACGAGCTGCACAAGGGCGGCGATGACGAGGATAAACACGACGGTCTGCATGTACACGAGGTTCAGCGGCACGAGCAGGAACTCGTTGACGGCCCAGGTGGCCGCCGAGGCGATGCCCATGACGAACGTGACGGCGATGCCCATGCCGAGGGCGGTGTCCTGCTTTTTCGACACGCCCATAAACGGGCAGATGCCCATGAACTTCACAAGGATGAAGTTCTCGGCGAGAATGGCGTTCAGCGCGATGGTGAACAGGGAGATGAATACGCTCATTTTGCTTCCGCCTCCTTCTTTTCGGCCTTCTCGGCCAGATGGCGGTTGAACCACTGCGTGAAGGCGATGAGGCAGGCCAGCGTCAGGAAGCCGCCGACCGGCAGGATCATCAGCATGGCCGGGTACTGCGACGGCAGGATGCGCACGCCGTCGGCCGAGAGGACGCCCTTGCCGAACGTGCCGCTGCCGAGCAGCTCGCGGATGATGCACATGCACACAAGGGCCACGGTGTAGCCGATGCCCTGCGTCAGGCCGTCGACGGCAGAGGCCAGCACGCCGTTCTTCGAGGCGAAGGCCTCGGCGCGGCCGAGGATGATGCAGTTGACGACGATGAGCGGGATGAACACGCCGAGGCTCTTGGACAGGGCCGGGAGATAGGCCTGCAGCAGAAGGTCGATGATGGTGACGAAGCCCGCGATGACGACGATGTAGGCCGCAATGCGGATCTTATCCGGAATGACCTTGCGCAGCATGGAGATGACGACGTTCGAGCAGATGAGGATCAGCGTGACGGACAGGCCCATGCCGAGGCCGTTGAACAGGGTCGTCGTGATGGCCATGGTCGAGCACATGCCCAGCAGCTGGCCCACGACGGGGTTATTGGTCAGGAGCCCCTCACGGAGCTGTTTTTTAAAATTCATTTCTGCACCTCCCCGGCATAGGCCAGCGCTGCGTTCACGGCGCGGGTGACGGCGCGGGACGTGACGGTCGCGCCGGTCAGCGCGTCGATGTCGCCGCCGTCCTTGCTGACGGCCAGCTCGCCGGTCTTGCCGGCAAACTGGGCGCGGAAGTCCTCGCGCGTGCAGTTCGCGCCGAGCGAGGCCGTCTCGGAATGGGAGATGATGGCCACGCCCGTGACCTTGTTTTCCTTGTCGACGCCGACCATGAGGTCAATGGCCCCGCCGAAGCCGTTCGTCGTCAGGCGGACGACGGTCCCGGCGTCCCCGGCGCTCCACGCGGCCGTCACGCCGGTGGCGGCCTGCGCGTCCGACACGGGAAGCTCCGTGTAATCGTCCGCGGCGAGGACCTGCGTCATGGCGGAGCGGGCGGCCTCGGCCGTGTGCTCGGCGATGGTGTCGGCCGTCAGGTAGTTGACAAAGGCCAGCAGGCCCGCGACGATGACGGTGATGAGAAAGAGCGTCAGCGTCAGCCGCAGGACATAGGCGGCCGTGCTTTGCGGTTTTGTCATGCTTCGGCACCGCCCTTCTTCTGCTTTTTCTGCCTGACTGCGCCGAAGCGCTTCGGCACGCCGATGCGGTCAAAGAAGCCGACGCAACAGTTCATGATGAGGATGGCGTAGGACACGCCCTCAACATAGGAGCCGAAGTAACGGAACAGAAACGTCAGCACGCCGCAGCCGATGCCGTAGGCGAGCTGGCCGCCGTGCGTGACGGGCGAGGTCGTGTAGTCCGTGGCCATGAACCACGCGCCGAGCATCAGGCCGCCGGACAGCAGCTGCACGAGCATCCAGTCCAGCCGGGCCGCGCCGCCGCGCGGGAACAGGAAGGCCAGCACCGCGACCGTGCCGAGGTAGGCAAGCGGGATGCGGGCCGAGATGACGCGGCGGACGAGCAGGTAGATGCCGCCCAGGAGCAGCAGCATGGCCGAGACCTCGCCGAGCGAGCCGCCGGTGCGGCCGAGGAAGAGGTCGAGCACGCTGGCCTCCGGCATGGCGCCCACATGGAGGCTTGCCATCGGGGTCGCGGCGGTCAGGCCGTCGAGCGAGGCCGTCGTGGGGTTCGAGAACGCGGGGACATGCACGCCGGAGCGCACCCAGGTATTCATGAACAGCGGCCAGCTGAACAGGAAGGCGCGGGCCGCAAGGGCGGGGTTGACGATGTTCGCGCCGATGCCGCCGAACAGCTGCTTCACAACGACGATGGCGAAGAAATCGCCGATGAGGATCGTCCAGAACGGCAGCGTGACCGGGCAGACAAAGGCGACGAGGATGCCCGTGACCACGGCGGAGAGGTCGCCCGTGGTATTGTCCTTCTTCATGATGCGGCGGTAGGCCCACTCGAAGAACACGCAGCCCGCGACGGACAGGGCCGTGAGCGTCAGGGCGCGCGCGCCGAAGAACACGATCGCGCCGATGAGGGCGGGCAGCAGGGCGATGCACACATCGAGCATGATGCGGCGGGTGGAATTCGGGCTGTGCGCATGCGGCGAGGAGGAGAGCGTCAGCTTCAGGGCTTCTTCGTTCATTTCGCGGCGGCCTCCTTCTTTGCTTTTTCACGGGCGGCGGCGTCGCGCACGAGCTTTTTGCCGGTGCGGAAGCTCTGCACGAGCGGGATGCCCGCCGGGCAGCCATAGGCGCACGAGCCGCACTCGATGCAGTCCATGACGTGCAGCCCGTCCAGCCGCTCCAGATTGCCGCGGTTCACGGCGCGGTGCAGGAACAGCGGCATGAGGTGCATGGGGCAGGCCTCGACGCACTTGCCGCAGCGGATGCAGTGGGGGTTGGGCGTCTCATGGCGGTCCTTGTCGCTGTAGCACGTCAGGGCGTTGTTGCCCTTGATCGTGGCGGTGCGCAGGGTATACTGCGCGATGCCCATCATCGGGCCGCCGCACAGGATCTTATAGGGGGGCAGGGCGAAGCCGCCCGCCGCCTCGACGAGGTCGGAATAGGCCGTTCCGATGGGGGCCAGGAAGTTGCCGGGCTTTGCGATGGCGCTGCCCGTGACGGTCACGGCGCGGCGCACGAGCGGCAGGCCGAGATAGACGGCGTCGTAGATGGCGGCGCAGGTCGCGGCGTTGAACACGGCGCAGCCGACGTGGGCGGGCAGGCCGCCGGGGGGCACACAGCGGCCCGTCACGGTCTGGATGAGCTGCTTTTCCGCGCCCTGCGGGTAGCGGACGTGCAGCGGCAGCAGGTCGATGCCGCTGCCCAGCACGGCGGAGATGGCCGCGATGGCCTCGGGCTTGTTCTGCTCGATGCCGATGGCGGCGCGCTTCGGCTGCAGGATCTGCAGGACGACGCGCAGGCCGCCGACGACGCGCTCGGGCGTTTCGCGCATCAGGCGGTCGTCGGACGTGATGTAGGGCTCGCACTCCGCGCCGTTGACGATGACGGTGTCGACCTTGCCTAGGCCGGAGGAGAGCTTGACGGACGTGGGGAAGCCCGCGCCGCCCATGCCGGTGATGCCGGCCTCGCGGATGACGGCGATGAGGTCCTCGGCGCTCATGGCGGCGACGGCCTCGGGGTCCCGCGGCTTGACCGTGGGGCAGAGCGTGTCGCGGCCGTCGGACTCGATGACGATGGCCGTCTGCAGGTTCCCGCCCGGATGGGGCCGGGCCTCGATGGCTGTGACCGTGCCGGACACGGAGGCGTGGACGGGGACGCAGAGGCCCTGGCCGTCGCCGATCTTCTGGCCGACAGTCACGCGGTCTCCGACTTTGACGAGCGGCTGGCAGGGCGCGCCGATGTGCTGCGACATCGCGACGGAGACGACGCTCGGGTGCAGCGGGACGATGGCCGCCTCACGCGAAAGCTCCTTATAGCCCTTTGGATGGACGCCGCCGAAAAAGGCTCGTTTCAAGGGTGTACCACCTCAGTTCATGAAGTTCTGGGATCGGGCGGGCACAAAAAGACCCGCCGCAAAAGTTCTGTTCTGCGCCGGCCTGTCAAAAAATCCCTTCGGACTTTTCGCTGCTTTCAGGATCGCAAACTCAATTTTTGCAGCATGCTTTTGCAATCCTGCCGCTGCGGCGGGTGATCAAGCGCGAAAGGACACCCTGACGGTTTCCTTTCACACTTTTCTTCCCTCCGAAACGTTCGGCTAAGCAGGTTTTTTGATAGTCTGACTGCGTACTTCAATATACCACACCGGGCCGGAAAAATCTATGGGTATTTTCTCACTTTGTTGATTTTTTTGCGGATTTTCGCAGATTCAATCCGGAAATATTTATATAAAAATACCGAAAAGAAGAGAATGGGAGAGCGTGGAAAATCGAAAATGGAAAGCGGAAAGTTTTGCAAGGCTGTCAGTCGTGTGTTGCAGGGGAGCGGCACGGAAATGAATGAATCCTGAAGACTGAAAAATGAAGAATGCGGAAAGCCTCCGGCCTTGTCATTGCGAGGCCCCGAAGGGGCCGTGGCGCCCTGAGCGCGAAGCGCGAGGAAGTGCCCTTGGGGTGCAATCTCGGGAAGGCAGCTGCGATTTCGCCGATGGTTTTCCTGTGATCCGGCCATGTGCCGCGAGATTGCCACGTCAGCCTGCGGCCTCCTCGCAATGACAAATCTGGGTGGCTTGCGCCATAGGAGCAATGCAGCGCATGCTGCAAGCCTCCATGGCGCTCTCCGAGCGCCCCTAAAAATACGGAAGCCGCCCCGTTGTTGAGGCGGCTCCCGACGATCTCGGGTGAGATAGACAAAGGGCAGAGCTCCGCATGGAAGTTCTGCCCTTTGCATGCTGCGTTCCCACAACGTTCCGGATGCCCACTTCCGTTCGGCCGTGTCGCGCATGGCAGGAATAAATAAAGTGCATAACACTTTATGACAGACTCCACCACTTATTTCCTGCAAGCGTATTATATGATGGGCGGCCTGTCCTGTCAATGCGCAGATTGCATAGAAAATTCTGTGCAAACCAACCAGCTTTCTCTGCAGAATTTTACAAAATCATGGATGTTTTCCACAAAATTAACCAATGCTACATGAAAAAGGAATGCAAAATACGCTCTAAATTGCAATATCTCTGTAGAAAACTTGACGAAGACGGTATGTCAAATCGAATAAAAAATGCGCCGCCGAAGCAGCGCATTTTTTAGGGAAGCTCTGATCAGAAGCCCTGCAGGGCCTGACGGACCTTTTGGGTCAGCCGAACAGATCGCCGAGACCGGACAGAACGTCGTTGATGTCGTAGGAATAGCAGGCGTGCAGGAACCAGTCGCGCAGGCCGCTCACAACATAGTAGCCGGCGATGCAGAACGCAACGCACAGCAGGATAGTTACGAGGTTCAGCTTTACCCCGTAGACCTGCAGCAGTGTGCCGACGGTGACGACGGCCCACACGGCAAACGACGCGACACCGAGCAGGGAGATGAGGCCGGGGTACACGAGCAGCAGCACGATGGAGCCGGCGGCCAGCGTTGCGGGGAACGTCATGCCGAGGCCGGAGGAGGCGAGCATTCCCTTAAAATCGGACGGGACCTTCGCCACCTTCGTCAGAACGAGCGTGGCCAGCAGCGTGAGGCCGAAGCCGGCGACGGGCATGAGCAGGCTCGCGCCGAGCCATGCAACGGCCGGAAAATGGTAGTCCAGGCGCAGCGCATACACGAGCGTGGCAAAGAACACGGCGATGTACGTCACGGCGGCCATCAGGATGCCGCTGAGGAAGTCGTGCTTTTCCACGGCTTTGCGCGTCGTGCCGATGGGGTCCTTGCAGTAGCTCAGCCACAGCTGGGGAAGGCCCTTGATCGCAAGGCCGAACGCGCTCGGCTCCTTCGGAGCCTGCGGCTGCTGATACTGGGGCTGCTGGGGCTGCTGGGGCTGCTGGGGCTGCTGCGTGCAGGGGCAGATGCCGCTCTCCGGCAGAGGGCGGCCGCAGCGTGTGCAAAATCCTGCCATAATGGATGATCCTCCTTCAATTCTGCGGTTCTCTGCCCGCAGTGATTCACTTTTATTATACGCATGAGGCACGGGACTGTCAACCTGCCTTTGGGGTACTTCGGCACAAGCTGCAAAAATTGCATCAAAATTCGCGAAAATTGTCACACTGCCGTGATGAATTCCTTGCAAAGCCTAGCCTCGTATGGTATAATAGCAATCGGTGAAAAATCTTTCACACAGACTTCATCATATCTTGATTTGGAGGTTATCCCATGCCCACGAAGAAACCCCTGATCGGTGCAGCGATCGTCGGACAGTCCGGCGGTCCCTCTTCCGTGATCAACGCCAGTGCCTACGGCGTGATCAAAACCGCCCTCGAGGATGAGAACATCACCAAGGTCTATGGTGCCGAGCACGGCATCGTCGGCGTTCTGGAAGATCGGCTCATGATTATGGACGAAGAGGATCCCGCAGAGCTTGAGCGCCTGCTCTATACGCCGTCCTCCGCCCTCGGCTCCTGCCGCTACAAGATCGCCGATCCGTCCGACAACGACAAGGACTATAAGCGCATCCTTGAGATCTTTGAAAAGTACAACGTCCGCTACTTCTTCTACATCGGCGGCAACGACTCCATGGACACCTGCGCCAAGATCAGCCGTTATATGGCCAAGGTCGGCTATGAGTGCCGTGTCATCGGCGTGCCGAAGACCATCGACAACGACCTCATCGGCACGGATCACTGCCCGGGCTTTGCCTCTGCCGCCAAGTATATCGCGACCTCTGTTATGGAAGTTGCCCGTGACTGCCGCGTTTACAACAAGGGCATGATCACGATCATCGAGTGCATGGGCCGCCATGCAGGCTGGCTGACCGCCGCCACCGTCCTGCCCGCCGCCAAGGGCGACGGCCCGGACCTCATCTATCTCCCCGAGGTCGATTTTGACATGGCCGACTTCCTCGACGACGTCATCCGCGTCTACGAGGGCCAGGGCCAGTGCCTTGTCGCCGTCTCCGAGGGCATCCACTACTCCGATGGCGCGTTCGTCTCCGAGGCCAAGACCTCCTCGACCGACGGCTTCGGCCATGCCCAGCTCGGCGGTCTGGCCCATCGTCTGGCCGGCATCGTCTCCGCTGCCACCGGCGCGAAGGTTCGCGGCATCGAGCTGTCCCTGCTGCAGCGCTGCGCCGCCCACTGCGCCTCCGCGACGGATATCGAGGAAGCCTTCCAGTGCGGCAAGGTCGCCGTCGAGTCTGCGCTCCGCGGTGAGACCGGCAAGATGGTCGGCATGGTCTGCAAGCGCGACGGCGGCTACAGCGTCTCCTATGAGCTGTTCGACCTGCGCCGTGTTGCCAACGCCGAGAAGAAGATCCCGCTCGAGTGGATCACCAGCGACAACGCCTATGTTACCGACGCCTTCATCGATTACTGCACGCCGCTGCTCGAGGGCCAGACGGCTCTGGGCTATGAGGACGGCCTGCCCCGCTTCGCCCGCCTGAAGAAGGTCTTCGCGAAGTAAATAATTGATTGTGATTGATTGTGATTGATTGTGTTTGAAAAACTACCGGAAGCCTGTGCTTCCGGTAGTTTCAGACTGTTAAAGAAACCTGCCTAGCCGAAAGTTTCGGAGGGAAGGAAAGTGTGAAAGGAAACCGTCAGGGTTTCCTTTCGCGTTCCATAACCCGCCGCAGCGGCAGAATTGC
>OGXL01003313.1_pt1 | contig 10900 bp, 9 predicted proteins | sample 1576311 | NCBI WGS metagenome assembly OGXL01 (sample SAMEA3541564, study PRJEB24748) | human gut metagenome | biome: human gut; feature: human-associated habitat; material: faeces | place: China | collected 2012 | reverse complement strand
AAAGCCGGTCAGTTGCCGAAATAGTATCTGAATTTTTTGTATAATCTTTTATAATTTTTGTGGTAACTTTTATTTTACAGAAATTATTTAATTTTTATTAAGATTATGTTATAATTATATTACTTCATTAATATTTATACCTTTTACAGTATTTATGAAATATAATCAAATATTATACATTTGGGAGGCATTATGGCAACTGACACTTATACCTGGCCCCTTTCGCCGGATTTTAAACACCCTGACAAAATACTTTCCGCAGAAATATCTTCTGTTTCCACATATGAGGTCACACTATCCTTTAAGGATTTCTCTTTTGATAAATATGAAAAACTTCTTTTTATTATAAAGGAAACAGAACTTTCCACTTCTGTTTCTCTTAGCTTCACACGCAGAGAGAATTCCTTCACACTGGATCTGACTTCTCTGAAAAGTCTTTTTGAATTTCGGTATAATAAAGAATTCCATATTTATATCCAGGGAATTCACAACAATACCTCCGAACTGTTTCTTTTAAAAGATCCATCAAAAAAAACGACTTCAGAAAACAGTTTTCATATTTTTGCTGACGAAATTTATTTTCCCGAAGATACTGCCATAAGGCCACGGGAATATATTGGCATATTAGACTCTGATTCCACTGATATACTCCGTATCTGTCTGTGCAGCCTCAATTATTACCTGAGACAGACTCATTTCTGTTCCCTGCACAGTCTGCGGATGAATGGAGGAATTCTTAAGATCTGCTATGACCTGGAAACAGGATATCACGAATATGTTAAGACCGAACTTTCTTTTCGTAACAAGCTTTCAAAAGATGCCATCGCACATGATTTCACTACTGTAAGTACACAGAAACGCGGAAATCTTATTCGTATAAAAGTTTCGCTTGATCTGAACAAAATAGATTTAAAGAGTCTGTACTGGGATATCAATGTACTTCTGTATAATCCTGACAACAGTAAGACAAACCAGATTTCTATCGCTATGGATACCAAACACAGAATGTTCCTGAAATTTCTATACAACGGTTCCTACAGAACAGACAACGGATTTTTCTTTTATCCATATTATACTGGAAACAAAATGCTCGCTTTTGTATACCGTAAAGAAGAAAAATACGACGGATTGGATATTGTTTTTAAAGAATTTCTTTCTATTTTCCTTTATCAGATCGGAAAATCCTACTGGAATAAGAAGCATATCTGCCTTGTCAGCGAAAAATTTGCTTCTATGGCTCAGGATAACGGCTATTACTTCTTCAAACATTGCATGGACGAAAACGAAGAAGCTTATCTCAACAAAAAAATCTACTATATAATAGCAAAGGACTCTCCGGATCATTATAAAGTAGATCCTTACAAAAAAAATGTAATAAATTTTATGTCTATACGACATATGATCTATACACAGGCTGCTGACCTGATTGTCAGCTCGGATTCACGATACCACACCTATGCAATGCAGTGCAGACACAGTATTTTCAACCGTTATCTTCGCAGAAAAAAATTCGTCTTTCTTCAGCATGGAGTCATTGCCCTGAAAAAAGTAGATAATTTTTATGGAAAAGGCATGCGCGGTGGCTGCGACTTATTCGTTGTCTCTACCAATGCCGAAAAACAGACTATTATCGATTATTTTGGTTATGAACCAGACGAAGTCATTAATACAGGTCTTCCTCGCTGGGATGTATTAAAAGATCATTCGCAGGGAACCCGCGAAATCATGATCATGCCAACATGGCGCAACTGGCTTGATTCTGTTCCGGATAAAGATTTCGAAGAAAGTGAATACTTCAAACATTATATGGGACTTCTGAATTCCAGCCGGTTCAGTCAGATTCTGGAAAAATATGATCTGCAGGTTAATTTTTATCTGCATGCCAAATTCCAGGAATACTCAGAAAACTTCAATGCAGTCAATAAACGTATCCATCTCATATCTTTCGGCGAAGTTGCTGTAAATGAAATGCTGATGCGATGTCGTATGCTAATCACGGATTACTCCAGCGTATCCTGGGATATTCTGTATCAGGATAAGCCTGTTTTGTTTTACCAGTTTGATCTGGACAAATACAATGAGGCTCATGGCAGCTATCTGGATATGCATACGGAACTGTTTGGTGACAGAGCCGAAACCGAATCTCAGCTTCTGGATCGCCTGGAAGAATGTATCCAGAATGATTTCAAAATGAAACCCGAATACGAAGCAAAACGAAACGAATATCTTCAGTTCAAAGACAATCAGCACAGTCGTCATATCTGTGAAGAAATCAAAAAAAGATTTTGTTAATAAAAAATGCAGCACCATTGATGAGATCACATTTTCTCACCTGGTACTGCATTTTTTATCTTATAAAGTTCTGTCGGCCCATCCAACGATCTGTTCTGTTATTTTTCCCGAGATATGGTCATAATGAATTAATTTCTTAAACAGCTCCAGTGCAACAGAGATTGCAATACTGCTGCCCATAAGAAACAGCCAGATCAATAGAGCATTTCCAAAAGAATAGGTCACCTTTTTCAGCCATAAAACACGGATAAAGGTATGTATATAAAAAACATTTGCAGAATGTTTTCCCAAAAACTCCAGAATATGGCTTATACCCGAAATATCCAGAAGGAATTCATAGGACCAGTAAATAATCAACACAGGAATAAGCCCTGTCAAAGCGAATTCAAAATGTTCCAGGCCCCACTGGCTGTCCCATACTTTTAACATCAGTACGATCACACCTGTGCTGATAATAAACTTTATAATTTTATTGGCAGCCTGGTTTTTCACTATTTTGAACTCTTTCATTCTTTCCAGCACACGCTGATCTGCAAAACATACAGCAAACGGAACAACAAAAAGATATTTTGTCAGATGCACATGTTTTTCGATCAAAAAACTCCCCGGTAAAAGAAACATGAAAATCATCAGCCAGTTATATTTTTTATAAAATCGCAGCACGAATGGCATAAACACGATCAGTAAAATTTCAAGACTGAGGAACCACCATGTATTTACCAGCATCTGTGTTCCAAAGAGATGTCCCACCCCAAAGAAATCCATAACTATGCTGATTATATTTTCCCACAGGTTTCCTGCATACCGTGACGTATCCGTCACAAAAGTAACTCCTGTACAAAAGAAAAACGGAATCAAAAATGTAAGAACAAGTTTTACATATCGCTTCAATACAAACAAAGTTGCTGTATGTCCATCAAAATCATATTCCGGATATTTTGATTTCATTGAAAGTGTAAGTCCATACACCGACAAAAAAGCAAACATGCCAACACAATGTACCATGCATCGTGCGATCATCATCGCAGTATCCTGTGAAAAAGGCGCAAAACTGACTGCCATATTTCGCATTCTGGCACTATTGGAAAAACAATGATAAAAAAGCAAAAAGGAAATCGCGATTCCTTTTACAGCCAATGTATTTTTTTTGGTAAATCTACAGGTTTTCTCCATTCACTCTTCTCCTGTTTCTGTACTCAGTTTCCCGCATATTTTATCGCATATTATCAGGCTTTGTCAATCAGTCCGGATATATCACCTCTTGAAAATACAGAATCTGTTCTGTATAATTTTCTTAACAAACAAAAAGGAGCTTTTCATGGAAAATCAGCCTTATATCACTAAAATCCAGGTTAAAAAAAATAAATTTCTCATTTTTGTACAATATTCCGGAACTGTCTCCGGACTTCAGGGGCGTATACATTTTTGTAATGCATGGCTCGACTATTCCCATGACCTTACTGCCATACAGTCCTCTGCGGATACCCTTCTATATTCCATCGATACAGCTATAGTGGAATCCAGCGAAGGAGACTGGGAATTTTTACTTTATCAGACAGATTCCGATATTTCATATACACCCATACTCAGCAACCGGACACGTCTGACCCTTTTACTTGGCAGACATTATATCCGAAAACAGAAACTTCTTTATTTTCCAATGGGCGGCTCTGCGCATAAACTGCTCATTCGCTGCCGCCACTGGCAGAGATATGATACATTTTCACACCGTCTAAAAGAACTGAGTGCTTTTGGCATTTATAAATTATTTGGACGTTTTGTCCGAAAGAAGCATATCTGGCTTGTATACGAAAAATTCTGTATCACCGCTCAGGAAAACGGTTTCTACTTTTTTGAATACTGTATGAAGCACCAGAAGAAGAACGTCTATTTTATACTTGACAAAACATCTCCTCAATGGGACTATATGCAAAAATATAAAGATAACCTCATTCCATTTCTAAGCTTCCGCCATATTCTGTATCTGCTTTGTGCAGATCTGTACATTTCGCCGGATGCCCGCTATCATGCGTATGCGTGGAAACCAATGCCTAATCCCGTCACCAGAGAAATCAATAGTCAGAAACTTCTTTTTCTGCAGCACGGTGTTACCGCAATGAAAAAAGTAGATCATCTTTTTGGTGCCAGGGGATCCAGTCCTGCGACTTATTTTGTCACTACCTCAGCTGCAGAACAAGAGATCATTACACAGAATTTTGGCTATCCTCCTGAAAAGGCTCCAATCCTTGGATTTGCACGATGGGATGGTCTCAGGGATACTTCAGATCCTGCTCATCCTGTCATTCTGCTTATGCCAACCTGGCGTTCCTGGCTGGAAGGTCAGAATAATGAAATTTTCCAACAGAGCAGTTATTATCAACATTATGCTTCTCTCCTGAGCAATCAGGAACTTCAGGATTATCTGAAAGCACATGAACTGAAACTGCTGTTTTATATTCATCCGAAACTACAGGAATTTATCAGCACTTTCCATTCCGAAGACTCTCAGATTGAGCTGTATTCCTTTGATTCCATGCCTCTGAACCAGCTTCTCATGCGGTGTTCCATGATGATTACGGATTACTCCAGTGCCTGCTGGGATGTTTATTATCAGGGAAAACCCGTTCTGTTCTATCAATTTGATGTGGACGACTATAACAGGACTAATGGAAGTTATCTCAATATGGAAAAAGATCTGTTCGGCGACCGTTGCACAGAGCAGGAAGATCTCGTTCATCTGATCAAAGATTATGCCGAAAACGGCTTTCAGGAAAAACAGAAATACGCCGAAATGCGCAAAGAATATTTTGCTTATATCGATCACAATAACTGTCAGCGAACCTACGAATACATCAAAAGCCAGGGCTATTAAACCCTGGCTTTCACTATTAAACCAATTCTGTTACTACTTTGATAAAGAAAATTACGATCACGACGATCATGACCGGTTTCACGATCTTATGACCATTTGATGTAAAACTGTGACTTCCAAGATAGTTTCCTGCCATATTACAGCAGCCCGCAGTAATTCCCAGTGGCAGGAGTACCTTACCATTGATCAAAAACACAACCAGTGCCGTAATATTGGTTGTAAGATTGATTGCCTTCGTTGTTCCCGCTGCATCATTCAGTGTCATATGGCAGAATCCTGTAAAAAGAAGCATCAGGAACGTGCCTGTTCCCGGTCCATAAATTCCGTCATAAATACCGATCACCACTGCGATCAGAATGCATTTAAAGATCAGCATTCCATTGACTGCATCTGTAGTATTTTCGTCATTCCCCTGCAGTGCTTTGCTTCTGAGAACATAAAATAAGATTACCGGCAAAACGATCACCATTGCTATTTTGAGAACTCTGTCTGAAATGAGTAATGCAAGATGAGACCCCATCCAGGACCCGGCAATCGCACCAAAAATTGCCGGAATACATATTTTCCACTTCATAAAGCCCTTTTTCATATAATGGTAAGTTGCAACAGAAGTCCCCATGAAGCTGCTCATTTTATTTGTTGCAATCGCAGTATGTACCGGCAGTCCGGCGATCATATATGCCGGAAGAGAGATCAGTCCCCCACCGCCGGCGATCGAATCTACAAATCCTGCCAGAAATACAAAAAAACATACTACCAGATAAACTAATATCACTTTTTCTCCCACGTTCCCTGTCCTCAACTTCTTTTGTTATTTATTATTTCTTCTTCATCGCAATCAGTGTAGGCCGAAGAATTTCCACATATTCTTCGTACATAACTTCTCTGAGAAAATCCACATATTCCCAGAAAGTCAACTCCCCATCCGGCGTGAGAAGTTCAAAATCTGTATCATAAACATTTACAAACAGACCAGTCTCTTTAAGACCATTTCGCAGATAAAATACTTTTCTTCTCTTACGTTCTTCTGCATTCTCCGCTTTTTCATTCTGTGTTTCAATCTCAAAAATATATTTATAATTTTTAAAGCGTTCCAGAAGCACTTCCAGCCCTTTGCTTCCATAACCACCATTTCGTTTCTCAGGTGCGATTGCATAATAGTCCAGAAGCGCCCGATTCTGCTCTTCATCGATCAGATTGATCGCCAGACCTGCAAATTCATCCTCATCGACCAACGCAAGCATTTCCATCTTTCCATCAGCAGCCAGCTGTTCCATAACCTGGAGTGGCTTTTTTTCCTGCTCTGGAAACGCCTTATCGTATAAGTCATACAGCTGCCATTTATACTGTGCGCCTTCATCGGCAATGTTCATCAGTTTCATATTATCTGTCTCCTGTTTAATTATTAATCATATCCGGCCATGACAGAATCTCTGCAGCAATTTCTTTTTCGTAATCGCCCTCGATATCCTGGCTTCTGCCTGCTTCATAGATATTTGTCTCTGCTCCCCAGACTTCATCGTGATATTCCCACACATGAAAACGAAGTCCGCGAAACATGAAATCAAGACTTCCACAGTCATCTTCTTCTGTATATTCATATTTGATATTTTTCTGTTTTAACGCATTCTGTACCATCTGCAGTTTCATATCTGTTTCTCCTGTCCTTATCATATATTTCTGTTAAACATCGAAATCGTCTTAACGGCGACTTTGCTTTAAACACTCATGTTCTTTAGTATAACACATCCCTGTCGGTTGTCTATTGTAAAAATTGCTTCCATGCTTTATTATAGTAAATAGCGAAAAAAGGAGTGTATACCAATGACTACTAAAATGGTTTTTCACGGAAGTGATATAGAAAAAATTTGCGCTTACTATCATTTGAATAAAGAAGATATCGTTAAATTCGGAGCAAACGTCAATCCACTTGGTCTTTCTGCTTCTGTCAAAAAAGAAATTGCAGAAAATATAGATCTGTTTTCTTCTTATCCGGACAGAGATTATGTCAGCCTCCGAAATACGATTGCTGCATACTGTCAGATTCCTGCAGAATTTATTCTTCCGGGAAATGGCTCCAGCGAGTTGATCTCCCTGCTTATCCAGGAGCGTGCACCAAAGCATACACTGATCCTCGGACCGACTTATTCCGAATATTCCAGAGAACTTTCTTTCTCCGGAAGCACCCAGGAATATTATCATCTGCAGGAAGAACGAAATTTCACTCTGGACGTGGATGATCTGTGTAAAATACTGGAAAAAGGCTATGATTTCCTGATCATCTGTAATCCGAATAATCCGACTTCTTCTGCGATCATGCAGGAAGATTTGAGAAAGCTGATTGCGTTCTGTTCTGGAAAAAATATTTTTGTCATGATTGACGAAACATACGTGGAATTTGCACCGGACATCAATGCAGTAACAGCTGTACCTCTGACCAGAGAATTTTCAAATCTGATGGTTCTGCGCGGTGTTTCCAAATTCTATGCGGCACCAGGTATGCGTCTCGGCTATGGAATCACAGGAAACAGAGAATTTCTGGCTAAGATGAAAGAAAAGCAGACACCATGGTCCCTGAACAGTCTCGGTGCATTTGCCGGCGAAAAAATGCTCCTTGACCATGACTATTTCCGCAGGACACGTGATCTGATCCTCGGTGAACGTGACCGGATGGAAACTGAATTAAAAAAGCTTCCAATCTTCAAGGTCTATCCGGCATATGCAAACTTTATCCTTCTGAAAATTAAGAAAGACGGCCTGGCTTCCTCAGATGTGTTTGAAGCCTGCATCAAAAAAGGCCTGATGATCCGTGACTGTTCTTCTTTCCAGTGCCTGGACGGAGAATTTGTCCGGTTCTGCATCATGATGCCTGAAGATAATACACGATTGTTAGACGTACTGAAGCAGCTGTGATCCAGCTGCTTCTTTTTTATACTTTTATGCGTATATTCTTAACTGTTCCTGAGCATCTTCCATTTTGCTGTTTTCAATGATGCATATGCAGATATTTCTCCCGGGTAGCAAGTCCGCCACGGATGTGACGTTCTTCTTTATTCACATCCAGAATCTTACGCGCCTCTCCCGCCAGTGCCGGATTGATCTGGATCAGCCGGTCTGTCACATCTTTATGTATGGTCGTAACTAATTAGAACGCTATCATCTAAACCTAAATCACCAAATATTCTAAGGTAAATGTCCACATTCCCCTCTTTATCTACTTCAATCTTCTGTATAATCTGTTTCAACTGCTCATTTGTCATATCTGCAACTGAAGTAATGCCCTCAATGTTTTTGAACGTATGCTGTACGATTTCTTCCAACTGGTCGCCCTTATTCAGATTATACTCTACCAGTTTTAACTCGTTTTCCAGTTTCTCAATCTTTTTCTTCATACCTCCGATTTTTTCATTCAGTTCCTCACGGCTGATTAAATCATCTGTGTACATATCCATATACTTTTCTCTTGTCTTTTTCAACTTTGCAAGTTCTGTCATTAGTTCATTTTCGTATTGTTCATTATCTTCCTTTTTCTTATATATCCGATTAAACTCTTTTACAATACGATTTATGATATTCTTCTTATCCTTTAAAATCTCTTTAAAATATTCATCTAATGCCTGTATGAGTTCCGCTTCATCTATCGTGACTGCATTCGGGCAATTATCTACCCCTTTTCCGTTATGTCCCGAACAAACCCAACGAATATAAGTATTTTTATAGGTTCTGACTGTTCTTCTAAAAGACCAGCCACATTCTTTACACTTAATTAAGGTACTAAAAATATATTTGTTACTCTGTCGTTCTTTATTTAGTTTAAATGCCTTATGCCTGCTTTTTAATACTTCTTGTGCCTTATCAAATATCTCCGGTTCAATGATTCTAAGTTCCGGCTTGTCCGTAATCAGCCACTCGCTTTCTTCTTTTGTGGTTCTTACCCCAGTCAGAAAGTCCTCAACTTCCTCTTTTCCATTGATGATTTTTCCCGTATAGAGTTCATTTGTAAGAATACGGCAAATCGCATTTTGACTCCACGCACAATTACGTTTTGTTTTTATCCCTTGTTCATTCAACATATTTGCGATTTTAGCCGCACCATATCCCTCGTCAATATACCATTTGTAAATCTGCCTTACATTTCTAGCTTCTTCTTTATTTATTTCAAGATTGAAATAATCTCCAATCGTTTTATCATACCCATAAACAATATTAGGAACTCGTCCTTTTTCTGCGTTCATTTTCTTTCCGAATTTCACACGTTTAGAAGTGTTTGCACTTTCTTCCTGTGCCAAAGCTCCGAAAATGGTTAGAACAAATTCCGAGTTCCCCAATACTGTCATATTCGCTGTTAAAAATGTTGTTTCAATTCCTAGTGCTTTCAATGCACGAATACTTTGTAAGAAATCAACGGTATTACGGGCAAATCTTGAAATATCCTTTACAACAACCATATCAAATAACCCCTGCTTTGCGTCACGCATGAGTTTTTGAAATTCTTTTCGATTTTTAATCTTTGTTCCCGAAATACCCTCATCTGCATATAGTCTTACAAGATTATGTCCATTACGCTCTGTAAACTCTGCAAAAAACTTTTTCTGTGCTTCTAAACTATTTAACTGGTCTGATTTATCTGTTGATACTCTACAATAAGCGGCTATATTCATCTCCAACACCTACCTATTTACTAATCATCTTTCTGTTACTTCTTTATCTTATCATAGTCACTTCTGTTTCTCAAGATGAATTTGCAACTTACTATACTATTTTCATTACTTCTTCATACTCTTTCTTCTGTATAGCACTTTCTACTTCTTTTTCTAATCTTTGGACACCTACTGCTACGAAAATCTTTGCTATGTACTGAACGGTTTCTTCCTCCGTATTCGGATTATGAAAACGTATATTCAGTTTCGTCTTTTTCAAATATGTTCACTCCTAAAAGTCCTTTCTGCATTTATATGTCCAGTCTGAACGATTATTCCCTTTTACCTTAACTTCTCTTTTCACTTAACTTTAAGGATTTTAAGTAGTCCTCATACAACTGCTTCTGTGTGATATTCATTTCTCCATTTGCTATGAGATTCCCAATATAATCTCTCTGCTCTATCTTTCCCACCTCTGCAAACAGCTTTAAAGATGGTGCAACATATTTTTCCAGCCATTCCCACACCTTTTGCAGACTTTTCTTCTGTGGTTGCATGGTAAGTTTCACCTTACCTATGTCTTTCATCAGTTCCGCCCACGCGCGATAAGTGGGATAAAGTCTTTTTCGAGTTGTCATGCTGTCTGTCGGCTTTTCTAAAAATCGTATTTTACTGTTCAATACTTCCATTGCCAGTCCTGCCACATCTCTGTATCTCAATAATTCCTGTACGACACTTACTGCCATTTCCTGTCGAAATCTCAATTCATATCGATTCCAATTTTCATCCAGTTCCGTTCCATACTTTTTATTCTGTTCATATCCTTTTTCATAAAATACCAATCTTAAATTACTGGCTGAACTGCCGAGATAAAGACTGCCACCCTTACTCTGAAACACTTCCTCTTTCAGTTCTCCCGAGTCATGAAAATCTACATCCCGTAGCTTTGAAGAAAGCAATCCCTCTTTTGTCCTTACAATTAAATCGGGAATACTCAAATACGGTTTTCTATCATCTATCGCCAAATCAATCCGAGGAAAATTGATGTGATACTGACAAACTCTGTTTAAGAAATCAAACCATGTTTCCTCATTGA
>OGXL01003308.1_pt1 | contig 10927 bp, 8 predicted proteins | sample 1576311 | NCBI WGS metagenome assembly OGXL01 (sample SAMEA3541564, study PRJEB24748) | human gut metagenome | biome: human gut; feature: human-associated habitat; material: faeces | place: China | collected 2012 | reverse complement strand
AAGCGTAAGTCGCTGATTTTTGGTGGTGACTGGACATTGCAGAAATGGGAAAACGGTTCGTGGATGGGTGCAAAGATGAATGGAATGTATGGCTTTGGAGATGTAGGTATGCAGTTAAACTTTGCTCCTGATTATTATTGTTTTAGTTATCCTGTCAGTTGCTATAGAATTACATCCGGAAAATATCGGATTATTCAATCATTCCATGACGGGAGGGAAGAAATTACAGTAAGTGCCGAGTTCTGGATAGATAAATAACGGACAATTGTTTCACGGAAAAATCGATAATACAATGAAAGGAAGATGAGCAAACAGTTTATCAGGTAGTGGAGGAGATGCCGGAGTTTCTCGGTGGTATGTCTGCTTTAATGGAGTTTATCCGGAAAAACCTGCGGCATGACAAGGCTGAAAAGAGGGAGCGTGTCATCATTCAAATAGTAGTAGATAAGAAGGGAAATGCCACTAACCCTGTGGTGTTGCGGAGTACAAATCCGGCGTTGGATGAAGAAGCCTTGCGTATCGTCAGTCTGATGCCGAAATGGAAACCGGGCAGACAAGCCGGGAAGAACCGGAATGTAAAGTTTGCTTTTCCTGTTGCGTTTAAACCTTCTGTGCAGAATACAAATTAATTATCCCAATAGCGTATGAAAACAAATGCATTTTTTCAATTGTTTGTGGCGGTGGTCTGTGTGATGTGTGTTGGTTGTACAGGCAAGCGTAAGGCACAACCGGTAGATGTTCTGGCAAAGGAGACTCCTCCAGCAGTACAGAGTCCGGAAGTAACGGATGATACGCTTGCAGCAGAGGAGCCGGATACGGAAACTTCTACAGACACTCCGCCTCAACCGGTGGCGATGGTGCTGGAACCGGTGGTACGGGATATTCCTGTCGGCCGTCCTCTTTCTGCGGATTCGCTTTATATGCATACAGAATATGATTATTATCCTGTAGCGACTTCCAAAGTCAAGGTCTTCATTACCAGTCGTGCGAACCGGGAATATGACAGTGGAGAAGGGTACAGTCTGGTATATTACAATGAAGCACTAAAGCAATGGGAACCTCAGCCTACCAATCCGATAATCAACGATGTATTGTGGGTGTTTACGCCCGATTATCCTACAGACCGGCAGACTATTCAATTATATACGGACAAGAACCGTCCCGGCAGGTATCGCATTTACAAATCATTCAACCGTAATACATGTACGGCATACGCGGAGTTTGAACTCGTATCCAAGGCTCAGCATCGGAAACTGCTTGACAAAATTAGCCAGTATGGGAAGGAACATCCCAAGGACCGTGTCATAGAAAACTTGAATACTTCGTTTTTTCGGGACAATGACACGTTGTATATGTCGTGGATGGTGAACTCGGAGGCATTGCAGAAAGAGTTCCGGCAGAAGGTGCTGAATTATGCGGCAATCGTAGTGAACGACGGAAAAGAGGATGTAGCTACTTATTTTACTCAACCGATGTGTACGGATACTTTCGGCATCAAGATGTACACGGAGAAGGCGGTGTATCCGCTGAATACGGAATCTGTGGCGGTGAGAATCGTAAACCGGAGCGGGCGGAGCATCTCAATGGGGTCGCCGTACCGAGTGCTTCGGAAGGAGGGAGAAAAATGGCTGTCTTTACCGAGAGCAACAGTTTGGACACTTGAAGAACGTATTCTTCCATCCAATAAGATTTATCCCTTTTCTGCCAGTTTGTATACGTCACTCCGTATGCTTACGCCGGGCATCTATCGTGTGGTGAAGAAAATGGATATTGGGGATAATTATCACGACTGGTATTTTGCGGCGGAATTCCGGATTGACCACAAGGTGGAAGAACGGGATGCTTCGGACAAGGAGCCTTCTTCAAAGCCTTTGCAGGAAGTGGCAGAGGAAAAGGATCTGGATATTGCGTATGACGAGGTAGAGGAGATGCCGGAGTTTCCCGGGGGCATGTCGGCCTTGATGGATTTTATTCGGAAGAATCTGAACTATGACAAATCGCTTGTGCCTGAAACGGTTGTAATTCCTCGAGTCATCGTGCAGTTTGTGATAGATGAGGAAGGAAACATTATTCATCCGGTGGTGCTGCGGGGAGTGAATCCGGCATTGGACGAAGAGGCTCTTCGGGTAGTAAAGCTGATGCCGAAATGGAAACCGGGACGGCAAAGCGGAAAACCGGAGAAAGTGAGGTATGCCATTCCGGTTACTTTCGAGCGTGCCGCCAAAGTTTCTTGATTTTATCGGGGTGGTTTAGACAAATAAGTCTGTCAGAAATAATTATTTCTTTCTCAAAAAGTCGTTTTTAGGTAAGTTTTTGTATCTTTACGCTTGTAATCAAAACAAATGCCTATGAAAATGAAACCGTTGTTATGGAGCTTGGTGGTCACAGCCGTAGTGTGCAGTCTCTGTCTGTTCGTCACACAATGGATGGGCCTTGCCGATGATTGGCGCATCTTTGTGAGCGTATTCTTGGGGGTACTGTTGGGAAACGGTTGTAACCGGTGGTTGCAGCGTGCAGCTCATTGAAAAATTCTCAGGCAAGCGGAATACTTACCTGAGAATTTCTTTTTTCATCGGATAATCCCCGTGTCACTGTCCTTCAGCTGGATGGAGCGGTTGACAGCGCGGAACTTGCGTCCTTTAGTCAGTCGCCACGTTACGGTCAGGTTGACGAGGTTACAGGCGTCGCGACTGTAGAGGGCAGTGGTTTTCTGGAGGTTCCGGTTCAGGACTTCCGATTCGAACATTTTGTATTTGTGTTGAAAGGGCTGTTGCCAGATAAGGGCAAACTGCCAGTCTTTGTAGCTGTAGGCGGCCTTCATGGCGATGTCGCCTCCGCTGTAGCCTTTGGTTTCCCCTTCCAGGAAGCGGGAGCCGTTGTCGGCGTAGGCATGGAGGGAGAGGTTGCCCAGGTAGGCGTTGACGGCCCCTGTGAAGAAGTAGGACGTGTAGCAGTGCGTGTAGTCCTGGCCGAAGTTGAAGCAGCGGAACAGTCCCCCGTAGGCCGTGACGGAGAGCTTTTCCGGCATCAGCCAGTAGCTTGCATAGGCCATGGCGTGCAGGGCGTCAATCTCTTTCTGGTTGCGCTGGGTATAGATGAACCGGTCGTCGGACGTGCGTTCGTACACCGCCATGTTGGGGTGAGGACATTTCTTGTAGAAGCCTTGCGCATAGGCTTGCAGGCGGGTGTTGTTGTACGACAGCCGGAGGGTGTGATACGTCTCCCGGTTGGGCTTGAGGTCTGGACTACCTACGGTCCATTCCATGCGGTTGGTGCGAATGGCGGCATCGCTGATCATGGCCACCCGTGAGGTGCGTTCGTTCAGCTGGAAATTGTAACTCAGTTGCAGGGAGTGGGTGAAGTTGTAGTTCAGGGCTGCTTTCGGACAGAAACTCCAGTAATCGTACGAATGGGCTTGCTGACGGTAGTGCAGGTAGCTGCCTCCGATGCCTGCCGAGTAGCGGAGCTTGTCCCACGTTCCCTTGATTTCGGAGAACAGATACACGCGGTTGTGGTGCATGGGGGTGACGGAAGAAACATCGCCCGTGTATTCATTGTTCGTGTATTTCTGGTTGTAGTTGAGGCCGGCAGAAAGGGTAAAGGGCTTCAACCGGTTTTCATAGATGGCTTCGCTCAGCAGGGAGTAGGTGCGTCCGTCCACATTGTAACGGTAAGGCGAACCTTCGTCGTAACTGTCGGAGGATTGGGTGCCGATGTATGTGCCCACGGCATTGAGGGTAAGCGACTGCCGGGGGGTGAACTGCTGGAAGTAGTAGAGGTCGAGCACCGGACTGCTGCTCTGGCTTTGTTGCTGTTCGAGGGCGGTGTATGTCTGTGCCCCGTCTACAATCTGTTTCTGACTGAAATCGCCCGGCACGTGACTGAAGTCGCCGCTCAGTGAAGCCTGAAACACGTAGCGGCTGGAGTCGGCCAGGTTGTAGGTCAGTTTCATCTGGTTGCTCAGACTCCGGTTGCGCGAAGCGAGGTCGTTGCGCTGGATGGTATAAATGGAGCCGTCGTTCAGATGATAGTATGCGGTTTCCTCCGTCCGTATTCCTTTAAAATCCCGGTAGCCGAAGCTGTAGTTCAGCGACAGCTCACTCTTTCCTGTGTTCCATTTGCCGTACACCGTGTAATCGCCGTCGCGGGTAGTCAGTGCCTGGGTGAGCGAGGTTCCTAAAGTATATCCGTTGTCCGCCCGTCGGGTAGTGATGTCAATGACGTAGGCAATGCCGTCGCCATAGCGCACGCCGGGGTTGTCGATGAAGTCAATCTTGCGGATGCTTTTCGGGTCGAGCGACAGCATCTCTGCCTTGTCTGCAATGATGCCGTTGATACGAATCTGTACGCCTCCCCGCTGGTCGATGGCCGAGATGCTGTGGCCCACCTCGTCCACACGGATATTCGGTAAGGTGAGTTGCTGGAGCAGACTGTAGCCTGAGCGGGAAGAAGCTTTCTGCTGTTCGGAGGGGTAGAGTAGCAGACCGTCGGTCTTGTGGATAATCCGGTCGGCTTTGACTTCCACTTCGCCTAGTTCCACGGTGGGTTCTACTTCCTGCGCGAGAGTGGGGAGGGCCAGCAATAAAAGAAGAAAGATGCTGGCCAGAAATCGGGAGATGGTCAGCAGAAGCCGACTTTCGGTCTCCTGCTGGAAAAGTAATCTGAGTGTGTTCATTTGTTCCTGTGTGTAAATTTCAGGAACAAAAGTAGGAGGCTGTCACGAAGGCGTCAAAAACCGACGCTGACATTTGCCTGACAATTCGCTGTCAGCTTTTCAATTCGTTGATTTCCAGTGAATAGTTTCGTCCTCTGTCGGCCACGATTTTCAGCTGCGTATGCTCCTCCACAATGGGTTTCAACCGGCGGATAAGGGTGTAGAGCGTATCGTTGGCATCGTCTTTCTTGGGCCAGAGTGTCGCACAGATTTCCTCTTTCGAAATGGAGTGGGAAGGTGACTGCCAGAACAGCCGCATCAGTTGCTGTTGCATGGGGGTGAAGCGGATAGGCATGTGGTCGACGCCGTAGAAACGGTCGTCTGCATCCGAATATGTCAGTCCCCCGAAATCTTCGGCAGATTGTGTACCATCTTCAGCCGGTTGTCTGCATCCTTCGACGGGTTGCAGCACCAGATTCTCTTTCTCTCTTTTCCGTAAGTACAGCATCGAACCGATGGCCCAGAGGATAGCCGCTGCCATCAGTCCGGCAGGCAAGCGCTGGTCGGACATGCCGAATACGGCCGCTGCCGACAGACGGGTATAGCCTTTCAGGGCCAGTGTCTCGCCTGCGTGTCCGTTTCTTATCATCAGTGTATCGCTGTAGATGGCCTGTTCATCCGTCGAACCACCCTGATATTCCTTGTCCACCACGTCGAACGTGAGGAAAGAGGTTTCCTTCAGTCGCCGATTCTTCAGGTGTCGGCAGAACCGTTCGTCGGACACGGCAATCAGTACCTGTCCGCCCGAAGTACGCCGGAGCTGCTTGTATGCCCGTATCGTATCTTGTGTCACAATGGGCTCTTTCTTTTCCAGTAAAGTCAGTGCCAGTGCCTGATTCAGGTCGGCTGTTATTTCGTTTCGTGTCACGTGGTAGTTATGGCGTCCGGCCAGCAGGGAAGTCAGCATCAGCGCCAGAAACACGGTGACGGATAGTAGTCTGCGATTCATAAATATCGGGTTTGGTTTCTGCAAATGTAATGAATTCTGTGCTTCCTCTTTCTTATGGCGGATGAAAAATATTGTATTATTTATACTCCGTTTTGCTGCTCCGGTATTCATTGGGAGTCATTCCGGTGGCTTTCTTGAATACACGAGTGAAGTGCTGCGGGTACTGGAAACCGAGTTGATAGGCTATCTGACTGATGGACTCTGAGGGGAGAAGCAGCTGTTCTTTGGCGATGCTGATAATTTTGTCTTGTATATATTCCAGGGCGGTTCTGCCTGTTTCTTTTTTGATAAGGTCGCCAAAATAGTTGGTTGACAGGCAAAGTTCGCTTGCGCAGTGTTTCACACTGGGCAATCCCTTTTGTGCGGCATTGTCTCCCGTGAAATATTGGTCCAGGAATGTTTCGAAACGGGTTAGAATGTCGTGGTGAGCATCCTGACGGGTGATGAACTGTCTTTCGTAGAAGCGCAGGCAATAGTTGAGCAACAACTCGATATGGTTGGCAATCAGCCGTTTGCTCATCCGGTCCACACTGTGTTGCAATTCCTCCTGAATGTTCTGCAGGCAGTCGATGAAGGTGTGTCGTTCCCGTTCCGAGAGGTGCAAGGCTTCGTTCACTTCATACGAGAAGAACGTGTATTCCTTGATAGTGCGTCCGAGGTTGGTGCCGCGAATCAGGTCGGGATGAAAGCACAGCGCATAGCCTTGCGGCTGGAACGTTTCGCCCGTATCTTCTATGCCGATCACTTGTCCGGGTGCCAGACAGACCACCGAGCCTTTCTGGTAATCGTATCGCTGGCGGCCGTAAATCAGGTCGCAGTTCTTTTCGTCTTTCAGAAAAATCACGTAAAAGCTGAATGTATGCCGCATGTGGTGCATCGGTTTGGCCTGTGAAAGATCAATCACGCTGACCAGCGGATGCAGAGTTTCTACGCCGAGCATGTCGTCGTACTCTGTAACGGTTTCGATGTTTAATAAGGATGTTTTCATCGTTTTTAATGCTTCTGACGACAAAATTACGAAAGGATTCCGGTTTCTGGTTTTCGTTACTCTTGAAATCTGTGTTTTCATGCAGGGATTCTGTGTTTTGTATAACAACGGATAAAATGGTACGGATTATTTTTGCCATAACATTAACAGATTAATAGTATAGAACTATGACACAGGAAATGGAGAGCCGTATGGCTTTGAAAGATTTAGTGGACCGTTATGTAGCGGAATCGGATGGAAATATTAAAAGTGTGTGATATGGAAAAAGAAGTAATGTTGCTTACGGGTGCCGGACAAATCGGTATGGCGATAGCTCGGCGGATGGGATATGGAATGAAGATTGTAGTCGGTGACAAGCGGATGGAGAATGCGCAGGCCGTGGCCGATACGATGAACCGTGCCGGATTTGATGTGCTTCCGGTGGAGATGGACTTGTCGTCGCGCGTCTCCATTCTCGGACTGATTGAGACGGCACAGCAATATGGAGAGATAGCCATGCTGGTCAATGCGGCAGGAGTGTCTCCTTCGCAAGCCTCGGTCGAGACCATTCTGAAAGTCGACTTGTACGGTACGGCGGTATTGTTGGAAGAAGTTGGGAAAGTTATCCGGCAGGGTGGAACGGGCGTTACGATAGCCAGTCAATCTGGACACCGCTTGCCGGCCCTTGGTGCTGAAATCGATGCACAGCTAGCTTGTACACCGACGGAAGAATTGTTGAGTCTGGAGGTACTGCAACCCTCGCACATCCGCGATACGCTCCATGCCTACCAGCTGGCGAAACGTTGCAACGTGAAGCGTGTCATGTCCGAGGCAGTGAGATGGGGTGAACGAGGTGCCCGTCTGAATTCCATTTCTCCAGGTATTATCGTCACTCCACTGGCACTTGACGAGTTCAACGGGGTACGTGGGGAGTTCTATAAGAAGATGTTCGCCCAATGTCCGGCGCATCGTCCCGGCACGGCCGACGAGGTGGCGAATGTGGCCGAACTGTTGATGAGCAACCGGGGGGCCTTTATCACCGGCTCTGATTTTCTGGTAGACGGAGGTGCTACGGCTGCTTATTTTTATGGTTCAAATCTGGAATAGAGATAGCACATTATCAATGCGTAGCCAGATACCACGAAGTCTGCGAGTAGGAACTTGCCAAGCTGTTTGTGCTGGGTGCAGAGGTGGTGATGCCGGAATAATGCTCTATGGGAAGCGGACCACGGGCTGCTGTGAAATATTTCTCGGTGTGTGCCTTGTAGGGAACGACTTGTTCCAGCAAGGTTTCAAACTGGGTCAGCTGCTCTGCATCGTTGCCGCAAAGGGCACGGACGTAATCGCCGAAATCATAGAATATCACGGGAGAATAGCCGTCCATACGCTGAATGGAGGCCGTTTGTGAGTCGTCCAGCGAATAGCGGGAATGAATGTCTTTCATCAGGAGAGCCAGTTCGTCCAGTCGGGAGCAGTCGGTCACGGCAATGGTACCGTAGGGGTATGTGTAACTGGAATAGAATTGATAGAAAGTCTGACAGATGGCGCTGTAGTCGGGATTCTCGGCCAGCAGGTATTCTCCGATGTGGGAGTAAGGCATACCGTAGACCATGATTTCCGTGGGACAGGCTATCAGGTGACGGGTCACGTGGCGCAGGTCGTAGGCTGCCTCCAGCGAAGACATGTAGCAGTCGTCAAACAGGATGTATTCCATTTTCAATCCGCAGTTGGAGAGACTTTTGGCGAGGGTGGTCACCTCCGTCTGGTATTCTGCTGTCAGTCCCCCGAAAAAGCGGGTCAGGGGAGTGTGTGAGTACTCCCAGTGATAGCGGGGTTTCGTAGCGGCACGTGCCTTGCTTTGGGCGACGGGCAGCCATCCCATGCCGTGGCAACCCACAATCAGGGAGTAGGTTTTGGCGGAAGCAAACGATTTCATGTCGTTCAGAATGCCCGTGAGCCGAGACCGGCCTCGATGTTGTCGAAGGCATGCAGTTCGACCGCGGCTATATCTCCCCGTATATGGTCACCGACACCGACAAGATGGAAGCTGTTGTCGATGATCCGTACCTGCTCATCACCGATAAGAAGATCTCCTCCATTCAGGACATCCTGCCCGTTCTGGAGCAGATCGTCAAGGCCGGCCAGAAGCTCGTCATCATCGCCGAGGACGTCGAGGGCGATGCGCTGTCCACCCTGCTCGTCAACCGTCTGCGCGGCAGCTTCAACTGCGTCTGCGTCAAGGCGCCCGGCTTCGGCGATCGCCGCAAGGAAATGCTCCGCGATATCGCCATCCTGACCGGCGGCACCTACTTTGCAAGCGAGCTGAACATGAACCTGCAGGAGGCTCAGCTCTCCGACCTCGGCCGTGCCCGCCAGATCAAGGTCAACAAGGACACCACCGTTATCGTCGACGGCTGCGGCAATTCCGAGGAGATCCAGAACCGCATCCACGAGATCAAGGCCGCCATCGGCGTGACCACGTCCGAGTACGACCGTGAGAAGCTGCAGGAGCGTCTTGCCAAGCTGTCCGGCGGCGTCGCCGTTATCCGTGTCGGCGCACAGACCGAGACTGCCATGAAGGAGCAGAAGCTCCGCGTCGAGGACGCCCTGAACGCCACGCGCGCTGCCGTGGAGGAAGGCATCGTTGCCGGCGGCGGCACCGCGTTCGTCAACGCCATCCCCGCTGTCGAGAAGCTCGTTGCCAAGCTGTCCGGCGATGAGAAGACCGGCGCGTCCATCATCGTCAAGGCGCTGCAGGCTCCTGTCCGCCAGATCGCCGAGAACGCCGGTGTCGACGGCTCCGTCGTCTTCGAGAAGATCAAGAACAGCCGCAAGGTCGGCTTCGGCTACAATGCCTACAGCGCCACCTACTGCGACATGATCCCCGCCGGTATCGTCGATCCGACGAAGGTCACCCGCACCGCACTTGAGAACGCAGCGTCCATCGGCGCCTGCGTCCTGACGACTGAGTCCATCGTGGCCGACAAGCCCGATCCCGCAGCCGACGCCGCAGCAGCTGCCGCAGCCAATGCAGGCGGCATGGGCGGCATGTATTGATCCGCACCAACTGAACAGAGAGATCCCGGACGGTTCGCCGTCCGGGATTCTTTTATGTGGGCCATTGTAGGGGAGCGGCACTTACGACCCGTACCGGTTATCGAAAAATGGTGAGAACCGATTGCGTCCGTAGCGGCGGCCGATACGGACTGGTAGTGCCTTCCCGAGATTGCACCCCAAGGGCACTTCCTCGCGCTTCGCGCTCAGGGCGCCACGTCGGCTGCGCCTCCTCGCAATGACAAATCTGGTGATCTGTGCAGTTGCCGCAATAACGCAATAAAATGACCGCCGGTCTTCTGTGGGGGAAGACCGGCGGCATTTTGTGGGCATTTGCGTGGGGGAGAGCGATTCAGAAATGAGAGTTATCGGAAACACCGGGCCGGGGGGCGCGGTGCAGCCTTCTGACTTACTTCAGGTCCTCGCCGTAGTAGTACTTCTTCAGCGGGAAGTACAGGGCGACGGCGGCGACCGTCGTGATGATCATTTCGGGGATCATGTAGCTGGCGTTGTAGGCAAGGGACCACAGCGGCGAAGCCCAGCCCAGCTCGTTCGGCCACAGGGCCTCCCAGATGATCCAGCCGGACACGAAATGGCAGGCCAGACGCAGCAGCGTGGCGAACACACTGCCGACGGCGATGGACACGGGGCGGTTCTTGATGCACTTGTCAAAGATACCGGCAAGGCCGATGACGCCGAACGCGACAACGTAGTCCAGCAGGATGATGGCAAGCACTTCCCAGAAGTTGCGGCCGTACATGACGTTCTTCATGCCGAGGAACATCTGCAGCACGCCGTAGACCAGGGCGGAGCTGATGCCCCACTTCGTGCCGTGGCGGTGGCAGATCAGGACGAGCGGGAGCATGCTGCACACGGTGATGCCGCCGCCAAGGGCCCAAGGGCCGGAGAACTCGAACAGACTGAGAACGGTGCCGATGGCGATGAGCACGGCGCACTCCACAAGGCGGCGCAGGCCCAGACGGCGAGAGGGAACGGACATAGAGGATTCCTCCAAAACAAAAATTCCGCGCTGCAAACCGTTCTTGGAAAGCAGTGCGGAAGACCTCTTTCCCTACGACGGCATGATCCGTGTCAGGTTTGCGGGTCAGGGCGTGACTTCGCCCAATCTCAGCCGGAAGCATCCGACCCCCCGAAGAAGGATTTGTTTTGCGGTAAATTCAGTATACCCGAAAAGGAACCATTTGTCAAGCATGGAAAAACATGCTATAATCGCCTCAGAATT
>OGXL01003307.1_pt1 | contig 10927 bp, 9 predicted proteins | sample 1576311 | NCBI WGS metagenome assembly OGXL01 (sample SAMEA3541564, study PRJEB24748) | human gut metagenome | biome: human gut; feature: human-associated habitat; material: faeces | place: China | collected 2012 | reverse complement strand
ACCGAGACGGCCAACGCGGCCCATCATGTCGGGGGAGAGCATACATGTACAAAAGTTATTCAATGGAACTGGCAGGCAGAACACTGACCGTTGATATCGGAAGAGTATGTGCACAGGCAAATGGGGCCGCATTATTAAAGTATGGAGAGACTACCGTATTATCTACGGCTACTGCTTCCGACAAGCCGAGAGATGGCGTTGATTTCTTCCCGCTGAGCGTGGAATTTGAAGAAAAAATGTACTCGGTTGGAAAAATTCCTGGCGGATTTAACAAGCGTGAAGGAAAAGCATCAGAGAACTCTATTCTTACCGCACGTGTCATTGACCGTCCGATGAGACCTCTGTTTCCAAAAGATTACCGCAATGATGTAACCTTAAATAATATGGTTATGTCTGTAGATCCGGAGTGTCGTCCGGAGCTGGTTGCCATGATCGGTGCAGCACTTTCTACTACCATTTCCGATATTCCGTTTGACGGTCCATGTGCCATGACCCAGATGGGAATGAAGAATGGTGAATTTATTGTAAACCCATCCCAGAAAGACTGGGACGAGGGAGATTTAAAGCTTACGGTTGCATCTACAGCAACAAAGGTCATCATGATTGAGGCCGGTGCCAATGAGATTCCGGAAGCAAAGATGATTGAGGCTATTTATAAGTGCCATGATGTCAACCAGACAGTCATTGCATTTATCAATAAGATCCGGGAAGAGGTTGGCAAACCGAAGCATGCGTATACAAGCTGTGCGATTCCGGAAGAAATGTTTGCAGCTATGCGGGAAATCGTCACTCCGGAGCAGATGGAAGAAGCGGTATTTACCGATGAAAAGCAGCAGAGAGAAGAGAATATCCGTGAAATCACAGATAAATTTGCAGAGGCTTTTGCAGAGAACGAGGAGTGGCTTGCTGTTCTTGACGAGGCCGTTTACCAGTATCAGAAGAAGACTGTTCGTAAGATGATCTTAAAGGATCATAAGCGTCCAGACGGACGTGCGATCGATCAGATCCGTCCGCTGGCTGCAGAAGTAGATCTGATCCCTCGTGTACATGGTTCTGCCATGTTTACCCGTGGACAGACACAGATCTGCGATGTTGTTACACTTGCACCGCTTTCGGAAGTACAGAAGATTGACGGACTTGATGAGAACGTGACAACCAAGCGTTATATGCATCAGTACAATTTCCCGTCCTATTCTGTTGGAGAGACAAAGCCAAGCAGAGGTCCGGGACGTCGTGAGATCGGACACGGTGCGCTTGCAGAGCGTGCATTACTTCCGGTTCTTCCTTCTGTGGAGGAGTTCCCGTATGCAATCCGTGCAGTTTCCGAGACATTTGAATCCAATGGATCTACTTCCATGGCATCTACCTGTGCGTCCTGTATGTCACTGATGGCTGCAGGTGTTCCGATTAAAAAGATGGTTGCAGGTATTTCCTGTGGTCTTGTGACCGGAGAGACGGATGATGATTATCTGGTACTGACAGATATCCAGGGACTTGAAGATTTCTTTGGAGATATGGATTTCAAGGTAACAGGTACAACAGAAGGTATTACAGCTATCCAGATGGATATTAAGATTCACGGTCTTACAAGACCAATCGTTGAAGAGGCTATAAGAAGAACAAGAGAAGCAAGACTTTTCATTATGGATACATGTATGAAGCCTGCTATTGCTGAGCCTAGAAAGACTGTTGGTGAGTATGCGCCTAAGATTATCCAGACATCTATTGACCCTGCTAAGATTGGCGAAGTAGTTGGACAGCGTGGTAAGACAATCAACGCAATCATTGATGAGTGCGGTGTCAAGATTGATATTACTGATGATGGATTCGTTTCTGTATGTGGTGTTGAGCAGGCAGGAATGGATAAGGCTATGAAGTATATCAAGACTATTGTAGAAGACTTCGAAGAAGGCAAGATATATGAAGGTAAGGTTGTAAGCATTAAGGAATTCGGTGCATTCGTAGAGTTTGCTCCTGGCAAGGAAGGAATGGTTCACATTTCTAAGATTTCTAATGAGAGAATCAACCATGTTGAAGATGTTCTTACACTTGGCGATCATGTAAAGTGCAAGTGTATGGGTAAGGATAAGATGGGAAGAATCAGCTTCTCAATTAAGGATGCAATGTAATAATGTAATTGGCATGAGAACATGCCGGTTACATACGGGTTTGAACAGATTGTATCTGCTCAAACCCGGCAATATAGAAGCATGAGTTATATTTGGTTATAGAAAAGAGGATACGATTATGGTAGATCAGAATTGTGCATATTGTGTAGAGGGTGACCTCGTAGCTAAGTTTGGTATTAAGATATGTGAGCTTGAGACATCAAAGGTATATCTGTTCAAGGAGCAGAGTCATCCTGGAAGATGTATCGTAGCACATAAGAAGCATGTTGGTGATATGAACGAGTTAACTGCAGAAGAGAGAGCTGCTTACTTTGAGGATGTTGCAAGAGTAGCAAGAGCTATCATGGCTGCTTTCCACCCAGATAAGGTTAACTATGGTGCATATGGTGATACAGGTCATCACCTTCATTTCCATCTCTGTCCTAAGTATAAGGACGAGTTCGAATGGGGTGGCGTATTCCTTATGAACCCAGATAAGAAGTATCTTACAGATGCTGAATATGCAGAGATGATTGAGAAGATTAAAGCTAATATGTAACTGTTCAGAGCCAGGCAGAATTTCATAAATCAGATTAGAAATGCTTGCATTTCTATATCTGATTTTGAAATTCTATCTGGCGGATAAGCCACACCTCCAAAATGCGAAGCATTTTGGAGGCTGGCTCTGAATAGTTACAACAATAATTTGAAATGAGGTATTTTTATGTCAGGACATTCAAAATTTGCGAATATCGCGCATAAGAAGGCAGCCAATGATGCAGCTAAGGGTAAAATCTTTACAAGACTTGGTAAGGAGCTTATGATAGCTGTTAAAGAAGGCGGTCCGGATGTTAATAATAACAGTAAGTTAAGACAGGTTGTTGCTAAGTGTAAAGCAGCTAATATGCCTAATGATACAATTGACAGAGCTATTAAGAAGGCTGCAAGTAATGATATGTCTAACTACGAATCAGTTACATATGAAGGATATGGTCCTAACGGAACAGCTATTATCGTAGAGGCTCTTACTGATAACAGAAACAGAGCAGCTTCTAATATCCGTAGTGCGTTCACTAAGGGTGGCGGTAATGTTGGTACTCCAGGCTGTGTATCATTCATGTTTGATAACAAGGGACAGATGATTGTAGACAAGGAAGAATATACCGGAGATGCTGATGAGCTTATGATGTTAGCTCTTGACGCTGGTGCAGATGATTTCAATGAAGAAGAGGATTGTTATGAAATCCTTACTTCACCAGAGGAGTTTGATGCTGTTAATCAGGCATTAGCTGATGCCGGAGTAACATTTGCTTCAGCAGAGGTTACTATGATTCCACAGACAACTGTAGACCTTACATCTGAGGATGATATTAAGAAGATGAACAGAATCTTAGGACTTTTAGATGAAGATGATGATGTTCAGAATGTATATCATAACTGGAATGAACCAGAAGAAGATGAAGAATAATTAATTATGAAAGAAGATTCTCATGCGAGTTTGGTATGAGAGTCTTTTTTTATTGCTGTAAATGTGTTATCATTATATCATTAATTGCGTGTAATGGAGAAAAACTATGCTTTTACAGGAGATGACCGAGGATAATAACCTGATAATTGAATTAAGCATGAATAGACAGAAATATGAGTTTCCATCTAAGGTTATAAGAAAAGTTAACCAAAGCGTATTGGTTGAGCCAATAAGAATTAATGGTAAGATATTAAGCTTTAATTCTTCAGGTGGCGGTATAACAGTAAGTATATATATGATAAGAGACGGTAAGCCTCCAATGTTGTGGAAAGGCGTTGCAGTTAATTCAATCAGAGAAGAGGAAGGAACATTATATAAGATTTCAGCTAATGGAGAAGGCTTTGAAGTTAACAGACGAGGGGCTTTCAGGCTGTTTATAGGTATCTCCGGTGTTGCACAGTTAGGAACCAACCGTAAGGCAGTTGATGTTATTGTTAAAGATGTGAGTGAGAGTGGATTCTCTTTTGTTGGCACGGAGGATATGGACAATGTCATTAATATGCCGGTAAGACTTGTGTTTGCTGACTTTAATCAGAATTACAGCCTTATGGGAATAATTGTGAGGAAAGTTGTTATCGGTGAGAACAAGATAGTATACGGATGCAGGTTAGGCGTGCGTAATGCTAACCTTGAACAGTATATAAGTCAGAAGCAGAGACAGATGTTATCAATGAACCGTGGCAATTCTGCATTTCAGAATAAGGAGATGCTGGAGAAGGCTCTTAAAGAACCGGGCAGGGCAGACAGGACAACACAGGAAGACGAACCGGATGATAAGAATTATAAGAAAAAGCAGATTAAGAATGACGGAACATATAAAGAAAGAGATATTAATAAAGTTGGTAAAACTGAAAGAAGAGATATATTCAGAGATACACTTGAAAGAAAGAAGGTATGATTATGAAACCTACTTTAAGGCAGATTGAGGAAAGAGAAAAGCAGAAAAAGGAAAAGCGCCAGATTGATACACTGATTAAATATGACCGTGCCAAGATATGTCCAAAGTGTGGTGAACTTATGCGTTATGCATTTGGAGAAGTGTTTAAGTGTGACAACTGTGGAGCAGAGGAACTGACATCTTTTGGCAAGGTGAGAAAATATATAGAAGACCATGGCCCTTCTAATGCAGCTAATATATCAGATGGAACAGGGGTTCCTGTATCAACAATTAACAGATATCTGCGAGAGGGAAGAATAGAGATTCCTGACGGTTCAGACAGTTATATCAAATGTGAGGACTGTGGAGCAGAGATAAGATACGGAAGATATTGTCCGGCATGTGCAGCAAAGCATAACAAAGGTCAGAATGTCGGTATATTTAATTCTGAAGCAGGAGAAGTTCCAAAGCATAAGAGAGATGCATATGGTAAGATGCATACTCTTGATGTAATGGAAAAGACAAGGAATAAAAGATAAGAACAATATAATAATGAAAGAACAGTAACAGCCCGTTGGTTAAGAGATTAACCAGCGGGCTTTTTCTATAGATACATATAATAAGGATAAATGAAGAGAACAAAATGAAGAAAATGTTTATTACAGAGAGAAGCATAGAAAAATACAGGGAAATATTTATAAAGGAAGAAAAGGGCAGGCTTACTGTTGAAAAGTATGTAAGAGATATGAAAAAGTTTTATGAATATGCTAAGGGAAAATGTATCAGTAAGCAGCTCGTTATTGACTATAAGTATTATATTGAAAGCACAGGGGATTATAAAATATCAAGTATTAATTCATTTCTTGCATCTGTTAATCATTATCTTGAAGTTATGAATTGTGCAGATATGAAAGTGAAGATGATAAAAGTACAGAAAAATATGTTTGTCTCAGAGAAACGCGAACTTACGAAAGGTGAATATGAATGTCTTATTGATACAGCTGCTTCAATGGGCAATGAGCAGCTTGCTCTTATTATCCAGACACTTGGGAGTACAGGAATAAGGATAAGTGAACTTAAATCAGTAACTTTGGAATCTGTAATCAGGGCGTAGCAGATATTCATAATAAAGGGAAATTAAGAAGAATATTATATCCGTCAGAATTAAGAAATGCACTCTTAAGATATGCAGAGAGACATGAAATAGTGCAGGGCAGTATATTCATAACAAGAACCGGAAGCCCTTTAAACAGGTGCAACATCTGGAAAATGTTGAAGCAGTTAAGTGTGGCAGCAGGAATAGACCCATCAAAAGTATTTCCGCATAATATGAGACATCTGTTTGCCCGAAGCTTCTACAATATTAAAAAGGACATAGCCCGTCTTGCGGATGTGCTTGGCCACAGCAGTATTGAGACAACCCGTATATATGTGAAAACATCAGGGGAAGAACATAGAAGGCTGCTAGACAGCATGAAGATGGTTGTAAAAAGCGATTATATAATTAAAAAAGTGGTGGATAGAAAATGTTTTGCGAAAAGTACAACATAATATTTATCATGTTGTAAATAGTGCGTGCCATTATATCCAAAGTTAATCAGTTCTGGTTATATTGCTGTTTATGATTTATAAATTATGCTTAATAATATATTGAAGTTTCATGTATACTTTAAAAAGGTCAGGAGATTGGCAAAAAATACCTCGTGTAGAATATTACTGACCTAGCAAGTTGATAAAATCTAATGAATACAAGAGGTATCTATAATGAATATTATAGGTTTAAAGAAGAAAAATCAAGGTTTATCCATTTTAATAATAATTATTGAATATAAATGAGTTTTATGATAATATTTAATTAGTCGGAAAGTGAAAATTATTGTCGGATTAATACAATTTATATATTTTTAGAAGTGGTATTACTATGAATATGATTGAATTGATTCGATTTGTTGTAATATATGATTGAATTGGTAGAGAGGTTGATGAGACCTCTCTTATAGTGTTGTGCTGAATTTGTCTAATTGTGTATAAATTGTGAATATAAGGAAGGAAAAAATTAATATGAGATTAGAAGAAAGCATAATGCATGCAATAGATGGTAATGCTGTCCTCTTTTTAGGTGCAGGTTTTAATTCAGGAGCAATTAACTTTAATGATGAGAGGTTTCCTTTGGGAAATGAATTGTGCCAAAGAATTATAGAAGATGGAAATATTGATGTATCTGAGGATAGTGAAAAAGATAAAGAAGATTTGCAATACATTTCGGAACGATATTTAGAAAATAATACAAAAACAGATTTGATTAATTTCTTAAAGAAACAATTTACATGTAAAAAGTTGAGTGATGCTCAAAAAATAATATCGAGCATTAATTGGAAAAGAATATATACTACAAATTATGATGATACTATAGAGTATGCTTCAAAAATTGGTGAAGTACAAAGGGATAGTATTGATCCAAAGAAAAATTATGCAGATGTATTGCGAAAAAAAGGTGCAATTATTCATATCAATGGATACATAGGTAATGTAACAGAAGATGATCTTGATGATACATTTAAATTATTGGATCGATCTTATCAAAGGAGAACAATACCAGATAGTGATATTGCACTTACATTATCTAATGATATAAAAAATGCACAATGTTTTATTTTTATAGGATATTCGCTGGATTATGATCTTGAATTACAACAAATATTTGTAGAAGGTGGAATGACAAAAAATAAATCTGTATTTATAACTTATAATGCGTCAAATCGAACAAAACATAAGATAGAAAAATTTGGAACACTTGCGGATATTGGAATAGATGAGTTTGCTAATAGAATTAAGGATGGTAATGGCTTATATAAGCCTAAGATAGGAGATTATAGATTAAAATTGTTAAATGAAATGAAATCAGAAGATTATATGCCATCTACTTCTATATCAGATAACAGTATGACAGAACTTTTTCTTAAAGGGAATATAAAAATGGAGAATATATTCTCTGCTTATAGTGATAAATATACGGTTAAAAGAACAATATGTGAAGAAATTGAAAAAGATATTTTAGGTAAAAGGCAGGCAATTATTATTCATTCTATGATGGGAAATGGAAAGACAGTGTTGTTAAAGCAGCTTGCAGTAGATTTATGTAGTAAGGGACGTGTTTTTTTCCTCGATGATATTAATTCTTATATTCAGGACGATTTAGATTATTTGTCGGAACAAAAAGGATTGAAATTCATTTTTGTTGATAATTATACAAGAATAATAGATTCTGAATATGCGCGTGTTTTATCAAATTGTGCGCAGTCCGGAATGAAATTTATATTCTCTGTTAGAAGTTATATGTACGATAATTCTTATCATCGATTTACGGATGTATTTAATATAGAAGCCAACAAAATTGATATATATAATATAAATATGATGAATTCTAATGAACAGAATAGAATGCTTGAGTTGTTGGATACATATTCGCTTTGGGGCAAAAAGGCGGCATTAACAAGACAGGAGAAAAAGAAATACATATCTAGAAAGTGTCATGGTGAAATTAAGAATATAATGTTGGATTTGTTAAACTCACAGAAGGCTCAAAAAGATATTAAAGAATTATTAGAAGTTTTATTTAACTCTCAAGATGTTAAAGAAATAATCCTTTTAAGTTTCATATGTGAAATTATCGATTGTAATGTTACATTAGATGAAATTGTGTTACTTTTGGGAAAGCAGGCTAGGACTGCTAGTATATTAAAAAATGTACAAATTAATGAATTTCTTGATTTTGATAATAACAGACTTAAGTTAAAATCATCTGTTGTTGCTGAATATATATTACATAATATGGATTATAACGATGATGTAGAATTAATTGTAAGCAAGATAATTTTAGTTCTTAATGCACACAATCATATTAGCAGATATGAGCATATGTTAAGGATGATAGTTTCATATTCTAATCTTCGAATGTTGTTCAACAGGAAAGAAAAATCATACAGTGAGAGAATTACAAAAATATATGAAATTGCGAAATCGTTGGAGTATTTTAAGGAAAATCCATTCTTTTGGCTACAGTATGCTATTGCTAAAATGGAAGTACACGATTATCAAGCGGCACAGATATATTTAGATAATGCTGAATCATTCAGAAAAAAGAAGCATGTGACTGATTCTTGGCAAATTGACACTATAAAAGGAAGATTTTTGTTAGAGAAGACAATGTATGATAATAATGCGAAATATGCATATGAAAATTTTGATATGGCATATCATTATTTGCATGATAATAATACAACTGATATTCAATATCCCTTAAGGCAGGTATCTCTTTTTGACAAATATTATAGACAATTTTATGATGGTTTTTCTAACAGTGAAAGGAATGTGTTTCTTATGCATTGCATAGATATGCAAAAGTTAATAAAGAAAAATATATCTTCAGTTGGGAAAATGAATACTAGAGAATTAATTAGAATCGATAAAATGTTGACAAAAATTCAGAATGAAATGGCAAAAAAGAGTGTATAAAACGCCATATTAGTCTGATTTAGTTATGATGTACATACTATAGTAATTGGTTATACAGAGAGGAGGATTGACAGTGAATCCAGTTAGGACATTTGATCAAATTACACAAGAAATATTAAATAAAAACGATTTTGAAACTATAACCGTTGGGATATTAATAGCGGATGGTAATCAAGCATCTGCAAGAGATTATATTATTAATTATATGGATATGTTTGACAGAAAATCTGGAAAATTCATGGATTTTTTTGTCCCGGGATATTGTGAAGATATATTTGATAATGATGTGAATATAGAAAGAAGGTATCATCCTAATGCATATGGTAAATGGTGTAGTTATAGAGATATACCGATATTTTACATTAGAAGGAATCAAACAGCATATTATTTTGATAAATTTCTATTTGACGACTTTATTATTGAAATGGAAGAAAGGATGGGGATTAAATATACTTATAATCCAATGCTTATTCTTGTTGAAATAAATAAAGGGAGAGATGGAGAAAAAATAGAATTTCAAGATAAAGTTGTCATTGAATTAGATGAAGATTCCGCACGAGGAGTTACTAGAGCTGGATCTTTGTTTGACAAAATATTTGAAGTTGCAAAGAAAGAGGTAGGCTTGGATAGATTTCGAGATAATGTTCGTATGTATTATATTAAGGGCCATGCAGTAAAAAACATTATTAATGCAGTACAAGGAGAATGGATTGAATCAATAGAAGATGTTATAAATAATGTTAAAAGATTTAAAATAAAAAGATAAAATATGTTTTATACTAATTAACGATATTGAACACACGAACCATTATTAGATCAATCCTTAAAATATTGAAAAACAACAGAATAATGGTTGTATACATAACTATTATGTATTTAGTATACTGCTTATTCATCCAATGATATTTCTTGTTTGTCAAATGTTAGCTGTTTCAACCTATGCACAAATTACTTTGGGAATTACTATAACAATAATAATTCAGTTGCACAAGTTGTACAATTTTAACGAATTGTACAACTAGCACACATTTTTGAAAGTTATAATCACCGAATCATCACTAATTCAGCCACACCAGCTTACCGTTAATCCGCAACAGGATATCTTCTGTTTGCCAAATTATATTGTTCATTTCATATGTTAGTTTGATTAGATATAAATAAACATTTATAATAATTTAAAGTATTATTAGCATGGGCAGATTATTAGCTGGTGTTTTGCTTATATTTAGGGTATTATTTGATAAATAATATGAAAGAGAATGGTGGATACAAATGGATGAATACTCAAGGATTATAATTGAAGAATACTACATGATGCAGTTGTCACAATTGATTTCCAGAGAGAAAAATGCTGATTTGCAGGAAGCATTGGAAGATTTATATGAATTTATGATTGGATATTAAGAGATAATCTGATTCGACGAAAAAACAACAGATGACGACGCAAAGACTACAGAATATGACAAGTATATTTACACTTCTTAACATATATGATACTGTACGTATATAAATGTGCATGTTTATTAATTAAGAGGAGGAAGTAACGCCGGTGTTGTAAATGTATTATGGAGTTTAGTGAGAAGAAGGATTATTATGACGCAGCCATGCGTCAGATTAAAGGGGATTCCTGGAGCCTGAGTGCATATGGGTATCTTAAGAGTAATGAAGAATGGATTGGAAGATATGAGGATTTTCTGAAGGGAAGTAAGTCACTTCCGTTATTATATGACCCGTTCTTTAAGAAGATATTTAATCCGGTTGAGAGAAGGAACAGGCTTTCAGAGCTGGTGAGTTGTCTGCTGGGGCAGAAGGTTACTGTTCTTGAAGTATTCCCGAATGAGGACTCACAGTTTCTTGGCGTGATGATTATTATGGATATGGTTGTGATGATGTCTGATG
>OGXL01003298.1_pt1 | contig 10967 bp, 7 predicted proteins | sample 1576311 | NCBI WGS metagenome assembly OGXL01 (sample SAMEA3541564, study PRJEB24748) | human gut metagenome | biome: human gut; feature: human-associated habitat; material: faeces | place: China | collected 2012 | reverse complement strand
ATTTTGATCATATTCATAAAGATAGTACCAAAAGGTCCGATCCATGTTTTGGCGAAATCTACACCTTCCGCACCCAGTTCCAGTCAAAATACTGTGCGATCTTTTTGCAGCGTTTCGGATCTCCCGGTAAGATCACATACCGTCCGACTTCTCCTTTTCCAACCTGAATATGATACTGTTTGCTTGCATCTTCTGAATAATTTTTCATGTCTGATTCCTCTCTTTCTTTATCTCTGTCCCTTATCGTATGGAATTCCTTCTGCCTTCGGTGCTCTTGATTTCTGAGAAATAAAAGCAAGCACGACAAGAGAAACAATATAAACTGCCAGGAAGTTTTAATGCTACAAGCGGTGCAGATCCACCGAATTTTTATTCTGTCACCTGCATTTGTTATATCTAAAGTATAAAAGACATTAGTCCTTTTTCATAGAACATATGTATTTTTTTCAATATTTTGTTGTCTTTTTATAATTTATTTCATTTATTTTTGGTCATTATGTATGATTTATGTGTCTTGCTTTATTATTTATTTATTCGCAATCCTTTCATTTGTCTAATTTTCACAAATTAAGTTTTGCAATTACCACATAACGCTGATATAATATACAAAAAACAATGTGCGTTTAACTTACTCATGGAGGACTTATCATGAACAAACACAAACGATACAACGTTGGAATCCTTATTGGTGGCGTACATACTTATTTTCCCAAAGAACATATCAGTGGTATTGCTACTGCAGCAAAAGAACTCAATATAAATGTCTGTTTTTTCCTTGGTACGCAGACCAAAGATTTCTTCGAAGATATGCTCGGCGGAACTCACAAAGATTCTTTTGATTATCAGTTCAATACCATCCACGATTACAGTCTTATGGGAGGTCTTGATGGACTGATCATCAATTATGGAACTCTGGGACTGCAGTTAAAAAATGAGACTGCTGAGAAATTTGCCCGCAAATTCAATTCCATTCCTACCGTATTCCTTACGGAGATCGTCCATGCGCATAACTGCCATTCTCTGATCTGTGACAACAGACAGGGCATCCAGCTGGTCATGGAGCATCTGATCCAGGAACACAATTGTCAGAAAATACTTTTTGTAGCCGGTCCTGCACAAAATACAGATGCCAATGAACGTAAAAAAACTTATCTTGAAATGATGGCGAAATATCATCTTCCGGTCAAACCCAAGATGATCGCACAGGGTGATTATTCAGAATTTGTAGATAAACAGATTGAAAAACTCCTTGATGACAACCCAGATGCCCAGGCTATTGTCTTCGCCAACGATGAAATGGCATTTGCCGGTTATCGTGTTTGTGAAAAACGTGGTCTCAAAGTAGGAAAAGATATCCTGATCACTGGTTTTGATGACTGTGAACGTGCATCTGGTATGGAACCACCTCTTACAACCATTCAGCAGGATGGAGTCCTCATGGGACGAATGGCTATATACGACCTTGTTGATAAACTGGACGGCAAAAATGTTCAGTCCCGAAGAGTTCCTGTTTCTCTGTGTGTCAGAGAATCCTGCGGCTGCCAGGAACAGCTTCCGGAAATTCACAATACTCCAGTGAATCTTACCGAACAGATACACAAGCTGAACCGGACGATTACCCATATGAAGCTTGAGCTGATCAGTTTTCAGCGTAAATCCTGGTTTATTCCTTCACTGGCCAGAAGTCTGAATGACTGCATGGAAGATGAACATGCTTTTCTCCTGGAAGTGATGAAGAATATGCGGGAGCTTCGAACCAAATGTACCTACCTCTTTCTTCTGGATGAACCTATCATCTATCATCAGAATGATGAATGGGTCTGTCCACATGATCTGAGACTTGCCGCTTATTATCGAAATGAAGAAGCAGATGCCTTTCATCTTTATGACCGGCAGCCTGTAACAGACCAAAACGGCATCTGTCAGCTGATGAGTGATCATGAACGACATCAGTTTATGATATTCCTGCTCTTCTCCGGTGAGAAGCAATATGGTCTGCTCGCATGCGATATACAACAGGAAGAATTTCCATTTTTCTATGTGATCAGCCTGCAGATTGGTCTTTCTCTACATTATCTGGAAATCAGTAAAGCAGAAGCCCGACGCCGACAGGAAATGTCCAGAAATCTGGAGCTCGTACGTGAGCGAAACCGGGTGCTTGGATTTATTTCCAAATATGATGAACTGACTGGTCTTCTGAACCTGAGAGGTTTTACAGAACAGATAAAAAAATTCTGCAGCAGTGAAACAAATCAACGAGCCTACATTATCTGTGGAGATCTGGATCATCTGAAAGAGATCAATGACACCTGGGGACACCCGGCCGGCAACTTTGCACTGCAAAGCGTTGCAAGAATCCTCGGAGGCTGTCTGCGCAGTCAGGACACACTTGCACGTGTCGGTGGTGATGAATTCCTGATTCTTTTAAACTGTGAAGAAGAAAATTTCCAGGATATTTTCCGTAAACGAGTTAAAGATGCCTGCACGGCTTTCAATACTGAATCAGATAAACCATTCCTTGTAGAAATCTCCCTTGGAATTGCAGAATTCCAGCCTAAACCGGATACCAACACACAGGAAATCATCGCTCTTGCCGATAAGGATCTTTATGAAGCCAAGAAGCATCGACGAAAATCCGTTCGCAGACCTGAAGCTTAATTTATTACAAAGAAAAATTGTCCCTTCATATAATGAAACACTCAGAGCATGTTTTACAGTGGTCAAGAGCAATTTTTTGAAAATTTTGCAAGTAATATGGGGACGGTGTTTTTGGCTCTTTTACTGTCCCCGGTGGCAGAAAAAAGAAACCGAATGGATTTCTCCACTCGATTTCTCTGATTTTACTGTCTCCTCCTGTCCATTCCACTTCTGGTGTAGTATTGCTTCTTACTCTCGTACATTCTCTCATCCGAAGCTTTTGAAATGTCGAAAATGCTCTTCCATTTCCTCTCTGAACTGTAAACATATCCGTACGAAACCGTCATCGACTCGACAAATTCTCCATGCCAGCTTTCCACTCTCTGCTCAAATGCTCTCAGAAGGTTTTCAAACTGCGGTATATCTTTTGTAATGATGACAACGAACTCGTCACCGCCCATTCTGTATACCTTGCCATGTTCACTGAAACTGTTCTTCATACAATCCGCAGCTGCGCATATAAGCTCGTCACCTGCCGCATGTCCGAAGGAATCATTGGCATTCTTGAGCCCATTAAGATCCATAGAAATATACACCCACTCCTTAGTAAGGTCGAGCTTGTTTATGTCCTCCTCATACGCACGTCTGTTGTAACATCGGGTAAGTTCATCCGTATTCGACTTATAACGGAATTTCTCCTTTTCGTACTTCTCTTTCATGACCTTCGACAGCATATATACCATACAGCACGAAGCCAGAGTCAGATATATTCCAACTATAAGAATAGCAAAAAGACTTCCCTGCAGATAATAAGAATCCTCTACCATTACGGCAACAATATATGCCCCATCCTGCTTCTCCACGCACCGATAATTCCGCATATCAATGCTGTCAATTTCCATTTTCTTTCCTTTATTTCCATCTTTGCTGTAGCTCTCCCTTGCTGTATCTTTATGGAGCCATTATAATGATGCTATATAAACCTTCTGAAAACAGAAAAGGAAAAACTCGATTAAGATAAAATGAATACACAAACAAAAAATCAAACTTAAAACACAGCTTCATATCTGCTCTGCTCGCCAATCTTGCGGTGATGGTCCTGATCATGCGGCCTGGGGCTCCTGTATCGGATACTCTACGAGATTACCGGCCGCCTGCCATGGTACACGATCGTCCAATATTGCGTGCTGCTGAGCCAGCTCCTATGGTATAAAGACTGGCGCACCACCACCTCTTCGATCCCGAGTATTTGTGGGGACGGTGTTTATGGCTTTTTCACTGTCCCCGCCATAACTGCCCCAGCACATCTTCTCTCCATTTTACCATCTCCTGTTGACTCTATCTTATGTTTCTATATTATGTAGATTACTTTTTACGATATATTTGTGACCGCATTCGCTTTTATTCTCACTTGCAGATTACTCCCTCCTACTACACATTTCTCTTTTCATTAAGCCTTTGTAAAATGTCAGTCAAACCTCAGTAAATGCTATTGTTGTCTGTGAATTACAGTGTTGTACTTCACACCGTCGACTGAAGAATGCAATGGGCCCTGAACTATTCTTCAGTTCAATAAAATTGAATATCTATTTTCCTTAAAAAGCTTATCTGAAGAAATCTTTGATCTGTCCTGCGATGATCTGCATCAGTCGGTTTCTCCCTGTTGTCATGCCTCTTCTTCTTTTACAAGATTGATCGTTCCGTTATCCAGGCATTCTACAAACTTGCGAACAAGCTCTGGATCAAATTGTTTGCCTGCATCCTGAATCAGCTTCTCCCGAGCTACTTTTACAGGGAAGGCTTTCTTATAGCATCGTATGGATGTCATGGCATCGAATGAATCTGCCACACACAGGATACGTGCCGTCAGCGGTATATCTTCGCCTGCAATACGGCGCGGATATCCTTTCCCATCATAGCGTTCATGATGACCGATGACCGCCGGGATAACATAATCCAGTGACGGAAGATGTCGGATAATGTCGATGGAAGCTTCTACATGGCCTTTGATCATCTCGTATTCTTCATCTGTCAATGATCCGGCCTTATTTAATACACTTTCCGGAATACCAATTTTACCGACGTCATGCAAAAGTGCTGCCTGATGGATGATCTCTATCATATCTTCGTTCATTCCAAGTGTTCTTGCAAGTGCTGTTGCATAATAGGCAACATTTGTGGAATGGCTGAAGGTATAATGATCTTTTGCATCAATAGCTGCAGTCAATGCGTAGATGGTTGATTCATATTCTTTGTAAATATGTGCATGTGTTTTTGCGTGAGCATCTTTATTATTGTTGCGGAACATGGTATCAAAGACCTGAATTCCATTCTTCCCGCTGTGTTTTACGTGGTACACCGCAAGATCAACATTTTCCAGCAGTTCTTTGACATTCTTTGCCGCATACGGTGCTGCACTGATTCCCGCACTGACTGTGATCGGCTTGAGCTTCATGTCGGTTCTGCGGTTATTCATAACATATATCTGTTTTGCAATGGATTCCACCAGATTTCTGGCAGAGAAAAGGTCGTAGTCTGGAAGCAGAACAGCAAATTCTTTCGCGCCATAGCGAGCAGTATATCCGCTTTCTCCCACACTGCTGTTGATAATGTCTGCGACGCGCTGCAGACACATATCGCCTTCTTTTATACCATACAACTGATTGTATAATTTAAAATCATCTACGTTGATAATGGCCAGTGCCAGCGAAGCGTCTTTGTTTTTCTCGAACTCTTCATTGAGAACTTCATAGAAATATTTTCGATTTAATAATCCAGTCAGTTCATCGGTTCTTGCCTCAAGACGGGCGTTCTCATACAGCTTTGCATTTTTGATAGCAATAGATGCCACTGATGTGATGTTTGAGATTATCTCTACTTCATCGTATGCCAGTCTCTTTTTTGAAGAAGATGATGTGATCAGAATCACTCCCGCCAGATTATCACCATCTTTTAATCCGGCACAGTAACGTGTATGGTTTTTATCCAGCTGATGTTTTTCCTCTTCCCACATGGACTTGTACTCTACAGAGTAGCGGAAATCACGGTAACTAATCGGTTCTTCGTGGTCTTTCAGCCACTGGACCATTGGATTTTCTTCTTCAAAGGCAAACGCCAGATCACTTAAAGGCTGGTCACTTGCAACCCCACGATATGGCTCGCCAGGTGCGTCCTGCATACAGATATAGATATTTCCAACATCCATCAAATCTTTCATAACATGGATCGTTTTATCCAGGATTTCCTGAAGATCCAGAGTTTTGGAGATTGCTGAATTAAATTCTCTGATCTTCTCAGCCTGATGGTTTTCTTCTCTGACAAACACGCAGCGGATCAAAAGCTTCCACAGATAAGTAAAGAGTGCATAGATGATCAGAAAGACGATTGAAAAAACAAGAGTGTAAATCTGGGTGTTCTTATCCGGCCGCATATGAAATAGATTTTGCAGGGATGGAACAATATTTAAGAAAACAAGAATGGAAAACAGGAATCCAACACCATAACACAGGGAAGGGGATGCCAGCATCTGCAGGCGGAACAAGCGTCTTCGGATCAGTGCGTAGAACAGTAAAAATACATTTACTACACCACTTAAAATATCAATCGGAAATCCGCTGAAGAACGGAATTCCAAGAAATGCATTTCCTAAGAACAATGCAAGGACTCCCAACATAACCGGTTCATACTGGACTTTCATAGTCGGATTGTTTTTACAGATCCGTACAATGACTGTAAGAAGATGGATCAAGAAAATTGCCGATGGTATAAAAAATACGATGATCGCAGGCTTGATCTCATATACAAAAGCTGCAGCTCCGTTTTTTTCTACCATTTTTGGAGCTTCAAGGAAAACTCCAAATTGTGCATTCAGCCAGAAGCAGGTCAGCATGACCACAAAGTATATTCTTCCCGCAATACCGCTCTTTTCACCGCCAAAGGCGAGTATAAAACGGTAGTACGCATATGGCAGCAGCAAAATTCCCAACAGGGAAACCTGATACCAGAATTCACATCCAGGCCAAAGCTGTGCTCGCATAAAAGCAGAACCTCCAGTCCAGAATAGCAGGCCCGTCAGCACCACCAGGAAACTGTTTATTATTTTATTTCTCTTTGCTGTCAAAAACATCAACAGCATAAATCCATAACACAGCATGGCTATGATTGATATATATCCGTAGGTTCCCATAAAATCCCCTTACTCCACTCTCGTTTTCATTCTTATTTAAATCTTATCTCACTCTGTTCAGACTTTCCTGTATATCAAGCAGTTCCTTCAATTCATAATGTGAAGGACTCATCTGATGTATCTTCTTACCGGTCTTTTTCTCATAAGCTTCAAATGTCCCACAAGTAAAGATCGTCACCTGCAGAGGATCCATTCCAAGAATCTTTTTCAAATCCCTGTAATCCTGATCAATATATTTGAAATATGTACTCAAAAGATCTTTCAAAATATTTGTGCTCATCGCAGTGTTGAGCAGTGCATCACGTTCCAGTTCCACATACATATGCAGATATGGACGATTCTGTTCATTATATTCTTTTGTTGCAACCCAGTTTATGATCGGCAGCTTTGAAAGAGCGATCACGCTGCGGATTCCGTTTTCCGAAATCCTTGTAAATCCTGCAATATCGATAATCCACGGCACTCGGTCCACATATTCAAAGCGCGGGATCCTTGTCTCATCTTCACGGTTCTCCAGACCGACGCAGCGATACATATCACCACAGCGGTAGCGGGCAAACGCGCCACCTTTGAGAATAGTAAATACGAGTTCGTATTTTTCTCCCGGCCGAACTTCATCCATCAGATAAGTCGGCGGGATGTAAGAAGGATCTTCGTAATTTCGCATCATATCCTTCTCAGTGATAAATTCATAAAACGCTGTATCCGGAAAGAAATACATTCCTTTTCTTGTCCAGGTCTCTGTTCCCATAATGGACGGTTCTGTACCGGCAAATAATTCCATCGGACGGATTCCCCAGAGTTCTTCGAGGTCGTCTTTGTAGCAGAGGTTATCTGTGCCGGCTACCATGAATCCTTTTAGATGGAAAAGATCTTTTGGAAGCATTGCGCGGTTTTCTTTTTTGCAGCGACGCTTTGCCTGCAGCAGACGTAATATCATATGCGGCTTGCATTGCATAAGGCTTGACAGTTTTACTCCGCCGCCTCCACCGCCGTTTGTCAGCGAAGAAAGACTCAAGCTTACTGCATAAGCTACGCTTCCAAGTCCAAAGAAAAAGCCAAGATCTTTCTTCATCGCCATCTTAAATCCTAATTTGTTTCTTTCGCTGAAACTCATATTTACGGCTTCTTTTACTGCGGGCAGGAATTCGATTCCAATCTCCTCGCCCAGAGCCAGCGGAAAGAGTCCTGTTGCAAAAGGAAGTGGTGCCAGCGCATACAGGAATTTGTCTGTAGCTGCTACATCAAAAGATCCTTTTTCTTTGCTAGTCGATAAGATCAGACATGCTGTAACATTATTCCGATAGGTGTCCAGCATGCTTCGAGTATACGGTGCCACCTTGATCGGGTGCTTTCCACCTTCCCAGGTTGTCTGGATCCAGATGACCGGATTTCCCGGAAGCATATCCGGCTGCTTGGCAAGCAGAATATCCGCGTAATCATCGTAGGTTGTCAGCGGTACCATTTTTCTGAATTCATCCAGATTTTGAGGATGTTTTCCCTTCAGAATAGACTGTCCCAGACCACAGTTGCTCCACAGCTTAACCTGTTCCTCCATCAACCGACGCTGAATCTTCATGTATCCATCCATCGACAGATCCAGGAATCCACAGTACTGCTGCCATATTTCTTTATACTGTTGTTTTTTTAATTTTTCTTCTAAATTCATAGTCTGTCCGCTCCAGATCGATCATTGTTTTCTGATACTATATAAGCATTTCTTTATGCTATCTCTATTCGGCATTAAAAACGGGGTTGTTTTCTGATATTCCCTGTAATTAAAAAATGTCTGTGGAAAAGTCCACAGATCCTGAAAAATGATATACAGATAGTTCCAAAAAATCATAAGCAGAAAATAGATTCCCTGTCTCCATCCGCCAAACATTCCCCACATGCAAAGATATGCTCCTGCAAACCATAAAACTCCGGGATGACGGCACAGACCGTACACACCCTCTGTATATGCCGCACGTAATTTGTTTTCTTCACAGTAAGTTTCTTCAAAGGGAAGGGCAAAAAACAAGGTATATATAAGAAGTGCAAGGAAACACAAGGCTCCTGTTCCAAATCCAATTATTCTTCCGATTCTGTGTTGGCACTGCCCCCACGAGATCCAGAGCTCCATGACAAGTGATAAAGCCACCAGAACCGTCCCCCATGCGAAAAATTTTTGGAAAAATGTATTTTTCTTTTTAATGCTGTTTATATCATAAATAAAATACAGGAGAAATCCTGCACTCCCTAGAATGAACTGCCACATTTTTTCTCTCCCATTTTTGTACATAATAACACATAACAGCCTTGTAATGCACATTAAATTATAATAAAAGAGACAATAAATAGCAAGCGCTATTTACTGTCCCATATATGAATTATATAAAAATCTTCCTCAAAATCTCACTCAGCTTATTTATATCCCGCGATTTGGCAATATGTCCATTCATTCCGGCGTTTTTGGCCTTCTGCATCTGCTTTAGAAAATCTTTTTTATCTCTTGCACATCTATTCCTCAGTTGGCCATGACCTTCTGAGCGCCACATAGGATATTAAAAAGTTCGCAAACCATCCAGCTGGTACAGCAAGCCAGACAAATGCAATGCCAAAACGCGGTGCAAAAATCAAAGCAACGGAAAGACGAATCGCCAGGTTCACCATATTTGCAATAAGGAACGGGCGCATGATTCCAAGACCACGAAGGACTCCATCAGTTGCCATTTTGATTCCCATAAAGATGAAGAAATAGCCAAGCCATCTCATATAATCCCCAGATACCTGGTAGGCCAGGTCTGTTCCGTCTTTACCAAGAAACAGCGAGGAAATTTGCGTGTGGAGTGTTTCAATCACAATGAAGGCAATGACTGCAAAACACACATCCAGCACTAATGCAGCGCGGTAGCCTTTTTTGATACGCTGGGGTTTGTTTGCGCCAAGATTCTGGGATACATATGGCGAAACCGCATTGCCGATAGATACAAAAATCAGAGAAAAAACATTCTCTACCCGCATTGTCGCCGCATACCCCGCGAGTGCCTGTGTACCGAAAGGATTTACAACTGCCTGTACGATCATCATACCGATAGATACTGTAGACTGCTGAAGAACTGAAGGCACAGCAATCTGAAACATGGAATGTAACTCCTGCCTGTCAAACCAGTCAAAGTAACTTTTATATCGCCGCATCCGATGGAAAAAAATCAAAAGTGAAAACACGGCAGAAATTCCCTGTGCGATCAAGGTTGCAAGCGCTGCACCAAACACACCGAGATCAAGTCCGGCTACCATCCAAAGATCCATAAAGATATTTAAGATTGACGAAAATATCAGGAGTCCCAGTGGAATTTTTGATTCTCCTATAGAATTAAACATCGTTGAAAGAATGTTATACATAAACAAAAACGGAAAGCCCACAAAATAGACCCGCAAATACAGCACTGCGTCATCCAGTATATCGGCAGGAGTTTGTAGCGTACTCATCATCGAGCGAGAAAAGCAAAAGCCAAAAACGCCAAGGACTATGCTTAGAACTAAAAAGCTAAGCAGAGACGTTGACACGATGGTTTTCATTTTTCCATACTCCCTGGCACCAAAATAGCGGCTCACGAGTACACCTGCACCGACACCGGCCCCCAGCGCCACACAAATGAAAACATTAGTCAACGCTGCACATGCACCGACAGCTGCAAGCGCGGAAGAACCCACAAACTGACCGACGATGATGGAGTCGGCCATATTATATATTTGCTGAAAAAAGCTGCCTAAAATCATTGGCATTGCAAAAACCGTCAAAGCTTTAAGAGGCGCATCTGTAATCAGGTATTCATCTTTTGACATTCTTATATTCCTCCACGGGTTTCATAATTTCACTTATCCTTCCCTTCATCAGACTTTATATATACGAAGTGTAAGTATAAAGTTACGTTACGAAGCAATTATATGTGGTTACAATTAATAAGTCAAGTCATCGTTTACTTTGGGTAATATGAATGATATGATATCCAGGAAAACTACTATCCACAGGATATTATTTTACAGGAGGGGTATTTATGTACCTGGACGGTTTAGATGAACTGGATCAGAAGATTATCCAGTTGCTTATAGAAAACGCACGTATCTCTTACTCTGATATCGGTGAAGAAACCGGTAT
>OGXL01003296.1_pt1 | contig 10968 bp, 9 predicted proteins | sample 1576311 | NCBI WGS metagenome assembly OGXL01 (sample SAMEA3541564, study PRJEB24748) | human gut metagenome | biome: human gut; feature: human-associated habitat; material: faeces | place: China | collected 2012 | reverse complement strand
GTATCAGTATCAAATGGCAGCTCAGACACCGGAACTTTTTTGCCGCACTGAAAGGCGGAGAAAAGAAACAGCAGGCTTCTTCTGCCGATCTGGAACAACTGAAGAAAGAGCATCCGCTACTGGCTATCCTGAGTGTAAATCCAAACGGAGGCCCTGTGGTAGGTTATGCAAACTATAAAGATACAGCGACTGTCAATTCATACCTCGCTATGAAAGAAGTGGCTGCCGAGTTGCCGAAAGATCTTCGCCTGAAATGCCCTCCCCCTCCGCCTCTGCTCCTACGGAGAGCCAGCCCGCTCAGGCCGGTGAGCTGAACGTGGCCGTGTTCTACTACAACTACTCCGACGTGTACATCTCCAGCGTCCGCAACAATATGGACGAGATGCTGACCGCCCTGGGCGTCAACTACGACAACTTTGACGGCGCCGGCAACCAGTCCCAGCAGACCGACCAGATTAACACCGCGCTGGCCAATGGCGCCAACCTGCTGATCGTCAACATCGTGGAGACGTCCTCCCCGGACGCCGCCCAGAACGCTGTGAACGCCGCCAAGGACGCCGGCATTCCCATCATCTTCTTCAACCGCGAGGTCTCCGACGACGTGGTGAACAGCTATGACAAGTGCGCCTTCGTGGGCACCGACGCCCCCGAGGCCGGCCACATGCAGGGCCAGATGATCGCTGATTATCTGCTGGCGAATTATGACGACGTGGACCTGAACGGTGACGGCACCATCTCCTATGTCATGTTTAAGGGCCAGAACGCCAACCCCGAGGCCGAATACCGCACCCAGTATGCCGTCGAGGACTGCGACGCTGCGCTGGAGGCCGCCGGCAAGCCGGCGCTGACGTTCTATGACGCCAACAACGCCGACAAGTTCCTGGTGGACCGTAACGGCACATGGTCCGCGCAGGCTTCCAACGAGTATATGACGACGATTCTGTCCGAGTACACCGAGGCCAATAACAACATGGTCGAGCTGGTCATCTGCAACAACGACGGCATGGCCGAGGGCGCTATCACAGCGCTCAAGACCGCCGGCTACAACGCCAGCGCGGACAAGGCCATCCCTGTGTTCGGTGTTGACGCCACCGATGCAGCCAAAGAGCTGATCGCCGCCGGCAGCATGGTCGGCAGCATCAAGCAGGACGCCGAAGGCATGGCGGCGGCCATTGCGCTGCTTGCCAAGAACGCCACCAGCGGCGCGGCCCTGATGGACGGCACCGACAGCTACAATGTGGATGATGCCAGTGCCAAGATCCGCATCCCGTACGCCGTTTACACCGGCTGATAGACCCGATCAAGCAAACAGCAGGAAGATAGCTGCCTCTACGGGCGGCTATCTTCCTGCTTGAATCTGAGATTTTACGCGGAGGAGAGGCCGAATGGAGAACAACAACAGCGTTCTGCTCGAAATGAAAAATATCTGCAAGTCCTTCCCCGGCGTCAAGGCGCTCGACAATGTTTCGCTGACGGTAAAGCGCGGCACGGTGCATGCACTGATGGGGGAAAACGGGGCGGGCAAGTCCACCCTGATGAAGTGCCTGTTCGGCATTTACAGCAAGGACAGCGGGCAGATCCTGCTGAATGGGAAGGAAGTCAGCTTCAAAACCTCGAAAGAGGCGCTGGAACACGGCGTCGCCATGGTGCATCAGGAGCTGAACCAGGCACTCAAGCGCAATGTTATGGACAATATCTGGCTCGGCCGCTATCCCACGGTGGGGCCCTTCACGTCCGAAAAAAAGATGCTCGCTGATACGGCGGCGGATTTTTGATGATCTGGGCATCCATGTGGACCCGCGCACCATTATGAGCACGATGCCCGTGGCCCAGCGCCAGATGGTGGAGATTGCCAAAGCTGTCTCGTACCATTCCGACGTCATCGTGTTCGACGAGCCCACCTCCTCGCTTACTGAGGAGGAAGTGGAGCACCTGTTCCGCATCATCAATATGCTGCGGGACCGCGGCTGCGGCATCATTTATATTTCCCACAAGATGGAGGAGATCCTGCGTATCTCCGACGAAGTGACCGTCATGCGCGATGGCGCGTGGGTCGCCACAGAGCCGGCGGCGGAAATGACGATGGAGCGCATCATCAAGCTGATGGTGGGCCGTGAGCTGACAAACCGCTTCCCGCCCAAGGACAACGAGATCGGCGGCGTGCTGCTGGAGGTGGAGGGCCTGACGGCCATGTATTCCAAGCTGCGCGATGTTTCCTTCAATGTACATAAGGGCGAGATCGTCGGCCTCGCCGGCCTGGACGGCTCCGGCCGCACCGAGGTGCTGGAAAATATTTTCGGCGTGGCTACCCGCAAAAGCGGAGTCATCCGCCTGCACGGCAAAGAGGTGAAGAACCGCCGTGCCCGCGACGCGATCAAAAACAAGTTCGCGCTGCTCACCGAGGAGCGGCGCGCCACGGGCATCTTTGGCATTTTGGACATTCAGGAGAATACCACCATCTCCAGCTTGAAGAAATATAAGATAAAGGGCCTGTACCTCAGCAGAAAGAAGATGGAGGAGAGTACGGAGTGGTCCATTCGGGCCATGCGCATCAAAACGCCGTCTCAGGATACGAAGATCCGTTCGCTTTCGGGCGGCAACCAGCAGAAAGTCATCCTGGGCCGGTGGCTTCTGACAGACCCCGAGGTGCTGCTGCTGGACGAGCCCACCCGGGGCATTGACGTAGGTGCAAAGTACGAGATCTATCAGCTCATCATCAACCTCGCCAAAGAGGGCAAGGCCGTTATCATGGTGTCCTCGGAAATGCCGGAGCTTCTGGGCGTGTGCGACCGCATCCTTGTAATGTCCGGCGGGCGGCTCGCCGGAGAAGTGGATGCAAAGGCCACGACGCAGGAAGAGATCATGACGCTTGCCGCCAAATACGCATAAGGAGGAATCACTGTGGGAACGAATGCCAAACTGACCATCAAGCAACGCTTGGAAAACTTCAAAGCCATGGAAAAGGAGGATAAGCGGCGCTGGTGGGGCGAGTTTTTCATTGATAATTCGCTCTATATCTTCCTTATTGCGGCCATCATCGGCATTGCCGTCTATAACCCGAACTTCGTGTCGATGAAATCCATCATCAACATCGTTTCGCTCTCGGCCGCGAATCTGCCCATTGCGCTGGGCATCGCGGGCGCGATCATTCTGACAGGCACCGACCTTTCGGCCGGGCGCGTTGTGGGCCTGACGGCTTGCGTGGCGGCTTCGCTGCTGCAGATGGCGGAGTACCCCAATAAGATGTTCCCGGGCATCGGCACTGTCCCCGTGCCCATCGTCATCTTGGCGGTCATTGCCATCGGCGCGCTGGTGGGCGCTGTCAACGGCTTTTGTACGGCCAAGTTCAATCTGCACCCGTTCATTGTCACGCTGGCCACCCAGCTCATCGTGTACGGCACGCTGCTCATTTACCTGATGCAGGGCAACAACAACGGGCAGTCTATCTCCGGCCTGGATAAAAGTTATACCAATCTCATCACCGGCAGCATCCTTTCGGTGCCGGACGGCAAGGGCAATATGGTCCCCATCCCCAACTTTGTGTGGTATGCCATCGTGATCACCGTCGTGATGTGGTTCGTCTGGAACAAGACGACTTTCGGCAAGAACATGTTCGCCGTAGGCTCCAATCCCGAGGCTGCGAACGTCTCCGGCGTGAACGTCGCCGCCACCACCATTCTGGTGTTCACGCTGGCGGGCGTGATGTACGGCTTCACCGGCTTCATCGAGGGCGCGCGCATCGGCGCGAATACGGCAAACACCGGCTTGAACTATGAGCTGGACGCCATCGCGGCCTGCGTCATCGGCGGCGTCTCGTTCGTCGGCGGCATCGGCAAGATCCGCGGCGTCATCATCGGCGTGGTGCTGCTGCGCATTATCTTCGTGGGCCTCACGTTTATGAGTGTCTCGTCCAATCTGCAGTACATCATCAAGGGCCTGATCATCCTTGTGGCCTGCGCCATCGATATGCGCAAGTATCTGGTACGCAAGTGACCGGAGGGCGCCATGGAAGAAGAACACCGCTCGGAAGGCGCGCTCCGGGACACTGCGCCCGAGCCGCGGTACCGCGGCTCGAACAATATGTACCGCGGCGTGACGATATCCGTGAAGGCGCTGACCGGGGCGATTTTGGCCGGTCTGGCCGCGCTTGCGCTCGCCATCGTGTTTCTTGCGGGCAGCGGCGGATTCACCGTTACGTTTGAAACCGACGGCGGTTCCCAGGTGCCCGCGCAGACCTGCCGCTACGGCGAGCTGGTCCGGCGTCCCGAGGACCCCGTGAAAGAGGGATATGTCTTTGACGGCTGGTATTGGGATGTGGAACGTGAGCACAGACCCTGGGATTTTGCGCAGGATACGGTGGAGGACAGCATGTACCTCTACGCGCGCTGGCAGCCCGTGCCGTAAATGCGGCGCCGCGCCGAATCAAAGCTTAAAGGGCCCTGTACGGTTTTCCGTACAGGGCCGCCGTGTTTTTCCGTCCTTATGCTTTCCTTAGAATTGCGCGTTAGGATACAGCTGCGGAAGCAAAAAGGAGTGGAGAAAACATGAAAAAACAAAATGGAATACGCGCCGTCCTGTGGACGGTCCTCATGCTGGCGGCCGTTCTGACGGGCTGCTGTGCCGATGGAGAGGACGCCTGCACGCTGGACCCGGCGAACCCGGCACGCTTTACCTGCGGCGGGGTGGAATATATTACGCTGCGGGAGGCTGTGCCGCGTGATGCAGTGGGGCGCAAGCTGGGCGATATCCAGACACTGGCGGCGGTGGACGGGGAAGGGCGCGTCGTGGATACCTGCGGTGTGACGCTTTCCTTCTCTGCTTTGGCCCGGCTGGAGGAAAGGCTGCCGGAGGGCGGGCGCACCGTGCAGGTGCTGAACGTATGGGCGCTGCCCGGCACGACGGACGGCGCTGTGGCCGTGATGGTGGACGGCACATTCCGCCGCGCAGTACCCGCGGATGTACTGCCGCCGGAAGCGGAGATCCTCAGCTTTGCACGGCAGGCCGGGGGATACGGGGAGGCCTTTGCGGTGATGCCGGAGGACTGCCGCAGGCTCACTTGCGGAGAGACAGTCTACCTTGTCACAGATACACCCGTTGCGCCGGAGGCGCAGGGCGCATATCTGGGCGTGCTTGCCCGCTCCTGCGTGTTCGATGCGGACACCGGGCGGGAACTGACGCGCGCGGAGCTGGAGCATATCGAACCGGTGCCGGGGCCGCTTTCCGCCCAGCGGCGGGAGAGCCGCGTGTACGGCGCGGTGTACGCGCTGGAGGGAACGGACAGCGGATCGGCTGTGGCGGTAGAGGTGGACGGCGCATTGCTGCGGGCCGAAGCGGAGCGGCGCGCGCCGGGCGCGTCCTGACGCTGCCATCCGGGCGGCCCTTTGCCGCATCCCTGCCGGAGGGCTGGCGCAAAAAAAGGCGCTCTCAACAGCCGGAATGGCTGCGGAGCGCCTTTTTTGTTTTTCCGCGGGCCTATTTCCGTACAGGCGCAGGCCCGGTGCTCTCCCGGACGATCAGCTGCGGACGCAGCAGCACCTTGCTTACGGCAACACCGTTCATCAGACTGTCCAGCAGGCTGAACGCACTTTTGCCCAGCGCCAGCCTGTCCTGCCGGATGGTGGTAAGGGGCGGTTCGCAGCCGGCGGCCAGCGGAAGGTCGTCGTAGCCCATCACGCTCACGTCCCCGGGCACGCGCAGGCCCAGACGCCGCAGCTCGGCCAGCACCCCTCGGGCGATACCGTCGCTGGCGCACAGGATGGCTGTCGCGCCCTGTGCAAGAAAATGCGGCACGTATTCGCGCGCACAGTTTTGTTCATAATACCCATAGGCCATCATCCGTTCGTCGGCGGAAAGCCCGCACAGCCAGGTGGCGTGCAGGAAAGCCAGCCGCCTTTCCTCAGACACCATTGAATCCCGCGTGCCGTTCAAAAAGGCGATTTTCCGGTGTCCCAATCCGGCCAGATGCCGCACGCCGAGCTCCACGCCCTCCCAACTGTCGGTGCCCACATATCCGACGCTGGCGTTGGGAACGCAGTTGTCCAGCAGCACTGTGGGCGTGCCAGTGCCGGCCAGCGCACGCATGTATGCATCCTGCGGCGTCAGGCCGAGAATGAAGGCGCCGCCGTATCCGCCCTCCAGCAGCAGGCTGCCGTATTTGGTGCGCGCCTGCGCCTCGGGCGTGGTGGGCAGCACATCCACGGCCCATCCCCGTGCCCCGGCCGCCAGCCGGAACCCGGCCACGATCTCGTACCCGAACTGGCCGATGTTGGCGTATTCCATATTTTCCACCAGCACACACACCTTGGGCTGTGCCTGCCTGCGGGCACGCTTGGCCGCATAGCCCATTTCCACCGCCGTGTCCAGCACAAGCTGGCGGGTCTCTGCGCTCACGTCCGGCGCGCCGTTCAATCCTTTTGAAACCGTGCTCACCGCGATTCCCAGCCGTTGGGCAATGTCTCGGATCGTCACCAAGCGCTGCGCCTCCCTTCGTTGTCCGATATCCTGTTTAGTATAACCCGCACCGCCGCTCTTTGCAATGGGAGAGAAAGAATATTTTATTGAAATATCACAAAATACGCCTTGACGAAATCCGTATCCAATGCTAACATGGTGGTGTTCTACGAAAATTTGCGAAAATAAATTGCTTTTATCCCGCGGCGGCGGTTCAGGAAAGGAGTTTTTCCATGAAAAGAGATATTCAGATACTGACGGGGCAGGTGCTTGCGGCCGACTGCCGGAAAACCATTGCCCAGGCTACGCCCCGTGAGCTGTACAACGCGGTGTCCAAAGCAGCGCTGGACCTCGCTGCGGACGCATGGAAGCGCGCGCCGGGCAAGCGCGTGGCGTACCTTTCGGCGGAGTTTCTTGTGGGACGCCTCGTTTACGCCAATCTGCTGAACATGGGCCGCCTGGGCGAGGTGCAGCAGATGCTGCTGGACGCGGGTGTGGATGCGAACGTGTTTGAAGAGATCGAGGACGCGGCGCTGGGCAACGGCGGCCTGGGCCGCCTGGCCGCGTGCTTTTTGGATTCCGCCGCCACGCAGGGCGTGCCGCTGGACGGCTACGGCATCCGGTACCAGTACGGCCTGTTCAGGCAGTATTTTGAGGATGGCTTCCAGAAAGAGACCGCCGATGACTGGCAGCGCTTTGGAGATCCATGGAGCGTTCGCCGGGAGGAGGATGCCGTCACTGTGCAGTTCGGCGGGCAGGCCGTGCGCGCCGTGCCTTACGACACGCCTGTCATCGGCTACGGAATGAAAACCGTCAATACACTGCGTCTGTGGCAGGCCGAGCCGTTCCAGGCATTCGATTTCAATTTGTTCAACGCCCAGAAATATGCCGCTGCCGTGCGCGAGCGGGACGCCGCTGAAGATATCAGCCGTGTGCTGTACCCCAACGACGACACCGACGCAGGCAAGCGCCTGCGCCTCAAGCAGCAGTATTTCTTCTCCAGCGCGTCGCTGCAGGACATGGTGCGTGCTTACCGCGCGGCCCATGGCGGGGATTTCACCCATTTTGCCGACGCATACGCGGTACAGCTCAACGATACCCACCCCACAGTGGCCATTCCCGAGCTGCTGCGCCTGTTGGTGGAAGAGGCGGGCATGCGTTTTGCCGACGCAGTACAGGTGGCCCACGATACCTTTGCCTACACCAACCACACCATTATGCCCGAGGCGCTGGAAAAATGGGATCAGAAGCTGTTCCGCGGCGTGCTGCCCCGGGTGTATCCGTATGTGAAAAAACTAGACGCGCTGCTGCGCCGCACGCTGGAGCAGAGGGGCGTGCCCATGGGCGAGGTGTCCCGCTATGCCATCCTGGAGGACGGCATGGTGCATATGGCGCGTATGGCCATTTTTGCCACCCACTCCACCAACGGTGTGGCGCGCCTGCACACTGAGATATTGAAGGACACCGCTCTGCACGAATGGTACGAGCTGTATCCCGAGCGGTTCAACAACAAGACCAACGGCGTTACCCAACGGCGCTGGCTGGCGCTGGCAAACCCGGAACTGGCGGCGCTGCTGCACGACGCTGTGGGCGACGGCTGGCTGACAGACCTCTCCCAGCTCAAGCGGCTGGAACCCTGCGCGGACGACCCTGCGTTTCTGGCGCGTTTCATGGACGTCAAGCGGGAGAAAAAACGGCAGCTCGCGGCGTATGTGGAAAAGCACGAGGGCGTGCGGCTTCGCGCAGACTTCCTGCTGGATGTGCAGGTAAAGCGCCTGCATGAGTATAAGCGCCAGCTTCTGAACGCTTTTTCCATTCTGGACACATACTACGGCCTGAAGGAGGGGCGCATCTCCCGCGCGGATTTCGCGCCCACCGTCTACCTGTTCGGAGCAAAAGCCGCGCCGGGCTATGTGCGGGCCAAGGGCATCATCAAGTATATCAACGAGCTGGCGGAACTGGTGAACGGCGATGCGGACGTGAACGGCCTGATGCAGGTGGTGTTTGTCCAGAACTACAACGTCAGCTATGCGGAAAAGATCATCCCGGCGGCGGATGTGTCCGAACAGATCTCCACGGCCGGCACGGAGGCGTCCGGCACCAGCAACATGAAGTTCATGCTGAACGGCGCGGTGACGCTGGGCACACTGGATGGCGCAAACATCGAGATTGCAGAGCAGGCCGGCGCGGAGAATGAATATATCTTCGGCGCCCGCGCCGATGAGATCGCGCGTCTGCAGAAGGACGGCTACGACCCGAACGCCGTCCTCGCGGCGGAGCCGCGCGCAAAGCGCGTGGTGGAAAGCCTGGTGGACGGCACATTTTCCGACGGCGGCACAGGCATGTTCCGCGAACTGTATGTCTCCCTCACCGAAGGCGCAAGCTGGCACAAGCCCGACCACTACTTCCTGATGCGGGATTTTATCGAGTACTGCGACGCGCGCCTGGCTGTCAACCGGGACTATCGCGACGCGCGGGCTTTCGCGGCAAAGTGTGTGCGCAATGTGGCAAACGCGGGCGTGTTTTCGTCCGACCGTACGATTCTGGAATATGCGCGGGACATCTGGCACGTGTAAACGCATGGGATAAAGCAAAACGGCATGGAGCAAAAGTTCCATGCCGTTTTTTTATGCCTTCAGCATCCGCCAGAGCGTGGTGCGGCTGATGCCGAGGCTCTGCGCCGCACGGCTTTGGTTGTCGCCGCTTTTTTCCAGTACCATTCGGACGATCTCCCGCTCGATGAGGGCCAGCGGCTGGGAGAGGTCGAGAGAGGCGGCGGGGGAGGCCGCCGTATCCGTGTCGGCGGGCGCAAGGGAAAGCTCCGCCTGCAGGGCGGCCTGAACGTCCGACAGCCGGATTTGTGCATCCGTGCACAGTTCCGTCAGCCGTTCCATCACGCGGTGGAACTGCAGATAGTTCTGCGTCCACGGATACTGGCGCAGCAGCGTAAGCGCATCCGCGTCGATGCCGCGCCACTGCCTGCCGGTGTCTATCGTATGGCGGTCCAGATACAGGCTGAACGCGGTTTCCACCTGCGCGGGTTGGGCGTGCAGGGAGGAAAGGCAGAGGGGAAAGCAAGACAGGCGGTTGATGAATTCCATTGCCGCTCCGCTGATGCGCCCGTCACCGGCTTCCACACGCGAAAAAATCAGCTGGTTGTGCTTCGCGGTCTGTCCCTCCAGCAGAAAGGCCAGAAGCTGGCGCCACTGCGTATCGTCCAACGCGTTCAGGTTTTGGAAATACAGCGTGTTTTCCGTATCGCAAAGCGGAGAGCTGTGGTGTCCCAGCAGATAATTCCAGGTTTTACGGCTCAGCAGGTTACAGTCGATCTGAATAAAAGGGTGGCTGCGACGCGCGCTGCGCAGGTAGATTGTGCGCGCCAGATATTCCTTCCCTGTTCCGGCGGCGCCGAACAGAAACACCGGTGCGCGTCCTGCCGCCGCCTGCAGGATGCTTTGATGATATTGGGCGGTGAGGCCGGTGATGTTATAGATACCGGCGGAGCACGCCTCCTCCAATTGGCTGCAGTTATAGTAGCTGATGCCGTATTTGTCCCCGGCAACAGGGGGGGTGGAAGCGAGAAAATAAAAGGCGGTATAGGCCTCTCCGTCGGAGGGAAGCTGCATCGCTTCAATGTTGTACAGCAGCCCGCGGAACTGCTGCATGACCTTGATGCGTCCCGCGGCGGCCACGCTCTCGATTTTTTCGCGCAGCATGTCCAGCAGCTCTGCGGAGGCGTCCTCCAGCGTGGAAAAAACCAGCTTGCCCGCACGGGTGAATACTACGGTCTGGCTGGTGCGTTTGTGCAGGAGCTGGCGCAGGAACTGGTTTTCGCTGCGCAGCTGGCGGTTGGCGCTGCAGAAAAAAACAGCCTGGTCGAACGCGGCGCGGATGCTTTCGGCGCTGGAGGTGATAAGGAAAGCGTTGACGTCCATCTCCTTGGCGGCGGCGGAGGTGACCATATCGCACAGGACCGAGGCATATTCCTCCCGCCGCAGGTATTGCAGCGTGGTAACGGCCTGGCTGGAGGATTGTATGGTAAATACGTCCAGCTGGTATGGCAGCAGCGTCCGCAGGATGCCCATATCCTGTGTGATGTTGGAATATCCCACAATGGCCACTCGCCCCTCGTGAATGTTGGCGCGCTGAAGCGTACACAGGACATCGTACACGGTGGTGCCGATCTCGATGACCGGCAGCGAAACGGACTGTTTCAGCAGTCTGGCCGTGCCGCCCCGGGAGATGATCACATCAAAATTTGCGTGGAAGCCTTTCTGCGCGAGCTCCAGCCCTTTGGCCAGATCGCCCACGCTGATGGTCAGCTCCAGGCCGTCGTATTCTTTCGCGGTCTCTGTTAAAAGCGGCACCATCCCGGGATAGGGCGAGATCGCCAGTACTTTGATGGATGGCATTTTCTTTCATCTCTCTTTTGTTTAAAAATGAAACACATTTTTGCTTTATTATAGCGAATTCACAAAGAAAACACAACAAATTTTCTTAAGTGTTTCATAATAAAAC
>OGXL01003289.1_pt1 | contig 11002 bp, 13 predicted proteins | sample 1576311 | NCBI WGS metagenome assembly OGXL01 (sample SAMEA3541564, study PRJEB24748) | human gut metagenome | biome: human gut; feature: human-associated habitat; material: faeces | place: China | collected 2012 | reverse complement strand
CTTATTGTTTCATTGAATACGCATAAATTTTTATTCATATACATTTCTCCTCTCTTAATTGTTTGATAGTAATTCTCTTGGTTCTACTCCCAAGGCTTCTGCGATTTTCACCCCCTTCGACAGGCTAGGTTCTCTTCGTCCTGAACGATAATTGTCAAGGGTTCTTTTTTTAATTTTGGTTTTGTCTGCCAGTTCTTGTGTAGTCATTTTCTTTTTCGTCATAATTTCATTTAACATTTTTTCTCCCTTCTTTTTTCTTGTATCTCTTTTATATCATATTTTTTTCGCCTTGTCAACTTTTAAGATTTTGTACAACGATATTTTTATATTTTTTAAAAAATATAACGCTAATCTTAGCGTTACATCTAATGTAAAACAAAATCTATCTACAAAAGTAGAAATTAACATCCCTCATAGTATGCAATGTTAATACATCTTTAACTAATTGTCAATTCATTTTCTATGTAACAGCTATAAATTAATTTAATTTGTATTTCCATATACTCATATTTTTCTGTAACTTCTTCAATGTCCATTTTTATTTCGCCTATCTGTTGTATCAAATAAATTCATACTACTACCTATTTTCAGCAATCATATATCCATTCACCATCTTCCAAATCAATTCCCAACTCTTCAAATATAGCTTTGCTCAAATCATTTTCATCCCACAATTCAATTTCCAGATGCTCAGCTCCTGATTCTTCAACTATTTTATCAATAAGTTGACTAAACATCTCTGTCCCAAATCCCTCAATCCTTACACCATCCATAATATGAATATAGAGGTGATATTCTGTTTCACTATCTCTATCTAATTGCACATCTCCACAAAACTGACCATCTTTTCTGTATATACACCAAAAATAGTCGTGAATTTGATATTCACTCCAAAGTTTTTCAAAATAGTCAAATTCATTACCAGCGGACAATTGATCTTTAAATTCTAAGATCATCTTAGCCCATGGCCTCGACTCTTCTCAAATTATCTTTGTCTTTAATTTTTAACTTATCAATAATAAAATTATCACTTTCAAGAAACATATCCATTCTCCTTTTTAATGTATGTCATATCCACCTTACCTAAAATAGGCTTTACCAATCTTCTTCGTACTCATCCATTGCTTCATCTACATCATCAGCATAATCGCTGTCTCTGTCATATCTATCATAGTCATAATCGCCATCCATATAGATATCATCATAGCCATCATCATAAGAGTCATATGTACTCTTCTTTGTCGTTGTACTTTTCTTTGTGCCGCTGCTATATGATGACTTATTTATTGAATTTGATTTATTACTGTAACTACTGCTGGAACTAGAGTTACTTGTACTACTCTTAGAAGTACTGCCGGATGATTTATTGCTATATGATGAACTGCTATGTGATGCACTGCTTCCAGTATATGGTTTATGCAGATAACAATAACTGCTTCCGCTTGCCTGCTTATTATCACATCCTGCCTTAATGCACTTAGGCTCACTTGCCTCACCTATTGAACCAATCACAAACACAACACATACCATTACAAACGCTACTGCCAATCCAAGTCCAAATGAATCTCTTTTCATACAAATCAGCCTCCTTTGCAAAAATTTCAGTCAAAATCATAATCGTCCGGGTCTAACCCTGCATCTTCCAATGCCTCTGCCCTGTCATCAGGATCCATAAGTTCTAATTCATCAACATCAAGTCCTGCTGCCATTGCATCAATCTCAAAATCATCCTTTGCGTCATCCTCGAAGTCTCCGGCATCTCCAAATAATGCTTCATGTTCTTCCCTGCTGGTGCAAAGCATTTCTCCTGCAAACATCATTTCCGCACCATCTATTTTGCCATCGCCATTTAAATCCATCCAATTTTTCATTGCCATATCTCCTGTAATCAAGAATTATCAAGGTTATTTGTTTCTTTCTGATTATATAGTACTACTTAAGCTGTCCTATAATCATCCCTTGTATATCGAATCTTTGTTCTTTTACCTGATTATTCATCATATTCTTCAAGTTGTTGTTCTATTTTCTCTATGAATTTCTCTTAATATTGTCTTATTTGTCATGGTAATTATCCTCCTTATTTTCAACCAACCATATCTTCTACTATATGCATGTTTTCTTCCTGCCCGTTATCTACAGGCTGCATTTTGGTCACTTCACTATGTTCTGGAACTTCCATTATATCTTCAATTTCCGCCAGATTATCTTCACAGGTATCAGCCATGGATTCACAGTCAATGTAATCTGTTAATGCATACAGACAGTTAAGTTCTTTCATTTTTGCTTTCTTTTCAACTCTCAGCTCTTTAAGTCTCTTAAATATCTTATATCCCTGAGCTACGTTGCAATTAGCAGATTCTGTTTCCATAAGGATGTTTTCAATATCCGCATCTATCTCTTTGATGTCTATCTGTAGATTTGTTATATACTGCCCGGCATTTCTATAAAACTCCGCCTGCTGCCTTGCAAATGAAACCCAGTCATTCTCTTTTCCGTCAAACGGAGTGTAATTTCTTTCTTCTGCCATTGTTTCTTCACCATCCTTTTCATCAAATGTTGGTTCAACGCTGTATCTTTGCTTTGCATTTGAACCAACAGGAGCTGTTGTATGTATATCGTCTCTTTGCAACCGCCTGTCTTTGAGCACGCAATTTTCAAACAACTCTTCGTATTTTCTAGGTTTATACTTTCTTGTTTCCAAACCTTTAATACTTTTTAATGCCTGCTTCGCTCTGGTGACATTGGCATTCGTTCCAAAGCCGGTTTGAAAATATTCAATTTTTTGCAGTTCATCCTTGATATCTCTTCTGTTTTCCCTGCACACCCTCAGTAGTTCAACCAGATCAGCAGCTTCATTCTCATCAGTCTCACATAATTCAATATAGTGAAGAATATCGCATATCTTCTGGTCTATATCTGAATGCTTTTTCGACAACTCCTCCCTATAATCTTTCAACCCCTCTACAAGATATGTAAAATGGGTAAGATATTCTGCCCAGTCCATTTCCGACAGGTCATATGATGCAACATTTTTCTCTATTGGTTCTGTTACCTCATCATATGTTAGTTCTTTTATAGGTGAAATGTATTCATCATCATTATTTTCTTTCTGTTCTTCAGCGGGTAATGCACCGGAATTATCGTCTATTTCATTACTGCCTGATACTTCTGTGCTCATATCTTCCTCTGTTTCTTCAATCGGAACCATACAATAAAATGACGCCTTCTTTCCTACACATATACGGCTGTTAGCCTGTGCAAATGTAAATACTGTTGCATCCTGTTCTCCTGCCACTGCTACCAACTGATCTGATTTATCAGTTCTATAATAATGACCACTATAATCCATTATGTAATATAAAGAATCCGTTCCCATAGGCACCTCCTATTCTAATATCCAACCATTTTTACACACTTCAAAATATTTCAAAAAAATAAGAACCAGTAAGAGTTTATCTCTTATCTGATTCTTATTATAAATACTAAGGTGTCCAATAAACATACCTTGCATGTCGAATTTTTGTTCTTATTTTTTATATTGTTTTACCAGTCTGTCAATTTCAGCATTCATCATTTCAACCACATTTTGTGGTCCTGCAAGCGTTACTCCTTCACCAAGACCTATAATCCATGCCAGAAACTGTCTGCTGACTGCAACTTCCACATTGACTACAAAGCGTTTATCATCCAACCTAATCATAGATACATCTTTGCCAAAACGGTCTATCATTACACCTGCAAAAGAATTGTCGCACTCAATGTGCACCCACTCTTCTTTCCCACCATACATGCCAAACATTTTTCTGGCATATGCAGCCATATCAAAAGACTTAAATGCCTGTCGCCCTTCTCTTCCCTTGCCATTTGACTTGATATAAAGCATTTTATCTACACGAAAGTGCTTTATTATCCCATCATTGCTGTCATACGCAATTAAGTAATAATTTTCATCATCCCAGGATAATGACCATGGACTGACCTCATAAAGTGCTCCATCATGGCGTAATTCCATCTTCTTATCTACATTCCACTGAAAATACTGGAATGTTATTCTCGAATTCTCTGCTATTGCTGTATGTATCCGGTCAACATTGTAATAAATGCTTTCATTCATTGTCTTTACACGACCAGCCACAAACACCTGCCTATGTAACTGAGATGCTTCGTATTTGCTTGCAAGTCCCTCTATCTTTTTTATAAGTTCATTTGATTTCTTAGCCGTGATAAATTTTGCAGACTGTACAGAGTCAACCAGTAATTTTAATTCTGCCAATTCAAATTGCCTGTTTCCTATATGATATGAATAAGTCCTATCCTCCTGCGTTCCGATAACATCCAAACCATATACTCCGAGATTTTCAATGTCATTGTATAAGCTCTTACGTTCAGCACTTATATCGTATGCTGCAAGTGCATCAATAATCTCTGACATAGTAATACTGTGCGTTTCATCTGTTCTCTCCAAAAGGATTTTCATAAGATATATAAGTTTCAATTTCTGATTTGACGATTTAGGCATATCGCACCTCCAAACTACCTTTCCCCCTCATTCGCATCTTCCATCTCAACCTGTTCCTCACCAGCCCCATCTTCAAACCTCACACGGATCACTGCCTGTGGCCAGTTGACCGATACATACGCCTGTTTTCCTTTTACACTGGCCTCCTCATCAAATACCACAAGTAATTCTTTTAGGACTTCTTTTGTCAGATAGCCTCCACGCCAATGGAAAAGTAAAATCCGGTTCTTCTTAACGGCCTGCTTTGTACGGTTACGCACCTCATCAACAGTTGTCCACGATAATTTTTTCTCGCGATAATAAAAATGATCACTGTCTGTGCACTCCGGCACTTTCCATATCACCGGCTCATGGTCCCTAAAAATCTGTTTATCCGCCAGATTTACATAATCATAACGGACAGCATCATCCCGTGATAATGTGTTATCAAATGTCACATCAAGATGATAATATTTTCCGTCGATACGAATCACATTCCATGCATGACGATATTTAATTCCCTTATCGGGGTTTGCATCTGAAAGAGCAACAATACACCAGATACCAAGTTCATCGCAAAGTATTTTCACAGCTTTTGCCATGCCTTCACATACTGCAACGCCATTGCCAAGAGCACCTATGATTTCGTGGGAGTATTCCTTTTTAAGCTTGTCGTACTTCACATTTTTGACGATAAAATCATGTATGAAAAGTTCTTTCTCTTTTTCACTCAGTTTCTCAGCCAAAAGCGCAAGCTTTTTGACGCGGGACTTCATTGCCAGGCGATGTTCTTTTATCTTATCCCTTGTAAAAAGATACTCCGGTATGAGTTCAACCATTGTAGAATCAGGATAATATCTGTATGTAAATTTGACAGAATAGAATATTTCCGGGCAATCCATACGAACCATAAAATATATATCCGCCAGCTCACGGCTGCTTAGTTTAAGCACCTGAAACGACTCCTCCATTTTGAGAAGTCCCTCCTTCACGGCGTAATAAACTTTTTTCTGTTCTTTATTTAATTGATGATAGTAATAATCTTTTGCGGTTAAAGTCATGATGTTCTCCAGCTCTATTGGTATTACCGGCGGCTATTTTACATAATAAACATAGTTTTCTTTTCTCGGTGCCGGCGCATTGGCAGATGCGGCTGCATATCCGATTGCGCAATGTCCAATTCCTTCATAATTGCCTTCAATGCCAAGATCTGCAAGAATCTTTTTTCCAAAGTCCGACTCGAACTCTTCTTTTGCCCTGTGAATCCAAATGCTGCCAAGTCCCAGGCTTTCCGCCGCATTCATAAGATTTCCCATGACAAGGGAACCGTCATACTGATAGGTTGGTATGTCTTTGTCTGCAAGAACAATCAGAATTACAGGCGCTCCATAAAATGGATCTGTCGCAGTCCCCATAATCTTTGCATTTTCTGCAGATAACCGGTCTCTTAATTCTTTGTTCGTCACGGCAATAATGATCGGGCTCTGTCTTCCCATACCGGTTGCCGCATAGGTACCAGCCTTTACGACAGCCTGGATATCTTCTTCTGATACCATTCTTTCCTTGTCAAAGTTTCTGCAGCTTCTTCTTGTTTCCAATACTTTTAATGTTTCGTTCATTGTGTTATCCTCCATTTCTATTGATCGGCTCAGATATCTGATTTTCCCGCCCTTTACCACTCCTGAAATCCACACAGCTTCGCCGACTCATACACTGGTTTTAATATATTGCCCAGCCTCTCCGGAAACTGCCCATCGTCTAACCCTTCTGCATAAAGACTGTTTCGGACATCCATATTATTGATATGATATTTTGCACATTCCTCAAACTTTGCTTTTGCAACCGGGTTATCGTCACAGATACGATAAGCTTTGTATTCTAACAGCGCCAATGGTTCATAATACTCTTCCCACCTAGGAAGTTTGTTCCCCTTACTGCTGTTAATCGTTTTCGTCGTCGGACTGAGATTCCAAAGTTCATCATGTGCTACAAACTGCCATGGGACAAAATGATCAATAGATATTTTTTCTTTTGACAAATTTATCTTTCCGTAAATATCTCTGATCGATGGATCTAACTCTATGAGTAAGTTCCAGTAGTCCGTCACTTTCGTTAAATTTCGTTTCTTCGGTTTTGCCAATTTATCTGCAATACCCGGCACGCTAGGATTCCGATCCTGCAAATATCCGATCAGATTATAATTGACCCAGTCTTTTAGAATCTCTTTATTTCGGATCAGATACTCTGCCCATTCATCATTTACTTCCACCCTTGTATCCAGCTTTTGAAAATCCATAAAATAATAAAGCAGGTGCTTCTGCCTGTTAATTTCCGCAATTTTGCTTTTGCCCGGAGATTTAATTGCCGGGTAAAACGGACTCTGCAGGCAATACGGAACATTTACGATGAGTTTTTCTTTATATTTATCGATCCTCACATTTTCTGTTGTTCTTAAAAATTCATGGAGTTTTCCTTCCTCCACGGTAGAGGCCAGCTTATATTCCGTGGAAATATATCTTACTACTTCTTCCAGGTTGTCTGTCGTATTGCAGGGACCAAGCTTAAGATTAAATTCTGTCACCATATACCATGCGTGGACGATCATTTCATCTAACAATTCATTATAAGTAAATGATGTTTTTTCCACAGAAATTTTATTTAAAATTGCAAGCATCCAAAAATATTTATAACAGTTAAATACTCTGTTACGGTCAAACAGCCGGCTCAGATAGCCAATATTTAAATTGTCACTATACGGCAGATTCATACGACAGTCTCCTTACCCTTTTTACCATTTCTCCTCTTGACTTAGATAATACCATCCCCTTTAAGAATGCTGTATCATCTCATCTCCAACCTTCTCAATCAGCGTTACATCCGCCGGCAGCCACTCCACCTCGCCTAATTGCTCCCGCGTCAGCCACCTTGCCGCCTCATGTTCCTTCAGTACAAGCTCACCTTTTACAATTTCACACCAGAAGCAATCCATGGACAGATGAAACGTAGGATAATCATATTCGATCGTATCTATGAGTTTTCCCACTTTAATTTCTGTATCGAGTTCTTCCATAATCTCTCTTTTTAAGGCTTCTTTTGGAGTTTCCCCTTCTTCAATTTTACCACCCGGAAATTCCCAGCCGCCTTTTAAATCGCCATAGCCTCTTTGCGTAGCAAAGATCATTGGCTCACCTTGTTCATTTGCTGCTTTTATAACTGCCGCAACCACTCTGATTACCTTCATACAACCTCCACAAGTATTCTATTATGGCAATTTACGCATTGACAATGTATTCATAAATATCTTCCCGAACCGGCACATCGAGGATCCACTCTATCTCAACGGCTGTTTTCTCTGTATTTGCCATCGTAAACTCTTTTGCATTTCCACTGGCTGTCATGTGACCAAGATAATAAAACTCTTTGGAAATCTTATCATCCTTATTTTTTCGGACAAACAATTCTACCTGGATTCCTCTTTCTTTTGCCTTGAGAAAATTCTGTACATCTTCCGACTGCATACTTCTTCCCGATTTGGAAATCGCGATCAAACGGTCCCGAAAGCCCGGAACAAAATGGTCTTCGTACCTTGTGGTATCGCTGATATTCTCCGCTTTATCGTAATTGATAAACACCGGAAAAGTCTTTGTTTTTTTATCAAACTTATAACCACCAATATTTAATGGCACCTCATTTTGCTCCCAGTTAAGAAGACGGCACACATCTTCATATGTATATTTCTGATATAACACCAGATCTGTCTGCCCATAAGTCTTACTGTAATCTCTCTTGTAACGGCTGATTCCAAAATCCACAAGCTCTTTTAAAATATTGTAAAAATCATTGTTGGCAAGCATCTCGGCAAAAGATTTGGCTGGTTTATAATCCGAATCATCTTTCTCGATAAAAACACACTGCGCATACGTTTTCTTTCCCGATCCTGCCGGAAACTCATTTGTCATAACATGAATAATGTTCTCCTGCTGATCTTTACTCATCACTTTTCCATATGATTTCAGATCATTCTCTAACCCTGCAAACAAACCAATCTTTGAAATGCCCCGCGTATATACTAAGATTCTTTTTAGCAGCTGTAACTCCTGAATTCTTTTACCACTTGCTAACTTCTTTGAAACAAACTCAATGACTTTTTCTTCATCTTCCGATAAACGAATGGTATATTCCTTTTCATATTTCACAAGAAATTTGTAATAAGAACCAAGACTGTTATTATCAAAAATGCGAATGACATCCATCTCTCCATAATCATCAAAATCACGGAGTGCCGGAATTCTTCCAAGTTTATTTTTCAGGTTGTTATAATTTTCTTTGATAAGCTTAATATCACTAAAATTTGCATTGTCAACAGACGCAAATATTCTTTTCCTGCTTATTTCATCAAAATGAACGGTGGATGCTCCGGGAATTACCCTTCCGCCTTCCATAACATATCTCCGGATATTATCCTTGTTATAAGTGCGGTCTCCGGATAACGCAATCGGAATCATAAAATTATTGTTATAATTTCCAATGAAATCCAATATAACCACATACTCTTTTCCACTGGCTTTTCTAAGTCCGCGTCCAAGCTGCTGGATAAATACAATCGGGGACTGCGTTGGTCTTAGCATGATCACCTGATTTACCTCAACGATATCCACACCCTCATTTAAAATTTCAACCGAAAAAATATAGTCTAATGGCTGTCTATCTTCTGAACTCTCGTCCTCATTCATTGCCAGCCGCTCAAACGCATCCTGTCTTTCCTGTTCCGATGCGCTGCCATTTAAAGCAACGGTTCTGAAATTTTTACCGGTCGCCGGATTAATGATCTGATTGAACTTTGCGGACAGTTCCTCTGTTTCCTTTATATTGCTGCAGAAAATCAGTCCCTTCACTTTATCGCCGCTGTACCCATAATAATCTGCCTGATTCACAATATGTCTCACACGCTCATCACTTGTAAGCATGTTAAAATCTCTGGCTGCTTCCTCATCTCCAATCATAGACAAATCCGTAATCCCAAAATAATGGAACGGGCAGAGAAGATTCTCTTCCATCGCCTGCTGCAGTCGTATCTCGTATGCGATCTGATAATTGAAAATCTCATAAACATTTCTGCCTTCCACGTTATCATCACGTTTGTCCGGCGTAGCGGTCATTCCAAGCCATAACTTTGGTGTAAAATGATCCATGATTTTCCGGTAGGTATCTGCTGGGACATGATGTGCCTCATCCAAAACAATACAGTCAAATGCGTCTTTCGCATATTGAAGCAGATGTTCATCTCGATTCAATGTCTGAACTGTCGCAAACACATAATCTGCTTCATATTCATGATAACCGGCACCAACCAGTCCCATAGATACGGTATTTGCAAATACTTTCTCGTAAGATTTTCTTGTCTGTCTGGCAAGCTGGCCTCTGTGGACTAAAAAGAGAACTCTCCGAAAGCCAAGCTCACGCATTGCAAATGCAGAGGCATATGTTTTTCCTGTTCCGGTAGCTGAAATAAGAAGCGCCCGTTTTTCCCCTGCTGCAAGAATTTTTTTCAGATTTGTGATAAACCCAACCTGCATACTGTTCGGCTGTAACGTATATTTTTCAATTGACGTTATCTCATCTAATTTTGCAGCTTCCCTCTGATGTTTTATGATCTGATACCGTTCTTTATAATTTTCATAAAAAGTATCAAATGATAAAGCATACGGCGAATTCCACAGTTCTTTAAACTCAGCAACGATTTCTTTCGCCATCTCCCCCTGTTCGGTTGAGATCAGCTTTGTATTCCATTCACGATTACTGGTAAGCGCCGCACTTGTAATATTCGAACTGCCGATAATGATCCGGTAAATTTCGTCTTTTCTAAAAATATATCCTTTGGTATGAAACCCTTCGTCCGCTGCTTCCACATCATACATCTTTAAGGTAATATTCGATAAATCATTCAGCTTTTTTAATGCCCCAGGTTCACTGAAATTCAGATAATTTGTGGTTAAAATTTCCCCGGGAATATTTTTGTTTTCCAATTCTTTTAGTGTCTGAAGAAGCGGTGTGATGCCACTCATCGTGATAAATGCCACACTGATCTGAAACCTGTCACATTTCAAAAGTTCATCCTCAACGGATGAGAGCACCTTCTTTCCCTCTTTATGGTTATTAGACACAAACTGCGGTCGATAAAGGCTGTTAGATGCAGCCGAACCATTGATATATGCCGTTTCAAATCCCAATCGTAACTCATCAATTTTACTCATTTTTTCTCCTGATACTGCCAGTTACCAAACCCACAGTTTTACCAATGAAACAATTCTCAAAACACACTACATCCAGTATATTCCTTATTACAAACGTTTTCAACAAACATTCCCCCGAATTCTCCATCAACTTTTCTTGATTTGTGAAATTGTTAATGTTATCATAAATGAAAACAAGAATCATAGGAGAGACTCTAGTGTGAAAAATAAGCTCGATAGCTTATTTTTCGCACGGCTATTTGTTTCTGAG
>OGXL01003276.1_pt1 | contig 11023 bp, 4 predicted proteins | sample 1576311 | NCBI WGS metagenome assembly OGXL01 (sample SAMEA3541564, study PRJEB24748) | human gut metagenome | biome: human gut; feature: human-associated habitat; material: faeces | place: China | collected 2012 | reverse complement strand
ACTCCATCCAATAATGAATTACAGAATAAAAGATCTATGAACCTGATTCATGTTTGGCCCGGCCGACGGATCTGCGCTGCATTCTTATCTTGGATTTGTGTGGAGGATCAGGGCGCGTTTATCGTTATTACTACATTCGACAACTGCTGACAGAAATTCCACCGATTTTGGAGGAAAAAATGTGGAAAATCCTGTGGAACTTGTGAAAGTTTCCCGCCGCTACGCCAAAAAAACGATGGTGTAAAGGGGCACGCCTTTGCGTGTGAAAATCTTGCGTAAAGCACACGACCTTTACAAGTCGAAACTTGCAAAATAATGGACATTGTCTTTTAACTAAGCGATAAAATATGAACAAATTGTTAATTTCGTGTAAATTAAATTTGTCCGTTCGCACAAAAAACGACCGCTCAAATTGTGCAACATTCCGAAAATCAGAAAAATTACCGCTCTTTATTGATTTTTGGTGACCATCGTGTTTTAATAAGAATGCGATAAATGTGTTTCTATGCGCATTTTCATAATGTATGGCGTCCGGCTGCAATGCCTTCATCCTGAATATCGGATTGCCCGATGGTCAGAGGATGGGACGGCGCGTACACGCAACCATTTATTCGTAAGAATTACAAATTACTATGGAGGTGAAAATTAGTGAAAGCTAAAAAGTTTTCCCGCAAGTTGCTTGCGCTCTTTTTGGCGGTCTTGATGGCGATGAGCTGTTTCTCCGGTGCTATGGTCGCTTCCGCGGCTAATGCTTCGGCAAACACCAAGTACCATGACCAGGACTTGGACTTCAACTCACTGGGTTGGCCCATCCTTAATGATGAGCAGGCCTGCACAGCCCTTTTGGACTTTGTGGATCTGACTCTTGCCCAGGCAAACATCGCACCGATGAATATCGACCTGAGCGTTCTTGGTAGCATCACCATCAAACTGGGCAGCGTGGATGAGGTGCTTAAAACTGTTCAAGATCTGGATTCTTTCCTGAACAGCAAGTCCGCACTGCTTCTGCTGGCCGGCGATGCCCGCTATGTAGATTTGAGCGCAGTTGACGGAATGTCCCGCAGCAAAACTTCCTCTACCGATATTGTACGCGGTATTGTGAAGCTGGTTCGGAACATTTCTTCCGACGCGGGTCCTGAAGGCGCCAACGGCAATATCGTAAAGAAGTTGCTGCGCGGCGATCTTGGCCTTGGTATCGTAAACAGCTTCTTGAATGTTTACAAGACCATTGGTGACCTGATTGGTATGCCCAACGGCTATCAGAACAATATGGTATATAATATTGTTCAGCAGCTGGTTCTGGAGAATACCGGTTGGTTTACTGCAGAGGAGAAGGCTCAGATCCGGAACAATCCCAGTCTGGAGACCAGCAAGCTGGATTCCGTCCTGCTTGATAAGCTCTCCACCCAGTTGCTCAGCAACATTACCGCACAGATTACATACGCCGACGGTACCAATTCTCGAGACAGATACGCGCAGTATATGGAGAATGGTTCCGCACCGTATATTGACACGACCAACCTGCATTATGTAACGCAGGAGGATCATGACAAGAACGGCGAGGCCATCGGTAATGTATATCTGTTCCGCTACAAGGATCAGAAGCTGGTGCTGAAGCCCACAGATACGCTGTTTGACTTTGGCTTCCAAGCCTTTGAGATGGTGTGGAACACCGCCTTGAAGGATACGCTGGGCCAGTTGAATTCCGGTGTGGGCGGTTACGACTACAATTACTATATGTGGTACACCGGTGCCACGACCCACAACACGGCTTGGGACTACAGCAATGTTGCCAACAACTACGGCGCTGCCGATGTGCAGGCTTGGGCCGCTTATGAGTGCCAGAAGGCTGCAAAGGACCTGAAACCCGGCCAGACCCTTGGCGAAGAGTACAAGGATGCGGCTTCCTATCTGGATTACATCAAGGCGGATCTGGAGAAGTACAACAGCCGTGACCTGGTGAAGGATCCTACCTACACCTGGAGAGATATTGACTCCACCACCCTGTTCAACAAACTGCGTTACAGCCCCATGTCTGTTTACTACTTTAAGCAGGCCACCGGCCCCCTGAACTGCAGCTTTGCTGAGACCGGTATGAAGAACATTGAGGCATTCATGGCAAATGATTACAGCAGCTACAGCTCCATGCTGGCAGCGCTGAATGATTTCCTGGTTGCCGCAGTAAAGGACTTCCTGCCGAGTTATGATGCCAGCGGTCTGACGAAGGTAAATTCCGAGGATCCCGGCAATGTAGCGCAGACCCTGGTTGGCAATATGCTGAAGGTGCTGCAGTTCATCTGTGATAAAACGGATGCGAACATTCTCGGCGCTTTCTATCATGAGAACGGCGAGGGCACTGCTCTGACCGAGGCCAATCTGGAGAGCGCGATGATTCCGTTTGCAATTTCTGCACTGCGGAATATTCCCGACTTCAAGAAGGGCATCCACAATGAGGACCTGGACGCTTGCGACGATGCAGAGGGCGTAGCTGCTCTGGCGTTGCAGCTGTATCTGGGCTATGTGCTGCCGGATCACGACTACTCTTCTCTGGTGCAGAAGGGCGCAGACGGTAAGTACGATGTAACCATTGACAATCTGCTGCTGATGGCTCGTGATGCTGTGGGTTATGTAATGAGCCCCTATATTATCATGCACGACAAGGACGGCAACCTGTGGAATCCGGAGACCGCTACTCTGAATGACGGCGTTTCTCTGTTTGATCTGCTGAATTCCGTTGTTGTTTACTATGGCGGCACTGACACCTTTAAGGACGGCGAGCATGGCAAGGGCCTTGCCAATCTTCTGGGCGTTTGCGACACCAACGGCAATTGCCTGGTGAAGCTGTCCAACTCCCTGTGGGAGAACATCAATGTGATCGCCAACAAGCTGTTGCCTGTTGCAGGCGTGCTGCAGTATGGCGATTCTGCAAAGAAAGGCGCTTTGAATTCCGAAGAGCTGATCTACACCGATGTGATCCAGGGTATGCTGAATATTGGTGTGGCAGATGCGAACGGCCAGTATGGCGCAACCGGGTTTGTAACCCGTCTGCTGACCATGGTTTCCGCACCGCCCATCAAGAGCGAAGGCATTATCCGCACCGTTTACAATGTATTGGCTGATTTGGTGAACGTTGTATTCGGCGGCCGCTACGGCACAGCCCGTAATGTGGTTCCCGCTGCTGCGACCAACGATCATCCCTTCGACGATCTGCTGCAGAAGGATACCTTTGCCGGTACTTCCAGCAACAGCAGTTACGGCGTACTGGGTACCCTGGTATACAATGTGTATGAAGCCTCCGGCGGTGTAGGCGGCGACAGCGGCAAGACCGATACGATCCTGCCCGGCGCTATGTACACCGTACAGGCTGTGAACAGCCTGATCGGCGGCCTGATCACCACTTTGGCGGATCATAACATGAAGCTGGCTTCCGCTCGTGTGGCAGACAGCAACTTGACTCTCAGCTATGGCGGTAACACCACCACCACAACGCTGACGGTTACCAATAACTGCTACGGTCTGAACCGTGCAGTGAAGAACGCCGAGGGCAACTTCGTTGCTCGTGGCCGTTATAACATTGAGATCACGAATGTGGTTTCCGATAACAGTGCTTGCACCGTAGACTTCTCCAGCAAGACAGTTGTTCCTGAGAAGTCCGCTTCCTTCACTGTTACCAACGGCGGTTTTGATGAAGATACTGTAGTAACTTACACCGTTACGTACAACATTATCGACACCAACACCAACCAGGCCCTCTACACCGGCCTGACCTGCAAGACTTATCAGTTTGTGACTCCGCTGAAGAACTGGTCCGATTCTGTGTATCCGGGCGGTTCTCAGGACGGCAGATTCTCCAATGGTTCTTCCGGTAAGACCTCCGATGGTCAGGCTACCGTGAACAACACCGGTTACTTTGGTAACCCTTACCTGAACGCGAAGCCGTTCCGTGTAAGCTATCCTACCGATATTGTTCTGGCAAGCTCTAACCTGGATGCAGTGAAGAACTACAAGATTCGTCTTGGCTATGACCGTACCCTTGCCGGTTCTCCCGACAAGACTTTGGACGGCGTTTTTGCTTACAGCACCGGTTCTGTTAAGGATTCCTTTAGCAACAAGACCGTAACTGTGAACAATTCCAACATGATGGCCGCGTTTGATAAGTTCACCGGTGATGTGCTGAACTACGAAAAGGTAGACTACACCACCGATGGCGGTCAGACTTGGGTCAAGGGTGTTGCCGCAAGCCAGGTTCCCTCCAACGGCGTATCTCGTGTGAACCACGCTTACACGCTGAGCGAGCTGAACGGCGGCAAAGCGCTGGCTGCAGCTGTTAAGGATAGCAACGGTTATTACACCGCTGTTTATCTGAAGAGCGGCTCCGGCGACTTCGCTTACAGCAACTTGCTGGGCAAGGTTTCCGGCGCAACCGGCATTGACGGTCTGTACATCCAGACCGGTTCCGTGACTCTGTCTAAGGACAGCTCCTCTTCCCTGGATCTGTTCAAGTATGATGGTTCTACGGATATTTCTCAGGTATCCAAGAAAGAAGTGAAGTTGAGCTTCTTCTGCGACAAGAACCCGGCAACCGGTAGCTTGAAAGTAACCGTTGCTGACGATGGTAACCGTAGCCAGTTCAATAGTGCTTACGATTCTTTGAACAGCTACATTAAGAACTACAGACCTTCTGACTTTAAGGATTACGATAAGGCCAGCGGCTCTTCTGCAACCTATGATGCAGCAACCGCTGCTTTGGCTGCCGGCTTTGAGGCCCGCCAGTCTCCGCTGAATCTGTCCACTGCCGGCACGCTGTCCAGTGCGTTCACGAAGACGCCTGTTACCTCTGAGGTGAAGACCGTGATCGGCGAGCCTGCAACCAAGCCCGTAACTTCCTTGGATCAGCTGCCTGCAGCTCTGGCTGCTTATGCAACGACTGACGGCAATTATTACTATGCTGACAGCGCTATGAGCCAGCCTTATTACACCACGGAGGCTCTGACCGATGCTGATGTAACGGTTCAGACTTCCACCAATGTTGGTGGTCAGGCTTACACCGTGGGTATGGATAAGACCGGCCAGGTTGTTGTGAAGAGCGGTTCTTCCTGGTACTTCCTGAACACCCCGGCTTATGCCACCGCATGGGATACCACCACTTATAAGGATGCTCCCTATGCGATCAACGGTGCTGAAAAGGAAGGCACCTTCAATCAGGCGAAGTTCGTTTACTACAATGCCAATGGCGTTGCCGTGAGCAAGGACTTCACTGTGAAGCACATGGTGACCGAGAAGTCCATTGTCAACAATGGTGAGGAAACCCGTGCACTTGCCATGCAGGCAAGAGACAAGATGCGCTATGCTGTGGATCAGTGTGCGCAGATGCTGAGCGTTACCGTTGCCGGTCAGATCTTCACGGATGTTTCTTCCATTCGTGACGGTATGACGGACGCCAACTTCGATCTGCCCGAGTACCAGAAGATGGTATCCGTGGCGAAGGATGCTGAAAAGATGTACGCTGCAGATATTTACCTGAAGAGTGACGAGTCCAAGACGGTGCTTGCCACCTGCGCTTGGAACCAGATCGACCAGACCATTGCTGACCTGGCAAACACCAATGGTAATGACGCTGCGGATTATACCTATGCATTCTCCACCAGCACTTCTTCTCTGCTGATTGAAGAGGCTGTTCGTATGTTTAGCCTGTACATGGGCACTGTGACCGAGCGCGGCTATATCGGCGACAAGGTGGAGGCTGAGGTTTCTCACGCCAGTGGCAGCGCTTACAGCGCAATGACCACCACCTGGACAGATTCCGGTAAGGTCGATGCAGACGGCAATGCCATCAAGAATGCTGCAATCGCCACCACCGCGACTTCCGCGAAGTACGGTGCTGTTGAGGGTGGCAAGCTGGTTAACAAGGGCGAGAAGGTTTACACCGACGAGTCCTGGACCAACTATGTGAACGCACTGGCTGCTGCTGTAGATGTTGCGACCACCGGTAACGGCGACTACGCCCATAAGGACGCTGCCACCTATGTTCCGGCTGATAAGGACAACTACACCGCCAACCTGTCTGCTTGCTTCACCGCTTACAAGAACCTGGTAGATGCAGAGAACTCTCTTGAAGAGGGCACTGCTCCCTCCGGCTTCGCTGTGACCGGTAAGGTACTTGCTCTGGCGAACACCAGCGGTAAGGTTGCTGGTGACAAGTTTACAGTCATTGGTTGTAATGTGATCATCAACGGCGAGACTGTGGCTACCACCGGTCAGGATGGTACCTTTACCATTCCGTCTTTGGCTGCCGGTAAGTACACGGCAACGCTGAGCTATCAGTATGGCTTTGACCGTAACATCACCATTGAGGTGAAAGACGGCAATGTGAATCTGGGCAGCTACGGTATGGTTGTATGCAACTTCAAGAAAGATGCAGCAATCAACGGTACTGACTACAACACATACAAGAAGTCAACAGGTAAATCTAAGGGTAGTGCTTCCTATAACGAAGCATGCGACTTTAACCATGATGGCGCTGTAAATGGTACAGACTACAATATCTATAAGGCATTTACAGATAAGACACTGAGCAACGCAATCTACGGCTAAATCCTAACTTAAAGTACCCGGGCGGTGCTTCGGCACCGCTTGGGTCACACTGATTTTGATTATGAAATTGAACAAACTCAAGAGAACACTTGCTGCTTTCTTATCGTTTGTATTGATTTTGACCTTAACCTCTATAACCCCGCTGGCTGCCCAGGGTACCTTGGGCACCGAGCAGCCCCACCTCTCCTGTACCTTTACGGACAGCGAGGGCCGGGCGGTAGACGGCAATGCACTGTCTGCCGGGGATTATACCGTATCCTTTACGCTTTCCGGTATGCAGTCCTTTGCCGTGATGCAGTACACCATGTCTTATGACGCGGCTGTGCTGACGGTCAACGGGCACAGTGATCTGCTGTCGGACAGTTTGCCGGATCAGCTGCGGGGCCTTGGCGCCGCCGGTGTGCTGGTGCAGAATGGGACCATCAACTTTGGTTTTATCACCAGGGTGGACCAGACCGCAACGACCACCGCCATTGATGCGGCGGGTCAGCTCCTTTTGAAGTTGCAGGTCACCGTTACTACGGAAGCGCCTGTGGACTTTGCAAAGATTGTGACCTTGGATACGGACCCGAACCAAACCTTTATTGAGGCAGATTATGCGGATTATGCCGATTATGGCACGGCTGACCAGGACTGTTATGCACTGGTCACCGCCTTTGACGGCTATACCGCAACGTTGTATCCTATGACAGCGGATCTGTCCCCGGCCACCGGCCATGCCGTTACCGGCAGGGTGCTGGCGCTGGCCAATACCAGCGGCAAGGTGGCTGGCAGTGCATTTACCGTCATCGGTTGTGATGTGCTGATCAATGGGGAAGTTGTGGCAACTACCGGCGCGGATGGCGTATTTACTATTCCGTCTTTGGCAGCCGGTACGTATACCGCTACGTTGAGATACGCCTACGGCTATGACCGTGACATTAAGATCACGGTTGCTGACACTGATGTGGATCTCGGCACCTACGGTATGGTTGTATGCAACTTCAAGAAAGATTCGGCTATAAATGGCACAGACTTCAATGTTTATAAGAGATGTACAGGTAAGAGTAAGAGTGACAGTACATACAATGGCGCCTGTGATTTTAATCACGACGGTGCCGTGAATGGTACTGATTACAACATTTACAAGGCATTCTCTGGTAAAATGTTGAGTGCTGAGATTTACAATTGATTATTTTAGGGGGAAACACACATGCGCAAAAGCGTAAAGAAAGTGCTTTCCGGTATTATGGCAGGTATGATGATCCTGACTGCTGCGCCCGTTTCTGCGTTGGCAGCGAATTATACGCCTGGCCAGGTTATCGAAAAGGCTGACTTGCCTGCTGCTAAGAGCCTGAGCCCGAAATTGGATGTAGTATGGACTGCCTACACCGGTAAAGATCAGGCTTTTTATAAGAATGGCGATGAGAACTGGATTACCGATGGCGCGACCGTTACTGATTTGAGTAAAGTTTCTGTGGAAGGTCAGACCGTTGGTAGCGATGGTTGCACCCTGAAAGCAAACTCTAAGGGCGAGTATTTCGTTGCTGCATCGTTCATTCTGCATGATACAGCTGGCCAATTTGGCAATGTACAGTTTAAATATGAAGTTAATTCAGCTTTGACACCAGGTGTGCGTAGCAATCCTACTACCGGCTGGAGCAAGACTGCAAAGTTACTTGCAATGGCCGATGAGGCTATGGTCGATGCTAACGGCGAAGCTTATATGACTGATAATGCAAGTGATGTAAACGGAACCGAGCAGTACATCTGCTATGGTACTCGTTTGGTTAACGATGAAGTTCCGGATGCTACATGGCAGGGCGATACTTCTACTTTGTACAACAGTGACGAGGATACTAATGTTGTTATTGATGGTATTTACATTGCAACTGTTGGCTTTAAGGTAGCTGCTGGCACAAAAATTGAAGATAGCTTGTTGACTTTCAACACCGATCCGCTGATGACCAAGTACAGTTCTATTGCATTTGGTAACGAAAACGAGATCGCTTGCAGCTACACCATGACAGGTATCTCCGAAGAAGGCGATGCTGAGGTTGGACTTTTTGAAGTACCCATGAAGGCATCTGCTCCTGAGACCAAGTCTTACACCGTTAACTATGTGACCGAGGACGGCGCTTCTCTGGGCACCGAGACTGTGGAAGAGGGCAAGAGCCCCGCTTCTGTACCGGCTCTGCCCACTAAGGCTCCCGATGCTGCCGGCCACTACAGCTATGCTTGGGATACCGATCCCACCACAGCGACCATCTCCGCAGACACCACCTTCACTGCTAAGCTGACCACCACGCCGCATAATCCGCAGACTCTGGAAAGCAACATTGTGGATGCCACCTGCGATAAGGACGGTTCTAAGACCGTGACCACCAGCTGCTCTGATTGCGGCTATGTGATCAGCGAGAATAACGTGGTTATCCCCGCTACCGGTCACAAGTGGGGCGAGTGGAAGCATGACGACTCTACCGCTAAGGCTGAGTCCAAGCACACCCACATCTGCGAGAAAGACGCTACTCATACCGAGAGCAAAGCTTGTAACTTTACTTCTCGGGTAACGCAGAACCAGACTGCTGATCAGCCTGAGATCACCACTTACACCTGTAAGGACTGCGGCTACTCCTACACTGAGGAGACCAAGCCCGCTCTGGGCCATACCCACAACTACGGTGCTCCCGCTGCTGATTACACCAGCGGTCAGGCCTTCGTTGAGGGTAAGGATTACACCCACACTGCAACCTGCACCGGCGAGGGTACCTGCAGCCAGCCTACTAAGACTGACAAGTGCACCTTCGATAATGGTGTGGAGACCAAGGCTGCTACCTGCACCGAGGACGGCGTGAAGACCTTCACCTGCACCGAGTGCGGCGGCACCTACACTGTAGCTATCCCGGCTACCGGCCACGCTTGGGGCCAGTGGAGCCATGACGCTGCAACTGCAGAGGCTAGTGCTACCCATACCCGCGTTTGCGCCAATGACGCTTCTCACAAGGAGACCAAGGCCTGCGACTTCACCGCTAAGGTGACCCAGGAGGCCACTCTGGATCAGGCCGAGATCACCACTTACACCTGTAAGGACTGTGGCTACTCCTACACCAAGGAGACTGCTCCGGCTCTGGCTGGTGTGACCGTAACTGTAAATGCTGTGGAGAACGGCTCTGTAACCCTGGCTGGTCAGGATGTGACCGCCGGCGGTTCCAAGAAGTTCGCTGAGAACGGCACTTACACCCTGGTTGCTACTCCCAATGAGAACTGCACCTTCGTAGGCTGGCAGACCGGTAACAAGATCGTTTCCACCGATGCTACCTACACCACCGTGGCTATCGCTGACATCACCTACACGCCTGTGTTCGCTGAGTCCGCTAAGCCCGTTCAGTTCACCTTTGTTGATATGTTCAACAACGTGATCTCTTCTCAGTCTGTTGCTTCCGGCGCAGATGTGAAGATCCCGCAGGCGCCCACCTACACCGGCTACACCTTCACCGGTTGGTCCGCAGATGAGGCTACCATTAAGGCCGCTACCTCCTCCATGACTGTTTATGCACAGTATGAGAAGGACGCTGCCGCTACCTACACTGTAACCACTGACGCTGATGCTACCGTTGCTTACGGCAGCAACTCCGCACAGGGTACTCTGGCTGATGTTCCTTACGGCACCCAGGTAACCGTGTCTAAGGCCGGCGCTACCGCTTGGGCTATCGACGGCAAGATCGTTGCTTACGGCGACAGCTACACCTTCTATGTTGCTTCTGATGTAACTGTGAAGGCTGCTTCCGCTACCACCCAGGCTCCCGTTGTGGCTGCTGTTTCTGCCAACCAGGTTGCCGGTTCTTACAAGGTTGAGTTCGTTGCTACCCGCGCTATGGTGGATGGCTGCACTTACCTGAAGTCCGGTTTCGTGTATGGTAAGAACCTGTCCGATGCTGACCTGACTCTGGCCAACGTTGGCAAGAAGGGTTCCGCTGATAACTCCGGCGTTGTGAAGGCTGCTTATGCCAACAGCACCGAGGGCAGCACTCAGTTCATCCTGAGCTATGGTATCTCCGCTCAGACCGGCACTGCCTCCGCTAAGGCATTCTTGACCTACAAGGATCAGAATGGCAAAGTGCAGACCGTGTACTCTGATGTGATGAACCACACTTACGCTTAATCGCGTAAACACCTATTTATCGCTCCTGCCGGCGGGCAACTGCCGGCAGCGATATAAGGCAATTTAGGAATAGGAGGAATGTCTTCATGAAAGAAGCTTATTCTAAGCCTGTTGTCGACGTCAAGGAATTTCAGCAGATCAATGTGATGACCGCAAGCGGTCCTGAAATTATTGGTGGCGAAGACGACTAATTGCAATTAGTAAAATAATTGCTCGAGCGAAAAGAGCCGAGGTGCCATGGCGGCAGCATTGCCGGCGATGCCGCGGGTAGCGTAGCCCTGCTGCAGG
>OGXL01003275.1_pt1 | contig 11028 bp, 8 predicted proteins | sample 1576311 | NCBI WGS metagenome assembly OGXL01 (sample SAMEA3541564, study PRJEB24748) | human gut metagenome | biome: human gut; feature: human-associated habitat; material: faeces | place: China | collected 2012 | reverse complement strand
CACCAGCCTGCTGTTCCGCGGCTTCTCCAAGGCGCTGGAAGGCAAGAAGGAAGCCACCGCTGCCGACATTGTCGAGGCTGCGGGTGCAGGAGCGCAAGAAGGGCGAAAAGCTGGGCGCCGAGGGCGGCGCGCTGGATAAGCTCCGTCATCGAGGACCGGTTCCTCCTGCCCGAGGGCGAGGGCGCCGCGATGCTGTTCGTGGGCGACTGCACCCACGGCAAGGTGGGCGGGGGCTTTTTGTACACCAACAGGGACTCCATCTCGCTGGGACTCGTGGCCACCATCTCCGCGGCGGCCGACGGCGGAAACGACACGCCGGTCTACCAGATGATGGAGGACTTCAAGAACCACCCGGCCGTCTCCCCCATCGTCCGGGGCGCCAAGATGGTCGAGCACTCCGGCCACATGGTGCCCGAGGGCGGCTGGGACATGGTGCCGACCTACACCTTCGACGGGGCGCTCGTGGCGGGGGACGCCGCGATGCTCTGCATGAACCTCGGCTACCAGGTGCGCGGCATGGACTTCGCCGTGGCGTCGGGCCAGATGGCGGGCCAGGCGGCCGTGCGCGCGCTCGACGCGGGCGACACGTCGGCAGCGGGGTTGGCCTCCTACAAGACGGCGATGGAGAACTCCTTCGTCATCCAGGACCTGGAGACGTTTCGCAAGTGGCCCCACACCATGGAGGGCTGGTCGAGCATGTTCACCGACTACCCGATCATGGTGAAGGAGGTCTTCAACGCGCTGTTCAGCGTGGACGGTGAGCCCCAGAAGCCGCTGTTGAAGCGCATGATGCCCCTAGTCAAGAAGCGCGGCCTCTTCAAGCTGGCCGGTGAGATGAGGAAGGCGGCTTTTTTTAAACCAGCCAAATAAAAAACTATGCCATACAACATGTTTTTAGAAATTTCTGTCTTTTTTGGCAGATTATTATTCAAAATGCTCTTTATCGGCCTCATTACATATACAAAGATAGCAAAAGTTTAATTTGAAACAGCATTTTAATGAGTTTTTTCTTTTCCCAAGAAATGTTCGTCTACTTTATCGCGGTGTTTCAACACCTTTGCATCTATAAAGAAAACAATCTCTTCAGCTATGTTAGTTATATGATCTCCGGCACGTTCCAGTTTACGGATAACGGTGCCGAGTTCCAGGCAAGTCAGGAAATTATCGGGATGTGTTTCCAGATATTTTGTAAGCACGGCAGGGGCAGCCGCATTGATTTCGTCCAGGAAATTGTCTTTACTGAATACATTGAGGGCTAATTCCAGATTTTCTTCATTCAATGCGTTCTTGGTCATTTCGAGCATACTGAGCACTTGTCTCAACATCTCTTCTATACGCAGACTGTGGAGCAGTTCACTATCCAGCACTGTTTCCTCGCTTCTTACCACAAAACGGGCTATGCCTTCGGCAAAATCTCCCAAACGCTCCAAATCACTGTTTATTTTGAACATGGCCAGCACAAAACGCAGGTCAATGGCTACCGGATTGTATAGAGCGATAGTGTCCTCTACATCACTGTCAATTTTCAACTCGAACGCATTCACCCTTTTCTCACGGACAATGACTTGCTGTGCCTGGTCACGGTTAAAGGTCAGCACGGCCTCTCCTGCCCTATCCAGCTGATTGTAAACCAATGTCCACATCTCGTTCACTTCCTTCTTCAGTGATACAAGTTCTGATTCTATAAATTTCACCATATTCTTAATTCTTGTTTTGTTTATTATTATTTCTTTCACCGCAGATTGCGCAGATTCACACTGATTTTAATTTTCCGGACAGAAGAATAAAAAGGCAAATCCGTACCCATTACATCTGAAAAGCAAACAAGCCTGCATCGAGCTGTGGTACATAAATTCCATTTTTATCTTATCTCCCATTGTGCAACGCTGTGATGAATGCTTTATCCGAAACGTCCCGTAATATAATTCTGGGTAGCTTCTTTGCCCGGATTCGTAAATATCTTCTTCGTATCATCATATTCCACCATATTGCCCATATAGAAGAAGGCTGTTTTGTCACTGACACGCGCGGCCTGCTGCATGTTGTGAGTGACAATAACGATGGTATATTCTTTTTTCAGCTCATGAATCAACTCTTCTACCTTGGCTGTAGAGATAGGGTCCAGTGCCGAAGCCGGTTCGTCCATAAGCAGCACCGAAGGAGATACGGCCATGGCACGGGCTATACACAACCGTTGCTGCTGACCGCCGGACAGAGCAAACGCAGACTCTTTCAACTTATTCTTCACCTCATCCCACAATGCGGCCCCTTTCAAGGTTTCCTCCACCCTGTGGCGGATAAACTCATTATCTTTCACCCCATTTACCCGAAGCCCGTAGGCCACATTCTCGAAAATGCTCTTCGGAAACGGATTGGGACGCTGGAATACCATTCCCACATTCTTGCGCAACTCATCCACCTGCACAGACTTGTCGTATATATTTCTCCCGTCAATCAAAATCTCCCCTTCCAGACGAGAGCCGGGAATGAGATCGTTCATGCGGTTGAACAGGCGGAGGAAGGTGGACTTGCCACAACCGGACGGACCTATGAAAGCCACCACCTCTTTCTCTTCAATCGTCATGCTTATATCTTTCAGTGCCTGAAAATCACCATAGAAAAAATTTACATGTTTTGCATCTATCTTATTCATATTCTTAATGTTTTAATAATTTGCTGATTTGTCAATGTGCTAATGTACCAATACCCGTGCGGTACACAGCGCAGCCAATCGGCACATTGACAAATTATTAATTCGTTTTTACTTTATTGGAGAAATATTTGCGAAGTGCATTAGCCAACAGGTTTATAATTAAAATAATAAGGATCAGTACCAACGCCGTACCGTATGCCAAAGGAAGCTGTGACTCCATATCTGTTCCACTGGTAGAAATCACATAAAGGTGATAAGGCAATGCCATACACTGGTCCAGAATGCTATGCGGCAGTTGTGGCAGGAAGTAAGCGGCACAAGTGAAAAGGATAGGCGCCGTTTCACCCGACACACGTCCCAAAGCCAGAATCAGTCCGGTAATGATGTTGGGCATCCCCATGGGCAGAATTACATGCCAGATGGTTTGCAACTTGGTCGCGCCCAAAGCCAGACTCCCTTCACGGAAACTGTCGGGAATCGCCTTCAAGGCTTCTTCGGTGGTACGTATCACCAAAGGTACACAAAGCAATCCCAACGTCAAAGAACCGGCCAGGATGCTGTCGCCGAACCCCATGTATTTCACAAACAGTGCCATACCAAACAAACCGAACACAATGGACGGAATACCGCTCAAGTTATTGGTCATCATCCGGATAAAGCGGACCAGCTTGCCTTTCGGCGCATACTCGTTCATATAAATGCCACTCATCACTCCCACCGGAAATGCGAACAGCGCACTGCCCACCATCAGATAAAAAGTACCTACAATGGCCGGCCATATACCGCCACCCGTCATACCGTCACTGGGAGCCGTGGTCAGAAACTCCCAGCTGATTACTCCTATACCTTTATATATAATAAAACCGAGAATGGCGAACAGAATGAGGACAATGCTATAACTCAGCAGTTTGAAAATACCGAATGCCAGCCATTGCGAACGTCTTTTACGCGCCCCTTGCCGGGCAGGGAAAACATCTTGCTTCATATTTTAAATACTTAATTAATCATTTGTCAATCTATCAATATACCCATTGGCTGCGCTGTGTGCCGCATGATCATTAGCACACCGGCAAATTAGTACATTATTTATTTGTTCTTGATGAAATATATTCTACACTAAAGTTGATAAGCATCGTGATGAAAAACAACACCACTCCCAGCAGGAACAGAGCTTCATAGTGCGCGCCGCCGGCGGGTGCCTCTCCCAGTTCCGCTGCAATAGTCGCCGGAATGGTACGAAGCGGTTCCAGAATAGTGGTAGGTATCACAGCCGCATTTCCTGTAACCATCAGCACCGCCATCGTCTCGCCTATGGCACGTCCGATGCCCAGAACAACGCCCGAAGTGATTCCGGAAATGGAAAACGGAATCACCACCTTATATATAGTCTGCCAACGAGTGGCGCCCAATGCCAGACTGGCCTCGCGCATGGCACGGGGACAATTCCGCATCGCATCCTCACTTACGGTAATGATAGTAGGGAGTGCCATGATCGCCAAAACAATACTTCCGGCCAATCCGGTCTCGCCCACAGGCAGATTAAATATTTTCTGAATAAGCGGTACGATAACAATCAATCCGAAAAACCCATAGACCACGGACGGAATACCACTGAGCAATTCAATAACCGGCTTCAGAAAACTACGGGTCCGATGGTCTGCTACCTCGGACATATACACCGCCACCGACAAGCCGAAAGGCAAAGCGAACAGGATGGCAAAGAAACTCACCCAAAGCGTACCCGTAATCAAAGGAAGAAATCCGAACTGAGGGGCGGGAGTAGCCGTAGGGAACCATTCCTTTCCAGCAAAAACCTCATCAAAAGAAATAGACTCGTCTTTCAGTAGATGCCCCGGAAAATCCTTTTCTATAAACTTGGAGGGAACAAAGGCGATGATGCCTGGATTACCGGCAACGATCTCGCCGATGCACCGGGGTGCCTTCTCGTACTCGGCTCCCAGCTCTTCCTCCGAGAAATAGGAGGTGATATCCTCCAACCGGAAAACTTTAACCTCCGCGTCCGGTCCTCCCAACTCTTTCCAGTTGGTAATCTCTTCGTCAAAAACATCTTTTATTTGTGCCGCACTCAGTTCCTGTACCGGATTGGCTTTATTCACCGCCAGTACATACCCCTCTTCTATGACTTTTTTATTAAAAAGTCCCAGAGCCTCCGCAAATAAGAATACGACAATCAGCAAAATAGTAATGCTCGTTATAAAGCCGCTGCAAGTCAATATCCCTTCTACAATCTTTTCCCAAACTCGTTTCATACAGTTTTAGTCTTCTATTTTAATAACTGATGCAAAAAAAGCCTCTTTATATTAAGGTGATATGAAAGAAGCTTGAAGTATTTGCTACAATTATATTACAAACTTGTTACAGATAAAGAAAAACCTGATCTTATTACCATTTTCCCGCAGGAACAGATTCAATCCACCCTTGCCGGCGAATATTACCCGTAACAGAATCGTAACACACCAGTAAAACAAATGACACAAGAAAACGTTTCTTTTGCACACGAATTAATATAAGAACTTATGAATCAATTAAAAGCTCTATTTCTTTTTATTCTATTGGCTTGTAGTCTGAATATTACCGCGCAACGCATAAAAGGTAGTGACACGGTGTTGCCCGTATCACAAGAAACAGCCGAGATTTTCATGAAAGATGATCCCGACCGACGGGTAACCGTCACCGGCGGAGGAACCGGAGTGGGGATTTCCGCCCTGATGGACAACACAACAGATATCGCTATGGCTTCCCGTCCCATCAAATTCAGCGAAAAAATGAAACTGAAAGCCGCCAAACAGGAAGTGGAGGAGGTAATTATAGCGTATGACGCCCTGGCCGTCATTGTAAACCCGTCCAACCCTGTCAGCCAACTGACACGCCAGCAACTGGAAGCCATATTCCGCGGCAAGATAACCAATTGGAAACAGCTGGGGGGACCCGATATGAAAATCATTGTCTATTCTCGCGAAACCTCTTCGGGAACTTACGAATTTTTCAAAGAAAGCGCCCTGAAGAACAAGAACTACATGAGCAGCAGCTTGTCCATGCCCGCCACCGGAGCCGTGATCCAGTCTGTAAGCCAGACCAAAGGTGCTATCGGCTATGTGGGACTGGCCTACTTGTCTCCCCGGGTGAAAGCCATTGCCGTTTCCTATGATGACGGCAAGCATTATGTACTGCCCAGCCTTGAAAACGGAAAGAAGAAACTTTACCCCGTAGTACGCCCTCTTTATTACTATTACAATGTAGCCAATAAGGAAAAAGTGACCCCGTTCATTGACTACATCCTGTCACCCGAGGGGCAAAATATTATAAAAAACGGTGGATATATTCCTGTGAAATAAAGGATATCCCAAAAAGAATGCGTACTTTTGCAGCAAAAGTGTAAAATTGATATCACAATGACTGAAATGAACGCTACAGAAGCTACAGAGAAGAAAAGTCTGAACTTCATTGAACAGGCAGTTGAGAACGACCTGAAAGAAGGTAAAAACGGAGGGAAAGTACAAACCCGCTTTCCGCCCGAGCCGAACGGCTACCTGCACATCGGTCATGCCAAAGCCATCTGTCTGGATTTCGGGATAGCTGCACGCTATGGTGGCGTATGTAACCTGCGTTTTGACGACACCAACCCGACCAAAGAAGATATGGAATACGTGGAAGCCATCAAGGAGGACATCCAATGGCTCGGATTCCAGTGGGGAAACGAATATTATGCATCCGACTACTTCCAGCAATTATGGGATTTCGCCGTCAATCTGATAAAGGAAGGAAAGGCTTATATAGACGAACAGAACTCCGAACAAATCGCGGCACAAAAGGGAACTCCCACCCAACCCGGAACCGAGAGCCCTTACCGCAACCGTCCCATCGAGGAAAGCCTGGAACTGTTCAACAAAATGAACAGCGGTGAAATAGAAGAAGGCAAAATGGTGCTCCGTGCCAAAATAGACATGGCAAGCCCCAACATGCACTTCCGCGACCCTATTATTTATCGTGTGGTAAAGACTCCGCACCACCGCACAGGCGAAACCTGGAAAGCATACCCTATGTATGACTTCGCACACGGACAGAGCGACTACTTTGAAGGAGTAACTCATTCACTGTGTACCCTGGAGTTCGTACCCCACCGTCCGTTGTACGACCTGTTCGTGGACTGGGTAAAAGAAGGTAAAGATCTGGACGACAACCGTCCTCATCAGTATGAGTTCAACAAACTGAACTTGAACTACACCTTGATGAGCAAGCGTAACCTGCTGATTCTGGTAAAAGAACATCTGGTAAACGGTTGGGACGACCCCCGTATGCCGACTCTCTGCGGTTTCCGCCGTCGCGGCTACTCGCCCGAGTCCATCCGCAAATTTGTAGACAAGATAGGTTATACCACTTACGATGCCCTGAATGACTTCGCCCTGCTGGAAAGCGCTGTCCGCGAGGACTTGAACAGCCGTGCCACCCGTGTATCGGCAGTCATCAATCCGGTGAAGCTGATCATTACCAACTATCCCGAAGGACAGGTGGAGGAAATGGAAGCTGTCAACAACCCGGAAGATCCGTCGGCAGGCACACACACCATCGAATTCAGCCGCGAGTTGTGGATAGAACGCGACGATTTCATGGAAGATGCCCCGAAGAAATATTTCCGTATGACTCCGGGACAGGAAGTGCGTCTGAAAAGCGGATACATCGTAAAATGTACAGGCTGCAAGAAAGACGACAACGGCAACGTGGTGGAGGTATATTGCGAATACGATCCCGACAGCAAAACAGGAATGCCGGGCAGCAACCGCAAAATCAAAGGTACGATCCACTGGGTAAGCTGTGCACACTGTCTGCCTGCCGAAGTACGCCTGTATGACCGCCTGTGGAAAGTGGAGAACCCGCGTGATGAGATGGCCGCTATCCGCGAAGCAAAGAACTGCGACGCACTGGAAGCCATGAAAGAAATGATCAACCCCGATTCGTTGAATGTATTAACCAACTGCTATGTAGAAAAATATCTGGCCGATGCCAAACCGCTGGATTACTTGCAGTTCCAACGCATCGGTTATTTCAATGTGGACAAAGACTCTACACCAGAAAATCTGGTGTTCAACCGCACCGTATCTTTAAAAGATACCTGGAGCAAAATTAATAAATAAAAACAAGCTTATGAACTATGACATGTCTTCTTACTTTGAAGACCCGGAATTTAAAGAAGCATTAGCAAGATACGAGGGTATGGTGGAAAACCATACCCCCGCTTATTTTGAAGCTGATGAACTGACCGATATCGCCGAATATTACGCCTCAAAAGGAAGACATAAAGACGCTGACAAGGCCATAAATCTTGCAATCCAATTGCACCCTGATAACATAGACGCCCTGATTTTCCGGGCACGTTCCTTGATGCTGCTAGGAAAAAAAGAAGAAGCCCAAATGGTGATGCAGCTCATCAACAACCCTGCCGACCGTGAATTCAGATTCCTGCAAGCCGACCTGCTGATAGAGGAGGAACACATGGAAGAGGCCGATAAGATATTACAACAACTGGCCATGGACGAGGAGTATGAACTGGATACGCTGCTAGACATCATTCTGGACTACGTTGACGTCAACCAGAAAGAATACGCCAAGAAGTGGATCGACTGCCTGTTTGCCCATTTCGACATGCAAACCCTGCCGGAAACCAACCAACGTCTTCGCGACGTGCTGTGCGATTATTACAGTACTTTCAACAAACCGGAGTTGGCTATCCCTTACCTGAACATGACTCTGAACGAGTTTCCCTATTCCGTTCAGCATTGGAACGAACTGGGTAAATGCTATCTGCAACAAGAGCAATACGAAAAGGCGCACGAAGCTTTCGATTTCGCATTAGCCATTGATGAAAATAACACAGAGACATTGACCTTGAAAGCATTCCTTTACAGCCAGACAGCAAATATCAAGGAATCTATCAACTATTATCTCCGTCTGGAAAAGGCGACAGAGAAGAAACCTCCCGTTTATATGGCATTGGCTGGTCTCCACTTCGAGATGAAGGATTACGAAACCGCCATGAAGTATACACAAAAGCTGCTAAAACAGAAACAGGAGATAACTGCATTCGAGCTAACCGATATATATAGTATCGCAGCCCTCTGTCATGTAGCCCTGGGACATCCTGAAGAGGGATATATGTATCTGGACCAAGTGCTGAAGCAGAACGGGAACGATGCGGAAACACGTATCTATGCCGGACAGTTTTTCACGATAATGGCAGGCAGCAAGGACATCAGCGAGGAGGAAAGAAAGAATAATATCGACAAGGCGGAGGAACAATTCAACCTCGCCCTGGAATTCACCCCGAAAGAGGAACGGATGGATATTTTGTTCAAAATCGGATCCAAATACTTCGATGAACATCTCTTTGAATATGCCAACCGGTATTTTGAGCAAATAAACAAAGAATTCCCCCACAACGCCCATAGCACTTATTTCTTTCTGATTTATGGCTATCTTTATTTACAGCAACCAGGTCCGTTCATACACTATCTGGCTAAAATCAATAAAGAACTTCCTGATACGTATGCAGCTCTGGGAGTTGATGAAAACGCACAGTTTCCCGACCAGTTATTCAACGAAGCGATACGCGTAATCAAGGACGATATCAGCAAAGGCAAGCTAAACTTAAACAATTATTTATAATTATTTTATGGAATCAGTTGCATTTATTCAATGGTGTCTGGACCACTTGAATTATTGGACAATTACGTTATTAATGGCCATTGAGAGCTCTTTTATCCCCTTCCCCTCGGAAGTGGTAGTGCCTCCTGCCGCTTACAAGGCAGCCGGAGGCAACAGTGACCTGAATGTATTTCTGGTAGTTATATTTGCGACAATCGGAGCCAATATCGGCGCTCTCATCAATTATTACATAGCCTATTTCGTAGGCCGCTTCGCATCCTGCTGCTTCTAATTGTCTTTCTAGTGCTTCTTCATCAACTCTAATTCCCATAGATGAAAGTTCTATCGCTTGGTCTAATACTGAGTTGTAGAATAATATATCTCCGTTTAAATCCCAATCGTCATAGTCTGGACTTCTTCCATCGTGTTTTTCACCTGTGCTTAAAGTCTTTCCTATTTGCATTAGAAATACTGCTTTCTTTTCTTTAACTATAGCATCTTCTCTTTCTTTTGGTGTTAAATGTGGGTACATATCTAATAATTCTTGTGAAGTTATAAATGTTATTTCTTCTGGTAATTCACATCCTACTTCTGGATATATTTCGTGAACATGTTCTTCAGTTTCTTTAAATACTTCAAATAAATCTCTAACTACTTCTTTTAATGTATCCATAGTTCTGTCTTCTTTTGCTATTACAAGTTCCCAGTCCCATTGGTCTACATATAATGAGTGTAAGTTGTCTAGCTCTTCATCTTTTCTGATTGCATTCATATCAGTATATAAACCTCTACCAATTGGAAAACCATATTTTTTAAGCGCCATTCTCTTCCATTTAGCTAGTGAATGTACTATTTCTGCATCTTTATGAAGATATGGTACCTCAAAACTTACTGGAGTTTCTACACCATTTAAGTTATCATTTGTACCTGTTTCAGGTAAAACAAATAATGGTAGTGATACTCTTGTTAGTTTTAACATTTCACCTAATCTATCTTCAAAGAAATCCTTTAAATCTTTAATTGCTTGTTGAGTTTCTATTACACTTAAACTATTTTTATATTCTTTTGGTATTACTAAACACATAATCTTATACTCCCTTTTTCTTAATTTTAATATATTATAATTTGTAGTTTTCAAAATCATATTTCAGATGATAGTATTGAATTGATCCCCATCATTTCAATAAAAAAAGCCCTTCATCCTATCTATAGGACGAAAGACTGTACTTCCGCGGTACCACCTAAATTAACTAATGTTCACCTCAATTAACGTACTATTATACGTCACCAATTGTAACGGTTTGGTTCCGACTAAGTCTACTCTCAATATGATTTCGGTTAGTAGCTCTGGGATGTTCTTCATTATAAACTTTGTACTGGACTCACACCATAACCAGCTCGCTCGAACTCAGTATTTATAATTACTCTTCCCTTCATTGCTTTTAAATTTTTTGAAGTGTGCGACGACGCCGCGCCAGATCGCAGCGGAGCTGATCCGCGAGAAAGCGCTTCGGATGCTGGACGACGAGATCCCGCACGGCATTGCAGTTGTCATCGACCAGATGAAAGAGCGCCCAAACGGCATCATCGACGTGGATGCAACGATCGTGTGCGAGCGCGATTCCCACAAGGGCATCATCATCGGAAAAGGCGGATCGATGCTCGATCAGCTGAAGCTCTGTGCCAGCTTTGGTGTCACCGGAAATCAGGATATT
>OGXL01003274.1_pt1 | contig 11030 bp, 10 predicted proteins | sample 1576311 | NCBI WGS metagenome assembly OGXL01 (sample SAMEA3541564, study PRJEB24748) | human gut metagenome | biome: human gut; feature: human-associated habitat; material: faeces | place: China | collected 2012 | reverse complement strand
AAATCTGAAGCCGCAAGAAAACGTAAATATAATTAATTGTGCGCAAAAATCCCTGGCAGTTCTGTCAGGGATTTTTATCATAATTTGGACAATAATCAGGGGAAGGAAGTAATCTTGAAGGCAGAAAATAACAAAATACTTAAAGAAAAGAAAAACTGGATCCTTTTACTGTTTAAAAAACTGTCAAAGCTGATTTTCAACAGAATCTTTTATGTTGCGGTTGCAATGCTCGTCCAGCTTGGATGGATCTTAATGATGGTACTGCGTCTGGCCGCGTATTCCAGATATATTGATATCGGATTAAGGCTGATAGGTATTGTGTTGGTATTGTGGATCCTGAATAAGGAAATAAACCCCTCCTATAAACTGGCCTGGACTATGCTGATCCTGATCCTGCCAATTCTTGGAGTGGTATTATATTTTGTATTTGGGCGTTCCAGGATCGCTGCGATCATGCAGCAGCATTTTGAACAGAGGATCGAGGAGAGCAGGGAGTATCTGCGGGATCGGCCACAGACGAGGCAGAAGCTGGAGGCTCTGGATCCCTCGGCTTCAAATCAGTCCAGATATATTTCGGATGTTTCCAGATTTCCGGTCCATGAGAACACAACTGCAGAGTATTTTCAGGTAGGAGACGATATGTTTCCGGTGCTTGTGAGGGAACTGAAACAGGCGAAGAAATACATTTTTATTGAATATTTCATTATCAATGATGGGGTGATGTGGCAGACAATCCTGAATATTCTGGAAAAGAAAGCTGAGGAGGGCGTGGATGTACGCCTGATCTATGACGGATTTGGCTGTCTCACAACACTTCCCCATAAATATTATGAAGAGCTTCAGAAAAAAGGAATCAAATGTCAGGTATTTAATCCTTTCCGTCCCATTTTGAATATTATCCAGAATAACCGGGATCACAGGAAGCTTTGTATCATTGACGGATGGGTTGGATTTACGGGAGGCATCAATCTTGCAGATGAATATATCAACCAGAAAGCGCGTTTCGGACACTGGAAGGATACCGCTGTTATGCTCAAGGGAGAAGCTGTCTGGAATATGACGGTAATGTTTCTCCATATGTGGGCAGTGATCGGCAGATCTGAAGAGAGTGTCGATTATGAAGCCTATTTTCCCCACAGATATCATGAGGGAGAATTTGAGAGTGACGGATTTGTCCAGCCGTTCTGTGATACACCTCTGGATGAGGAGGTTGTCGGTGAAGATGTATATCTGAACATTATCAACAAAGCAAAAAAATATGTATATATCTGTACTCCTTATCTGATCATAGACAATGAGATGATGACTGCCCTATGTCTGGCAGCCAAAAGCGGGGTGGATGTGCGTATTATGACGCCGGGAATCCCTGACAAGAAGCTGGTATTTATCCTTACCCAGTCCTATTACAGGCAGCTTCTGGAAGCCGGTGTAAAGATTTATGAATATCAGCCCGGTTTCCTTCACGCAAAATCCTTTGTGAGTGATGATGAGATTGGAGTTGTGGGAACCATCAACCTGGACTATCGAAGTCTTTATCTTCATTTTGAGGATGGTGTATGGATCTACAGAAACAGAGTAATACAGGATATAAAAGATGATTTTATCCAGACTATGGAATATTGCAGGCAGATAGAACCGGAATTCTGCCAGAACAGAAATATAGGACTGCGTATCATGCAGAATATTTTCCGCGCATTTGCGCCGCTGATGTAAAATGAGCACTGAAAATCGTATTTTTATGGTTTTCAGTGCTTTTTATCTGATTATGATCAGGTATCGGATCGCGAATATCTGCCTGATTGTCCTGCACTTTGTATGGATTATAGCAATCCTCGTAAATAATGCATTTAAGACAGTTCAGCAGGATTTCACATTCTGATGGACTGGATTAAGATGCATTATTTTAGAGGATCGCTATATAATGAATAAAGACAGTAGTCTCAGTGTGCCGGCAATCAGCCTGCCGGTACATTGATCGGAGAGATAATATGCGAAAAAAATGGATCTCCATAATATGCGCTGTGATCATCATGGTCTGCACTATCATTACCCCTGCTTATGCCGCCGGAATCTTTTTGCCCGAGGAAAGCAATACCAGACAGGCAGAATCCACAGATCTTATTGAAGCACCCTCAGGAATCTTAATGGAAGCGCAGACAGGGACAGTCATTTATCAGAAGGATGCGGATACCAGACGAAGCCCTGCAAGTATCACGAAGATCATGACGCTGATCCTGATCTTTGATGCTCTGGATAAAGGCAGCCTGAAAATGGACGACACAGTCACAACCAGTGCCCATGCAAAGTCAATGGGCGGTTCTCAGGTGTTTCTGGAGGAGGGGGAAATCCAGACAGTGGAAACCCTGATCAAATGCATTGTAATCGCGTCAGGAAACGATGCCAGCGTAGCAATGGCAGAGCATATCTGCGGCAGTGAACAGGAATTTGTCCGCCATATGAATGAACGGGCAGAAGGACTTGGGATGAAAAATACTCATTTTGAAGACTGCTGTGGTCTGACAGAATCTCCCGATCATTACACAACAGCCAGGGACATTGCCATCATGAGCAGGGAACTGATCACAAAATATCCGAAAATTCTGGAATATTCTTCCATATGGATGGAAAATATCACCCATGTGACCAGGCTGGGGACAAAGGAATTCGGACTTACCAATACAAACAAACTGATCCGCAGCTATGAGGGCTGTGTCGGCCTGAAAACAGGAAGCACCAGCATTGCAAAATACTGCCTCAGTGCAGTCGCCAAAAGAAATGACATTACTCTGATCGCAGTAGTGCTGGCAGCCCCGGACTATAAAGTGCGATTTAAAGATGCAGCCTCCATGTTAAATTATGGTTTTTCAAAATGCAGCCTGTACATAGATAAGAAAATGGAAGCTCTGCCTGAGATACCGGTCAGAAATGGAAAGAAAAAGACGGTTTCCCTGGTTTATGAAGAACAGTTCCACTATCTGGATACCACAGGACAGAATATCGGGAATGTAAAAAGAAAGCTGAGAATTCACAGGGAAGTAAAGGCCCCGGTGAAAAAGAACACCCTGGCAGGGGAGATGATCTATTCCGTCGATGGGAAGGAACTGGGAAGAGTGCGGATCCTTTATGGGGAAAATGCAGGAAAAGCCACATATTCGGACTGCCTGAAAAAAGTCTTCATGAGATTGTAAACGTTACTGAGAACAGAGTGAACAGTAACCTGTAAACAAAAAGTATTTTGGACAATTCTATAATTTTTTGACAAAGGACAGCAATCCGATGTATAATAAAATCCAAATGGGTATTGAGGGAAATAAAAACAAAAGGAAGGTACTATATAATGAAAGAAATCCGTACAGAAGATGCCGTAGGGCACATTTTATGCCATGACATCACACAGATTATCAAAGATGTAAAAAAAGGGGTGCTTTTTAAGAAAGGTCATATTGTCAGAGAAGAGGATATTCCTCTGTTACTCTCTGTAGGAAAAGAACATTTATATGTGTGGGAGAAGAAAGAGGGAATCCTTCATGAGAATGAAGGCGCAGAGATCCTTTATAAGATCTGTGCCGGAGATTCGGACACCATGCATGGTTCTGATATAAAAGAGGGAAAGATCGAGTTGATCGCAGACATTGACGGAGTGCTTAAGATCCGCAGGGAAGCTCTGCTGGCTGTCAATTCACTTGGAGAGATGATGATCGCATCCCGCCATGGAGATTTTTCTGTAAAGAAGGGCGACAAACTTGCAGGAACCAGAATTATCCCTCTGGTGATCGAGAAGGAGAAAATGGATCGTGCAGCAGAGGTGGCAGGCACAGAGCCGATCTTTTCCATTCTGCCATATAAGAAGAAAAAGGTGGGTATCGTAACAACAGGAAGTGAAGTGCAGAAAGGTCTGATCACTGACACCTTCACTCCTGTACTGAGAGATAAATTTGCAAAATTTCCATCAGAGGTCATCGGTCAGACAAAACCGGGTGATGATATGGAACAGATAACAGCCGATATCCTGAAATTTATCGAAGAGGGAGCCGATATGGTAGTCTGCAGCGGTGGAATGAGCGTAGATCCGGATGACAGAACTCCGGGTGCGATCAAAGCAACAGGAACCCGCATCGTATCCTACGGTGCACCCGTACTTCCGGGAGCTATGATGCTGGTTTCCTATTATGAGAAAGACGGCAGGCAGATACCGATCCTTGGGCTTCCGGGATGTGTTATGTATGCAAAGAATACCATCTTTGATCTGCTTCTGCCGAGACTGATGGCAGATGATGAGATCACATTATCAGAGATTAACCAACTTGGAGAGGGTGGACTCTGCCTGAACTGTGATGTCTGTACATTCCCGAACTGCGGATTCGGAAAATAATATCCCGCAGAATGCGTTGTCAGACACAAAGTGAACATAAAGGGAAAAGAAAACTTGCATGAAAAGATTTAAAACCGTACATTATACAATCCATTCTAACAAAATAAAGGATGCGAGAGGCATCAGATTTGCTGTGATCGCAGATCTTCATGGCATGGAATTTGGCCCTGATAACAGAAAGCTTCTGGAGACGATCCACCGGTACAGACCGGATGGGATTCTCATTGCCGGTGATATGATCGTGAGAAATGATTCTGCTTCTTTAAAGACTGCATCATCTCTTCTGAGGAGCCTTGCTCAGCAGTATCCGGTTTATTATGCATTGGGAAACCATGAATATAAGCTGTACAGGACAGATCCTCAGGATAACTGTATGGCAGCCCGATATCAGGAATATGAAAAGGAGCTGAAGACAGCCGGGATCCATATCCTGCATAATGAATCCTGCAGCCTGCAGGTGGGAAAAACCAGTCTTACTGTCTATGGCCTGGAAATACCTCTGATCTATTATAAAAAGCCATTTTCTCCACAGCTTAGGAGAGAGGAAGTCAGGGAACTGATCGGAGAACCATCTTCCGATTCCCTGAATATTCTTCTGGCCCACAGTCCCAAATATGGAGATACCTATTTTGACTGGGGGGCAGATCTGATCCTGAGCGGGCATTATCATGGAGGGATTGTAAGAATTGGCAGGCACAATGGGATGCTTTCCCCACAGCTTCATCCATTTCCGAAGTTCTGCTGCGGAGATTTCCACAGGAAGGAACAGCATATGCTGGTAAGCGCAGGAGCAGGGGAACACACCATACCTGTAAGGATCCATAATCCCAGGGAATTGCTGATGGTGGATCTGAAACCGAATGCCTGAGAATATTGTTACTGTCTGCTGACTGTATGGCAGCGAAATATTTACTTGAAAAGGAAAAGACTGTGCTATGGGAATTCCGGTAAAGCTGGAAGTATTTGAAGGTCCTCTGGATCTCTTACTGCACCTTATCGAAAAAAATAAAATAGATATCTATGATATCCCCATCGTGGAGATCACAGATCAGTATATGGAATACATCCATGCCATGGAGCGGGAAGACCTTGGAGTCATGAGTGAGTTCATGGTTATGGCAGCCACATTGCTGGATATCAAGTGTAAAATGCTTCTCCCGAAAGAGGTCAATGAGGAGGGAGAAGAGGAAGATCCAAGAGCGGAACTGGTGGAGAAACTTCTGGAATATAAGATGTATAAGTTTATGTCCTATGAGCTAAAGGATAAGATGGATGATGCGGCAAATGTATTCTTTAAAGAGCCCACTCTTCCGGATGAAGTACTGCAGTACAGAGAGCCTGTAGATCCAAAGGAACTTCTGGCAGGTCTCACACTGGAGAAGCTGAATGCAATCTACAAGTCCATCATCCGCAGGCAGGAGGACAAGGTCGATCCTATCCGAAGCAAATTCGGAACCATCGAGAAGGAAGAGATCAGTCTGTCTGATAAGATGATAGAGATCAAAGATTTTGCCCGTACTCATCGGAAATTCAGTTTTCGAAATCTCCTGGAAAGTCAGTGCTCGAAAGTACAGGTGATCGTCACCTTTCTCTCCATACTGGAACTGATGAAAATGGGACATATCCACGTGGAGCAGGACGGGCTGTTTGATGATATCTCTGTTGAAGTACAGACAGACCCGGATACATGGAAGAATCTTACAGAATTTGCGGAAGATGAACCACAGAATACAGAGATAAATATGTAATAAAAGGATAAGGAATGAGGAAGACTGAGTGAAGATTAAGGAAACAGAAGCTGCGATAGAAGCAATACTTTTTGCAATGGGCGGTTCCGTAGAACTGCCCCGGATCGCCAGAGCCATCGGCGTGGACGAGAAGACAACAGGAAGGATCATCCGCAATATGATGGACCGTTATCAGGAAGAGAACAGAGGCATCCAGATCATAGAGCTGGAGAATTCTTTCCAGATGTGTACAAAGAAAGAATATTATCAGTATCTGATCAATATTGCCCTGCATCCTCAGAAGCCGGCATTGTCAGATGTTATGCTGGAAACCTTATCCATCATTGCATACAAACAGCCGGTTACAAAGGCGGAGATCGAGAAGATCCGAGGGGTAAAATGTGACCACGCCATCAACAAGCTGGTAGAATACAGTCTGGTCAGGGAACTTGGGCGTCTGGATGCCCCCGGACGTCCGATCCTGCTCGGGACCACGGAAGAGTTTCTGCGCTGCTTCGGCGTACAGGATCTGGAATCCCTGCCTGTCCCTGACCCTGTCCAGATAGAGGACTTTAAGGCAGAGGCAGAGGAAGAAATCCAGCTGAAACTGGATGTGTAAGATAAAGGAGAAAAAACTAATGCCAACCACATATGCGCATGATTTATTTGGAAAAGAAGTATATAAGAGACTGCCTTCAGATATGAAAGCCCTGATTCGCAGGCATGGGGACCTGTACAGGATCGGTTTACATGGGCCGGATATCCTGTTCTACTATATGGTTTCAAAGAATCCTGTCACCCAGTTCGGGATTGAGATGCATCATGAGAAGGCGAGAGCCTTTTTTGAAGAAGGGATGCGGCAGGTCAGAAGAAATGATGATGAGGCACTTTTTGCATATCTTCTTGGATTTGGCTGTCATTATATTCTGGACTCCGCATGTCATCCCTATGTAAATAAGATGGCTGCAGAAGGCGTCATTCCTCACATTGTTCTGGAGAAGGAATTTGACCGTGTGCTTATGGAAGAGACAGGTAAAGATCCCGACCATTATTATCCGGCCTGCGGGATCATGCCGAAGATGGAATATGCCAGAGTGATCCACAGGGCCATTCCTCTGGTGAAAACCATAAACATTTATATTTCTGTCAGGATGATGAAAATTCTTACCAATTTTATGGTGTGTGATGACCATGGAAGAAAACGCAGGATTCTGGGGAAACTTCTGAGACTGGGAGGAGAGTCCATCGGCTCTGTCATTGAACATTTCATGACTGCCGAAGCAGTAGAGCAGGCAAAAGCTCCCATGCCTGAACTTGAGAGGCTTTACAGAGAGGCGGTTCCTGAAGCTGTGGAATATCTGGGAGAACTTTATACCTTAAGAGAGGGAGCTTATCATCTGAGCAAAAGATGGGACCGGACTTATAACGGGTAATGGGCATATCCCGATATTTTTCGGAACTGTGACAGTCATATTCCGGACATGCAGGCATAAATTATCTTATAGGGTGAAGCAAAATCCTGCAGATATCCTGTAAACAACAAATCTGTGAATAACCGTAAATTATGAACAGTGATATTCATGGATTGCCAGCATGTGAGGTGGAGTATGAGAATGAAACATATTGCCGCTGTCATTGTTGTGACGGCGGTATTATTGTTTACGCAGACATACACCTCCGCCCGGGGAGCGGAGTACAAAATACCTCAGACAGTAGACATGAAACCTGTTGCAGAAGAACCGGCAGAATTATACGCATTATCAGCAGTCCTCATGGACGGAGAGTCCGGCAGAGTACTCTATGAAAAGGACGGGGAGCGTTCTCTGGCAAATGCCAGCACAACCAAGGTGCTTACCTGTATTGTGGCGCTAGAGAACTCTCCGGGGGATGATTATGTTCAGGTTTCTCAGAATGCGGCATCCCAGCCGGAAGTAAAGCTGGGACTTCGGAAAGGAGAACAGTATTATCTGGAGGATCTTCTGTATTCCCTTATGCTGAAAAGCCATAATGATACAGCGGTTGCCATTGCAGAACACTGCGGGGGAAGCGTGGAAGGTTTTGCCAGAATGCTCAACCGGAAAGCAAAACAGATAGGATGTAAGAATACGTATTTTATCACACCCAATGGTCTGGATGCTGAGGATGAGAACGGAAAACATCACACAACAGCCAAAGATCTGGCACTGATCATGCGCTATGCTATTAAAAACGAAACATTCCTGCACATTGCACAGACCAGAGACTATACATTCTCTGAGATCACAGGAAAGAGAACCTTTTCCGTACATAATGCCAACGCATTTCTTGACATGAGAGACGGAGTTCTTGCCGGAAAAACAGGCTATACTTCCCAGGCAGGCTACTGTTATGTATGTGCCTGGGAGAAAGAGGGCAAAACATTTATCGTCAGTCTTCTTGGCTGTGGATGGCCCAACCACAAAACCTATAAATGGAGTGACACAGAGAAACTGCTGGACTTCGGAGATTACAACTACGAGTACGAAACCTACTGGAAAGAACCACAGACCGGAAAAATTCTGGTAACAGACGGTGTGGAAGATAATCAGGATATAGGAACGAAAATCTATCTGAGGGGTAAATGCAGTGTAACCGCATATGACAGGGAAAAAGAAGTCCTTCTGAAAAAAGGGGAAACTGTAACATGTAAAATAGAAATTCCACAGAAAGTCAGTGCACCGGTTCTTAAGGGGGAGAAGCTTGGCCGCATTGCCTATTACCTGGATGGAAAACTGATAGATTCTTATCCGGTCTATGCGGAGAAATCAGTGGAAAAAATCAGTTTTAAATGGTACACTGAAAAAGTATTTCATGATTTTTTTCATTAGATACATTTATATGGGACTACTATAAAAGAACCGTCATCAGAGTCTTGCCATAGAATTGTTTGTTGAATTCATAGAAAAAAACTATCGAACAGATGAAACAATTTAATGGTTTAAAGGGTTGCCATACGAAAGCGATATTGATATAATAAATCTTAACAGTCGGCATTCATATATTGCCGTTCGTGAATAGTTTATGTCAGCCTGTGGCTGATCTGCAGTCTGCTGCAAGCTGACATAGGAAAGACAGAGGAAAGAGATATGAATCAGTTAGAAATACTCAGAGAGAGTCTTGGCCAGTGTGATGAGATTATTCTGGATGCACTTATCATGCGTAACAGGATCGTGGAGGACATTATGGCATATAAAGAAGCCAACGGACTCCAGATTTTACAGCCTGAGCAGGAAGCGAAGCAGAAAGAATGGCTGGAGAAGAGAATGGAAGGCAGACGCCATAAGGACGAGGTTTCCGATGTATTTGAATGCATCCGCACAAACAGTAAACGGATCCAGGCAAGAAAACTCTTCAACTACAACATCGTGCTGATCGGTTTCATGGGTGCGGGAAAGTCCACAATTTCTGATTTCCTTAAGAATGTATTTGCCATGGATGTGGTAGAGATGGATCAGATCATTGCCCAGAGACAGGGAATGAGTATTTCCGATATCTTCGAGACATACGGTGAGCAGTATTTCCGTGATCTTGAGACAAATCTGCTTATCGAAATGCAGTCACGCAGCAATGTTGTGATCTCCTGTGGCGGTGGTACTCCAATGAGAGAGTGCAATGTAGTAGAGATGAAGAAGAATGGCCGTGTTGTTCTCCTCACAGCAAAACCGGAGACAATCCTTGACCGCGTCAAAAATAACCATGACCGTCCGCTGATCGAGAACAATAAGACTGTTCCATTTATCGCAGACCTGATGGAGAAACGCCGCGCTAAATACGAGGCAGCGGCTGATATCATCATCGAAACAGACGGCAAGAACGAACTGGAGATCTGTGAAGAGCTGGTACACAGACTCCGCACCATGGATGAAGAAAAATAATATAACATGACAGATCTGGTTTATGATATCAGAAGTGCCGGATATCAAGTCATAATATTGAATGTATCGGTTATTATAAAAAGATATGGGGTGTCTCGACTGACGGGACAGTCCCATATCTTTTTGTATTCTGATATTTTATTAAGTCAGATCAGCTGGTCTTATAATCCCATTCCTTCTGTGCCTGCTCGATCACATATTTCTTAAATGCTTCCACAACCGGTGGATGGTATACGTTCTTCAACATTGCCATATAGAAGTTTCTCTGCCAGCTTGGAGAAACTAAGGGAAGGATCTTTACATTCAGAGACTGCAGGATCGGAATATTGGGAGCTACGCAGATTCCAAAGCCGTTGGAGACAAAGCCTGCAGCAACCTGATCCTCATCAATCTCATAGGCAACATCCGGTTTTTGACCGATGCGCTCAAACAATCCGTCAATGATCTGTCTCAGACCACTTCTCTTCTTAAATATAATCTGTTTATAAGGAATAGTATCCTCCAGCCGTACTTCGTCCATTACTGCCAGCGGATGATTCAGAGGTACGATCACAACTAGCTCCTGTCTGGCAACCGGAATAAACTCGATCAGCGGCTCATTATCAAGTTTGGAACAGAACCCCAGATCATATTTCTTCTCTTTTAATCCGTTCAGAATATCAGATGTTAAAACTTTATCACAATACAGATTAAAATCTATCTTTTTAGTAGGATTTTCCTCCAGAAATCCCCGCATGATCTTAGGAAGAAAATCAATTCCCAGTGTACGCAGGAATACCACATCAATGCAGCCTTCCCCTTTACCTGCCAGCTTCAGACTGTTCACAGAAGAGTCCAGACGGTTCAGTACCTCTTCCACGTCATTCAGGAAAACTTTTCCATATTTGGTAAGAGTAACATTCCTTCCATTTTTTTCAAACAGTTTTACACCCAGTTCTTCCTCCAGAGTAGAGATTGCATAACTTAAAGAAGGCTGAGTGATCGCCAGAATATCAGCGGCTTTTGTGTAATGTTCAATATGAGCCAGCGTAGAAAAGT
>OGXL01003268.1_pt1 | contig 11068 bp, 4 predicted proteins | sample 1576311 | NCBI WGS metagenome assembly OGXL01 (sample SAMEA3541564, study PRJEB24748) | human gut metagenome | biome: human gut; feature: human-associated habitat; material: faeces | place: China | collected 2012 | reverse complement strand
ACAATATGCTGCTGCCGGGCCACGAAAGCAAATCCCTTTCCCATTTCCATGAGGATCCAGAAGCCCGACTAGTTCCACCGCCTCCTTGAATTCTTCTCTGGTGTAGACCCTGGTTCCTACAATATGCTGCTCCTTGAAGTTCACATCCCGAAGCATGACCTCATGAGGCGCCTTATGTACCGATACGATGCAGATATTACCGCTTACCCTTGTAATATCCGTCATCTGCATGGCAGCTGCGGCCGCGCCGCTGCATTCGAACAGGGTATCGCATCCTTCCCCGTCCGTGGCGTCTTTTACGACTTGTTCCAGGTCTTCCTTGACCGGGTTCACCGGAATCAGGCCGAACGCCCTTGCCTGATCCAGTCTTTTTGCAGCCACATCCGAGATAAATACCTTGGAAGCGCCTGCAAACTTCAGCACGATTCCCGTCAGCATGCCGATGGGACCCGCTCCGATCACGACGCAGGTGTCCATCGTCTTGAAGCCGGATTGGTGGATCGCTCTTACGATCACCGCTAAAGGCTCGATGACTGTCGCCGCCTTATCGCTTATCCCGTCTGGAACCTTGTACAGCACGTTCTCATCCACATAGATCCGTTCGCACACGCCGCCGTCCTTATCAATGCCGATCAGTCCCAGGGTATTGCATACATGCTCGTTCCCTGTCCTGCAGGCTCTGCATTGTCCGCAGGATAGCAGCGGAAACGGTACTACCCGGTCGCCTTTCTTGAACTTCTGTCCGTCTTCTGCCACAATCCCCAGAAACTCATGCCCGAAAACCAGCGGCGCCTTGGCTCTGCGCCCCGTCCCAAGATAGATTCCAATGTCAGATCCGCATATTCCACAGTACTTTATATCCAGTTTTACCGTGCCTTCCCTCTTCTTCGGCTCTTCCACTTCCTCTAGCACGGCCTTTTTGGCGCCTTCATACACTAATGCTTTCATAATTTCCTCCGTAATCTTTAGATTTTTTTCTTTCTGAAAAAGATTTTTTCTGTATGTAATTATATATTTTATTGCCAATCGCGTCAATCTACCAATTTTCCTATAATTAGACAAGAAAATTTGCTGGCGCTGGAGGAAGTTGTAGTGGTGGGTTACGGTTCGCAAAAGAAAAGTGAGCTGACGGCTGCCATCTCAAGTGTCAAGTCTTCGGATTTTGTCCGTGGAAATGTGAGGGATGCGGGGCAATTATTGAAAGGGAAAATTGCTGGTCTTAGCATTGTGAATTCTACAGGTGACCCTACCGAGAATTCGTCTATCTTACTTCGTGGTACTAACTCCTTGCAGGGTAACAATTCGCCATTAGTGTTGATTGACGGTATTCCGGGAGATTTAAGAACGGTGGCTCCTGAGGATATTGCTCAAATCGATGTGCTGAAGGATGGTTCGTCTGCGGCTATTTATGGTACACGAGCTACCAATGGGGTGATTTTGGTTACTACCCGTAAGGCTAATTCTGATTTTTCCATAGACTATAATGGGTATGTCGGTACAGAAGAGTTTGTGAAAACGGAAAGAGTGTTGACTGGAGATGAATTTCGTTCTTTAATTCAGGATGGAACAATTTCTGCTACTGATTTTGGAGGTAATACAGATTGGCTGGAAGCCATAACTCGTACTCCGGTCAATCATGGGCATAATCTGAGTGTAAAGGGTGGTTCCGAGAAGACTAATTATTTGTTGAATGTCAATTATAAAAAGAACCAGGGAATTTTCAAAAAGTCAGATAATGAGGCGTTGATTGTACGACTGGCGGTGAATCATTCAATGTTGAATGATCAATTGCGTTTGAACGTCAGCGTTAATTCTAATACGCAGAACTATACAACGACCGGAGATGGTTCCTCTTTCAATAGAGGGGTATATAGTGCGGCATTGGTTACTAATCCTACCTTGCCTATTTATAAGCAGGATGTAAATAAGGATGTCCTGTCATCAATGCCGGAGTATGATGGTCCTTGGGCACAGCCTTCGGCTCTGGTGGCTATCGCCAATCCGCTGAGTACTATCGAGACAGCTAATGGCAGACATCACAGACAGCGTACCAGATTGAATGGTAATGTTACTTTCCAACCCATCGAATCATTGAAATTCAATGCTTTGTTATCTTGGGATAGATATTACGAAACAAGGGGTTATCGTGAGACTTTTGATAATTTCAATACCACAGTGGCTCATTCCCGTGATGGTTTTGCCTCCAGAGGTACTTGTGAGACTACAGACCAGTTGTTTGAATTTACCGCTCAGTATAGTGAAGTTTTTGGCATTCATAATATTTCTGTATTGGGAGGTTATGGCTATCAGAAGAATATATGGGAGGATTATTGGATGCGGAACTGGAATTTTCCTACAGACCAGTTTGGCTGGGATAATATCGCTTTAGGACGTGGCGACAGCGATATTGCCGGTGCTGCTATTCCTATTAACAGTAATAAAACGTCAGGTAATCTTATCAGTTTTTTTGGACGTATCAATTACATATTGGCAGGCAAGTATTTGGCTACCATTAGTGTAAGGCATGAGGCAGACTCCAAATTTGTGGGGTCTGATCAGGTTTGGGGTACATTTCCGGCTGTAAGTCTAGCATGGCGGATTAATGAAGAGAATTTTATGAAAAATATCAAGTGGATTAATAGCTTGAAACTTCGTGCCGGTTATGGTGTGACAGGTATTGCTCCTTCCAATCCTTATTTGGCAACCTATCGTTTGGGATATACTTCAAATAATGATACTTTTTATTATAATGGTCAATGGGTGAATAAATTGACTCCGCAGAGTAATCCGAATCCGGAATTCACATGGGAAAAGAAGAAGGAATTTAATGTGGGGCTTGATTTCTCTATTCTGAAAGATCGTATCAGTGGTAGTGTTGATGCTTATTACAGAAAAACTGTAGACTTGTTATATAATTATCCTGTTCCTGTTCCGCCCAATGTATATGGCACTACACTGGCAAATGTGGGTACTATCAGTAATAAAGGACTGGAGATATTGCTGAACGGGGTTGTCTTTAATAAAAAAGATTTTGGTTGGAATACCACACTGACTTATTCTACTAATAAGAATAAGCTTGACAAATTGAATAATAGTAAATACCAGTTGGCAAATGATTATTTTTATGTGGGTGACGCACAAGCGCCTATGTCGGGAGTCCCTACCCATCGTGTAAAAGTAGGGGAACCTATAGGGCAGATTTGGGGTTGGAAAGTATTGGATATTACAGAAGACGGTAAATGGATTTATGAAGATCAGAATGGTAATGCTGTAGAGTCTAAAGATGTGAAGATAGAGGATAGAAAAGTGATTGGTAATGGTTTGCCAAAGCATTATTTGGGATGGAACAATGATTTCCGTTATAAGAATTTTGATTTGAGTGTTACCATGAGAGGGGCCTTCGGATTCCAGAATATCAACTTTACTCGTCTGCATTATGAGAATTATAGAGACCAGGCAATGAATAATTTGAAAGCCGGGTATGAAAAAGTATTTGGTAAAGCGGTGCTGACGGACTCCAAGCAATTTAATAGTTACTATGTGGAGGATGGCGATTATTGGAAAATTGATAATATTGTATTGGGGTATAATTTCAAGAAAGACTTTATTAAAGGGATTAAGGGAATGCGTCTGTATTTCTCTGTTCAAAACGCTTTGACCATTACCGGATACAAAGGACTTGATCCGGAGGTAGGCGGTTCGCTTTTAACTCCGGGAACAGATGACAGAAACAAGTATCCCACTACCCGTTCATATACCTTTGGCGTTAACTTGAATTTTTAAATTATTAGATTGAAGAACATGAAAAGAAGAATAAGAATAGCATTGATGTGTCCTGCACTTTGTTGTCTGATAGGAGCATCATTGAATAGTTGTATGGAACTGGACGATAGCGTGTATACTACGATCGTATCCGATAAATATCATTATACGGAAAAGGACATGGTTGCCATATTAGGTAATGCTTATACTCCATGGCGTTCTGTTGTTATCGGTGCAATAAATGAAACGCAGACCATTTCTACAGATGAGACCATGATACCGGTACATCCTTGGGGATGGAATGGGACTACCATTAACATGCATTTACATACCTGGACTTCGGAGACAGGTGAGGCTGTTAATCGGTGGGGGGACCTGTATACTGGTATAAACAATGCCAATCAGGTAATTTACCAGATTGAATCCGGCCTGTTGCCTGTGACGGAAGGTAAGGATAATTATTTGGCGGAGTTAAAAGCGGTAAGGGCTTCTTATTATTATATGCTTTGTGATTATTACGGCAATGTACCCTATCTGACCCGTTTTGATGTCCCTCAAGGTTTTCTTCCCGAACAAATCAGTCGTAAAGCCTTGAATGATTCTATCATTGCCGAAGTGGCAGCCGCTCTTCCTTTATTACCGGAGAATGTTGATGAATCGACTTATGGACGTTTTACCAAATGGGCTGCTTATGCTTTATTGGCCAAGATGTATATCAATGCGGAGGTGTATACGGGAACCCCACAATGGCAAAAGTGTTTGGATGCCTGTGAGGAGATCATAAAATCTGGTAAATTCTCGTTGGAGGGAAATCAGAAAGATGTATTCAAGGCTGATAATGAGGATTGCACAGAAGCTATTTTTGCAGTTCCTTTTGATCAAAGTTACGCCGGTGGATTGAATATATTCAATTACGCTTTAAACGGTCAGTTTTCTCAGGTATATTCCACTAAGAGTTTTGGTGGTTGGGGAGGTTCGGTTGCTGTTCCGCAGTTTATAAATACGTTTGATCCGGATGACAGTCGTTTGATTGAGAATTATTTGATGGGACAGCAAGTGTATCCCGATGGTTCCAATGTATTGTGTGAGATAGGCAACAGTCAGGGGGTTCCTATGAATATTGTAAATGTGGTTCCGGGGGTTGATTGGGCCGAGGAATTACATGGATACCATTTGGCTAAGTATGAATATGTTGCCGGTATGTCTCCTGGTGCTATGAGTAACGATGTTTTCCCCTTCCGCTATACAGATATATTGATGATGAAAGCTGAATGTTTGTTAAGGACTGGAAAAGCGGACGAAGCGGCACAAATTGTAACAGAAATCAGACAACGCGCATTCAAGTCTGCTCCGGAAAAAGCGGTAGTCACTGGTGCGGAACTGATGGGAGGGAGTACCTATGATTATGGATTGCGCGAAACAACCTATTTGGACAAGATTAAAAGTCCTAGAACAACTCATGAAGGTGGAGCAGATATAAAATATGGTCGCTTTTTGGATGAATTGGGTTGGGAGTTTAACCAAGAAGGAAGAAGAAGGCAGGACTTGATTCGTTTTGGAGTATGGACAACTAAATCATGGCTTTCTCATTCTGCTACAAATGATATAAATAAGAACTTGTATCCTATTCCAAGAGCTGAATTGGATAAGAATGGTAAGTTAAAGCAGAATCCGGGATATTAGTGGATTGGTAATGAACAGACTGTCCGAAAACCTGTTTGGCACTTTTTGTCATGTGCGGTTCCGGACAGTCTTTTTCTTTTAATATTTATTTGAAGTGATGGTATGAAAAGGTTTGCCGGTTGGTTGTTGTTTTTCTGGGGATGTATATGTTGTATATGTGCCTCTGAAATTTCTATAACAGATTCATGGAAGTATAAAGCAGAGAATGATGAACGTTTTTCCAGTATGGATTGGAATGATTCTGATTGGGTAACTGTAGATTTGCCTCATACTTGGAATGCCGGAGATGTGATTGACGAGCAACGGGGATATAGGCGTGGCATATCTTGGTATAGGAAGAAGTTGTTCATTCCTTCAGAGGCACGGGATAAGAAAATAACTCTCCGTTTTGATGGAGTGGTCAGCAAGGCAGACGTCTATTTAAATGGGAAATTATTGAAAACTCATTTGGGGGCATATACCGCTTTCGGAGTTGATATAACTGATATCTGTGAAGTTGGAAAGGAAAATCTGTTGGCGGTAAAAGTGGATAATAGTTCTTCTTTGGGGGAAATCCTTCCACCGGTTTCCGGAGATTTTTCTATTTTTGGGGGTATTTATCGCAGGGTGTTCTTGCAATGGACGGAAAAAGTGCATTTTGTGACAGAACCTTATGCAGCTGTTCCAGTAAGGATACAAACCCCTGAAGTTTCGGTATCTGAGGCGTCAATGCAAATTGTGGCTTTTCTTAAAAATGACTTTACCGATACAAAGCACGTGCACGTCAATGTTTTTCTTTGCGATGAAATGAATCGGATTGTGAAAGAGAAACAGTTGAAACTGAAACTGATTCCAGGCAGGAAATATCCTATATCCACTTCTGTAGGAAGGATAGAGAATCCTCATTTGTGGTCTCCTGAATTGCCTTATTTATATACGGTAAAAGTGCAGGTATGCGATGCCAAGAATGGAGAAATGTATCAAGAAGTAATTTCTCCGGTTGGATTCAGATGGTTTTCGGTGGACAAGACAGGCTTTTATCTGAACGGGAAGTATCTTAAATTGAGGGGAGCTGCACGGCATCAGGATTATGCAGGTTTGGGAACGGCTATTCCCGTTGAAATGAATCGTAGGGATATGCGGTTGCTGAAAGAAATGGGAGCTAATTTTGTGCGTATCAGTCATTATCCTCAAGATCCGGAAATATATCGAGCCTGTGACGAATTGGGGTTGATAGTATGGTCTGAAATTTGTGTTGTGAATGAAGTGAGAAAAAATACGGAATTCGCTCATAACTGCAAAGAAATGTTGAAAGAGATGATTCTTCAGAACTACAATCATCCATCGGTGGTACTATGGGGGGCTATGAATGAATTATGGGATTACCATAAGCAAGCTATTGCGTTGGCTAGGGAATTGGAGGCTTTGAAAAAAGAGCTGGATCCTTATCGTCTTTCTTGTGTCGCCTTTCATGCTTTTACTTGGGAGAAACCCTATACACAGTCTAGTAAGGAGATGTTTAGTATTTCGGATGTTAACGGGGTGAATGTATATGAATCTTGGTATCAGGGAGATTCTGCTACGATTGCACCTATGTTTGATAAATTTTGTAGTTATTCTACTGCAAAACCTCGTTTTTTGTCGGAATTTGGAGCAGGAAGCGATGAACGTATCCATTCTTATACTCCGCGTACATTTGATTTTACTCCGGAATTTCAATTGGATTTTAATCGCAGATATATCAATGAAATGGAGAAACGTCCGGATTATATAGGTTATTCTATTTGGAATTTGGTTGATTTTCAGGTGGACGGTCGTGGTGATAGCAAGCCTAATCTGAATCAAAAAGGAATGTTGACAGAGGATCGTCGGAAGAAAGAGATTTATTATTACTGTCAGGCTCGTTGGTCGGACATTCCGATGATTCATATTGCCGGGGCCGATTGGACGAAAAGGGTGGAAATTTGTGATGATAGTATAAATGTGCGTAAGATCAGTGTTTTTTCTAATCAGAAAACGGCGGAGTTAATTCATAATGGAAAGTCTTTGGGAGTGCGCATCCCAGTCGAAGTTGCCACTGTCTACGATACAGCCGCCTACGCTGGTGGCGTGTCCGTCCATGTACTTGGTAGTAGAATGAACGATGATGTCTGCTCCCCATTCGAAAGGACGGCAGTTGATAGGAGTCGGGAATGTATTGTCCACAATCAAAGGCACTCCGTGACTGTGTGCGATACGGGCAAACTTTTCGATATCCAGCACTTCGAGAGAAGGATTGGAGATCGTTTCTCCGAACAGTGCTTTCGTATTAGGCTGGAAAGCTGCCGAGATTTCTTCTTCGCTGGCATCCGGATTAACGAATGTAACGTCGATGCCGAGTTTCTTCATGGTGACACCGAATAAATTGAATGTTCCTCCATAGATGGCGGATGAACAAACGAAATGATCTCCTGCCTGGCAGATATTGAAAATGGCATAAAAGTTGGCTGCCTGACCGCTGGATGTAAGCATAGCAGCTACACCACCTTCAAGGGCGGCAATCTTGGCGGCAACCGCGTCATTGGTCGGGTTTTGCAGGCGGGTATAAAAATAACCACTGTCTTCCAAATCGAAAAGGCGTGCCATTTGTTCGCTGGTATCGTATTTGAAAGTTGTACTCTGATAGATGGGCAGCACACGCGGCTCACCCTTTTTAGGCGTCCATCCGGCCTGTACGCACAGGGTTTCGGGTTTGAATTGTTTTGCCATAATGATATAGGGTTTTAAGTTTTATTGCCAAAAAAAGTTTTAACGGGGCAAAAGTAGGGAAAATAATTGTATTTTTGTCCTGTTTATAAGTGAAATGATACTGATAAGGTAGTAGTCGAATATGAAAAAAAGATTCTATATTCTTTTATTAATTAGTTTTCTTCTTTCGTTGGCTGATGTGCAGGCGCAACAAAAAGCTACTCCGAAAGCAGGTGAGGGGATTTCTACTTTTTTGCTGCGTCATAACCGTGCTCCAAAGAAATATTACGATGATTTTGTGGAACTGAATAAGGCAAAGCTGGGGAAAGGAAATGTGCTGAAACTGGGGGTGACATATACAATTCCTCCTGTCAAGAGATCGACGGCGGCTGATAAAGAGACACCGGCAAGAAAACAATCCTCAAAGGCTTCGAAAATAGGAACCACTCTTCATGAACCTCTTTTCGGTAAGCAACTGGCGAATGTAAAGGTCACTTCCAACCGACTGGCAGGTGCCTGCTTCTATGTAGTCAGCGGGCATGGCGGTCCTGATCCGGGAGCCATCGGACGGGTAGGGAAGCACGAACTTCACGAAGACGAATATGCCTATGACATTGCACTTCGTCTCGCCCGGAATCTGATGCAGGAAGGGGCGGAAGTGCATATCATTATTCAGGATGCCAAAGATGGTATCCGTAATGACGCTTACCTCTCTAACAGCAAGCGTGAGACTTGTATGGGCGACCCGATTCCATTGAATCAGGTGCAGCGTCTTCAGCAGCGTTGTAACAAAATCAATGCTCTTTATCGGAAAGACCGTCAGAACTATACTTACTGCCGCGCTATCTTCATCCATGTAGACAGCCGCAGCAAAAAAAAGCAGACGGATGTCTTTTTCTATCATTCCAATAAGAAAGCTGAAAGCAAACGGCTGGCAAACAACATGAAAGATACGTTCGAATCCAAATATGGAAAGCATCAGCCGAACCGCGGCTTTTCCGGAACGGTGAGCGGACGCAATTTATATGTACTTTCACACACTACTCCTGCTTCTGTCTTTGTCGAACTGGGGAATATACAGAATACATTTGACCAGCGGAGACTGGTGATGGATTCCAACCGTCAGGCCCTTGCCAAATGGTTGATGGAAGGCTTTCTGAAAGATTTTAAAGGGAGAAAATAAACTTCAATCTCTTTTTTTCGTGAACAAAACGAAAATCGGGATGTTATATATGTGCAAATCGCCTGATGGCTGCTTGTAGGTATGCGAATATATATGAGTCAGTGAATATGCCTCCCCGGCATAACAGGAAGATTGCATAGTAGTTTTGTCGTGTTTTATTTTGTGTTTGTGTTGTGACGGTGCTGCGATGTGAATCGGGGTACCGTTTTTTTTGTTAAAAAGTCGTCTTAACTTCATTTTTTTCAGAACTCTTGTGAACAAAATCCGAATGGGTGCGTTATTTATTATGCAAATCACCTGATAAAGCTTCTTATGGGTATGCGAATATAGATAAGTCAAGCAAGATATGCCTCCCCGGCATTACAGGTAAGATTGCATAGTAGTTTTGTCGTGTTTTATTTTGTGTTTGTGTTGTGAATAAGCCTTGTCGAGAGACAAGGCTTATTTTTTGTATATTATATACAGAACCTCTGTTGTCAATTCAGTGTTTTTTTCATAAGATGGGTGGGCAATTCCTTTTTCTTGCTAATTGTTAACTGATGTTATCATGTCTGTAACAATTTGTTCCAATTGTAGTATTAATCGTTCAAAATAGTCTTTTTTGTTCAAAAAATGCTATACACGGTAACAACTACATGCAAATTGTTTATACATTTGCGTTGTTGTTTATGTAACTGTTGGGATGAACAAACCATAGCTGACAAACGTTAATAGGTACGAGTACATAGCTGATGAAAGACGCGACTTGGCTGACTTGTTAATGAGGATACACGCGACTTACAACTTAGTATTGGGAAAAATAATTAAGGAAATATAGAATAAAAAGATTGCTTATGTCACAGATTGTCGGACATATCTCACAGGTAATCGGGCCTGTAGTAGACGTCTATTTCGAAGGAACGGAGGCAGAAATGATGTTGCCGAGTATTCACGACGCACTGGAAATAAAAAGGTCGAACGGCAAAAGACTGATTGTAGAGGTACAGCAGCACATTGGTGAAAACACGGTGCGTACTGTTGCTATGGACAGTACGGACGGCCTGCAGAGAGGAATGACAGTGCATCCGCTGGGAGGCCCCATCACCATGCCGATAGGTACACAAATCAAAGGCCGCCTGATGAACGTAGTGGGCGACTCTATCGACGGCATGAAGGAGTTGGACCGTACCGGTGCTTATCCCATCCATCGCGACCCCCCTAAGTTTGAAGATTTGACTACCGTACAAGAGGTGCTTTATACAGGCATCAAGGTTATCGACTTGCTGGAACCATATAGCAAGGGCGGTAAAATCGGTCTGTTTGGTGGCGCCGGTGTAGGCAAGACGGTGCTTATCCAAGAGCTCATTAACAATATTGCGAAGAAGCAGCACGGCTTCTCTGTGTTTGCCGGTGTAGGAGAACGTACACGTGAAGGCAACGACCTGCTGAGAGAAATGATTGAATCCGGCGTTATCCGTTACGGAGAAGAATTCAAGAAAGGTATGGAGGAAGGCCATTGGGATTTGTCCAAAGTAGATTATGACGAAGTGGCCAAATCACAAGTGTCTTTGATATTCGGTCAGATGAACGAACCTCCCGGTGCGCGTCAGTCCGTGGCATTGTCTGGGTTGACGGTGGCCGAGTCCTTCCGTGACATGGGAGCGGAGACGGACGGTCCGCGTGACATTCTGTTCTTCATTGATAATATCTTCCGTTTCACCCAAGCCGGTTCCGAGGTTTCGGCCTTGCTGGGCC
>OGXL01003257.1_pt1 | contig 11093 bp, 8 predicted proteins | sample 1576311 | NCBI WGS metagenome assembly OGXL01 (sample SAMEA3541564, study PRJEB24748) | human gut metagenome | biome: human gut; feature: human-associated habitat; material: faeces | place: China | collected 2012 | reverse complement strand
CTTCACCAATATGAGCACGATTTAAAAGTAACATACAAAGTCTTGATTGACCAATACCACCACCAATAGTGTAAGGTAATTCTTTATTCACGATGGCTTGATGATATGGAAGATTTAAACGATCTTCACAGTTTTCTTTCTTTAATTGTTCAACTAAAGAATTTTCATCCACACGGATACCCATTGATGAGATTTCTAAGGCACATTGTAATGGTTCGTACCAGAATAACAAGTCACCATTGAGTTTCCAATCATCATAGTCTGGTGCACGTCCATCATGCTTTTGTCCACTTTGTAAAACATTACCGATTTGCATAACAAAGACACACCCGAATTCTTTGCAAATTTTATTTTCTCTTTCTTTAGCTGCTAAATCAGGATATTGATTTTCTAATTCTTGTGCAGTAATGAAATGGACACGATCTGGTAAACGATTAACAACATGAGGGTATTTATACCAAACTTCATGTTCCATATGTTTAATGACTTTAAAAATCTTTTTAACATGATTTTTTAATGTTGTAATATTGCGATCTTCTTTTTCGATGACACGTTCCCAATCCCATTGATCAACATAGTAAGAATGTAGGTTATCAACTTCTTCATCTTTTCTAATAGCGTTCATATTTGTATAAAGTCCTTCACGAACACCAAAACCATATTTTTTAAGTGCCATTCTTTTCCATTTAGCAAGAGAATGAACGACTTCAATATCATCGTTTTCAAAACAACTGATTTGGAAAGAAACAGGTTTTTCAACACCATTTAAGTTATCATTTAAACCACTGCTTTTTTGGACAAAAAGAGGTGCTGAAATTCTTTCTAACATTAAAGCTCTTCCAAATTCTTTTTGAAATGTATCCCTTATGTATTTAATTGCTTCTTGTGTTTGTCTTAAAGATAACACAGGATCATATTTTTCTGGAATAATGAGATTCATTTTAATTTTTTCCCCCTTAATAATATGTTCTATTTTATCATTTATCTAGATATATGAAAGATAATAATAAAAAATTATAATAGCTATAAAAGTGTTTCAAATGTATTCATTTGTTGTCAATTGCCTTTCTTTTCTGTATAATAAGAAAAAATGAAAAGTAGGTGTAAACATGAGAAATTTAGAACATGTCAAACATGTTATTATAAAAATTGGTTCGACTTCTTTGTGTAATGAAGATGGACAACTAGATAAAGAAAGAATTTTAAAACTCATCCAACAAATAGCTATTTTAAAACGTAAAGGGTTAAAAGTAACACTTGTTTCATCAGGAGCGATTTCTTCAGGAATGGGTGTTTTAAATTTAAGTGAAAAACCTAAAGAAATTTCTAAAAAACAAGCACTTGCGGCTATTGGACAAGCTCATTTGATGCAAATTTATGAAGATTTATTTTCATTGTTTCATTTAAAATGTGCACAGATTTTATTAAATCATGATGATTTTGATCATCGTAAACGTTTGATGAATTTAAGCTATGCTTTATCTTCTATTTTAGATTATGATGTGATTCCTATTATTAATGAAAATGATACATTAGCGGTAGATGAAATCAAAGTGGGAGATAATGATACATTATCTGCTTTACTATTACCTATTGTGGATGCACAATTACTTGTTTTAGTTTCAGATATTGATGGACTTTATAATGATAATCCTCATACCAATTCCAATGCAAAATTATTAAGTGATATTGAACTTGTGGATGATAAAATTATGAACTATGCGAAAGATTCAAGTAGTCAATTTGGTACAGGTGGGATGGTGACAAAATTACGTGCTGCAAAAATCGTTAATGATTATGGAGGAGATATGGCCATCGTTAATGGCAATAATGAAACAGCTCTTATTGATTTATTAGAAGGAAAACAAATTGGAACATATTTTAGTGGAAAAGCGGGGCGTACTTTAAGTGCTAGAGATCATTGGATCATGTATCGTAGTTCTCCTAAGGGAAAAGTCATTGTTGATGATGGTGCATGTGAGGCTTTAAAAACACATACAAGTTTACTACCTAAAGGAATCAAAGAAGTTGAAGGTTCATTTATGCAAGGTAGTGTCATTGATGTTCTTTCTTTTAAAGGACAACTCATTGCTAGAGGTATTACGAATTATTCAAGTGATGAGTTAAAATTGATTAAAGATCATCATAGTAATGAAATAGAAAGTATTTTACATTATAAAGATTATGATGAAGTGATTCATGCAGATAATCTAGTCATTAATAAGGGGTGAAATTATGATTAAGGAACAACTTAAAGAAGCTAAAAAAGCATGTCGTTTTATGCAAAATGTTAAACCAGAAGTAAAAAATAAAGCTTTAAAAAATATTTCTGAGGCATTAATTCAAAAAAGTGAATTGATTATTCAAGAAAATCAAAAAGATATTGCAGAAGCTAAAAATAATGGTATTAAAGAATCGATGGTTGATCGTTTATTATTAAATAAAGAACGTATTGAAGCGATGGCAAAAGATATTTTAAAAGTAATTGATTTACAAGATCCTATTGGAACTCTTGTAAGAGAAATTAAAAGACCCAATGGTTTAGTGATTCAACAAATCAGAATTCCTTTAGGAGTGATTGGGGTAATTTATGAATCAAGACCTAATGTAACAGTAGATATTGCCAGTTTATGTATTAAAACAAACAATGTTTGTGTTTTAAAAGGTGGTAAAGAAGCCATTCATTCAAATCGCATCTTAGTTCAAATTATAAATGAGGCTATTCAAGATGTTTTACCAACACATACGGTTACTCTTATTGAAACAAAAAAGCGTGAAGAAACTTTAGATTTAATTCAAGCCCATGATTATGTAGATGTCATTATTCCTCGTGGAAGTGCAGGGCTTATTCAATATGTTGTTAAAAATGCAACTGTTCCAGTAATTGAAACAGGAGCAGGAATTTGTCATCTTTATGTTGATCAAGATGCTAGTCTTGATATGGCTTTAGAAATTGCAAAAAATGCAAAGATCCAAAGACCATCTGTATGTAATGCAATTGAAACGATTCTTGTTCATCAAAAAGTAGCTCAAGAATTTTTACCAAAACTTCAAGAAATATTTAAAAATGTACAAATCTATGGTGATGAAAAAACAAGAAAAATCATTGATTGTTTAAAAGCTACTGAAAAAAATTATGCTACAGAATATGATGATTATATTTGTAATATAAAAGTTGTAGATGATATTGAAGAAGCGATTGAACATATTTATACCTATTCAACTAAACATTCTGAATCCATTATTACTGAAAATAAAGAAACAGCAAAATATTTTATGGATTCTTTAGATTCAGCTTGTGTTTATCATAATGCTTCTACACGTTTTAGTGATGGGGGAGAGTTTGGTTTTGGGGCAGAAGTTGGTATTTCAACGCAAAAGCTTCATGCCAGAGGCCCACTTGGTTTACAGGAAATTACTTCTACAAAATATATGATTTATGGAAATGGACAAGTAAGGAGTTAAGACTCCTTCTTTTTTTATAAAAAAATAATTAGTGTACTAAATATATTGACATTGATTAGTGCACTAACTATAATGTTTAGTATACTAACTAATAGGAGGTGTCTTATGGATCTATTGGAATTTGAGGATATTAAAGAAATCTTTTTACAATTTAAATCTCTCCATAAAAATATTCAAGAACTTACTAGTAAAAAAAGCAATAGGGAAGGATTATCTGCTGATCAGTGTTATTTGTTAGGTCTTATTGATCATTTTGGTCATCCTAATCAAAAAATTCTTGCAGAACGTTTAAAAATTACACCAGCTACTTTATCAGTAAGATTACAACGTTTAGAAAAAGCAGGTTTTATTGAAAAAGTTGTAAGTAGACATGATAAAAGAAATGTCTCATTACATATTACGGAAAAGGGAAAAGAAGAAATTAAAAGTTGTAAAGATGATATGAAAATGTTTACAACACGCTTATTTGGAGGAATAAATAAAGAAGATTTAGATAGAATGAAAACGTATTGTCAAATCTTTGAAAAGAATATTCGTTTAATGAAGGAGGAGTTAGATGTTCAAGATTAAAGGATATTTAAAGAAATTCTGGTACTTGATTTTAGCTTGTATTTGTTTGTTGTTTGTACAAGCGCAAACAGAATTAACTTTACCAGATTATATGAGTGATATTATTTCAGTAGGAATTCAAGCGGGAGGATTTGCTTCACCTGTTTCAGATGTTTTAACGGAAGAAACTTATCAACATTTATTATTGTTTGTTGATCAAAAAGATCAAAAAACAGTAAAAAAAGATTATAAAAAAATTAGTAAAGTCAATCAAGATATCATTGATACATTTCCTAAGGCTAAAGGCAAAACAGTATATCAATTGAAAGATTTATCAAGTGATGAAGAAAGTAAGTTAGAAAGTATTTTAATGAAACCGATGTTAATTATTACTTCGCTTGATAGTATGGATACTTCTAGTAAAGAGTATCAAGAAAAATTTGGACAATTACCTCCAAATATGACGATTTATGACGCTATTTCTTTTATGGATGAAAGTCAAAAAGCAAAGATGTTTGAAGACATTGATAAAAAGATGGATACCATGGGAGAAAGTACTTTAAAAATTGCTGCTGGTAATGGTGTTAAAGCAGAATATAAAAAATTAGGTGCTGACATTGACAAAGTACAAACCGATTATATTTTTAAAACAGGTTTAAAGATGTTAGGAATTGCTTTACTTGGAACAGTGGCTGCAATTTCAGTTGCTTTCTTTGCGACAAAAGTTGGTGCTGGTGTAGCGCGTGCTTTAAGGAAAGATGTTTTTGAAAAAGTAGAAAGCTTTTCTAATGAAGAATTTAATCATTTTTCAACAGCGTCGCTTATTACACGTACAACAAATGATATTACTCACGTACAAATGGTGACAATGATGCTTTTACGTATTGTATGTTTTGCACCAATTATTGGTATTGGGGCTTTAATTAAAGTTTTAAAAGAATCACCATCAATGACATGGATCATTGCAGTTGTTATTCTTGTTATTTTTGGTGTGATGGCGGTTGCGTTTGCTGTAGTTATGCCAAAATTCAAAATTATTCAAAATTTAATTGACCGTTTAAATCTCACAATGCGTGAAAATTTATCAGGAATGCTTGTTATTCGTGCTTTTGGTAATGAAAAACATAGTGAAGATCGTTTTGATAAAGCCAATAAAGATGTTACAAATTTAAACTTATTTGTTAATAGATCAATGGCTTCTATTATGCCAATTATGATGTTTATCTTTAATGTCGTTACTTTAGTCATTGTCTATTATGGTTCTAAACAAATCGATTTAGGTAATTTAGCAATTGGACAAATGATGGCCTTTATGCAATATGCAATGCAAATTATTATGGCCTTTTTAATGATTGCAATGATTGCTATTATGTTACCTCGTGCCAGTGTTGCTGCTAATCGTGTTTATGAAATTATTGAAACTAAGCCAACAATTCAAGATCCTACAAATCCAATTGCTTTAGATGAAAGTAAAAAAGGACTTGTTGAATTTAATCATGTTTCATTTGCTTATCCAGGGGCGAGTGAACCGGTTTTAAAAGATATTGATTTTGTTGCTAAACCAGGACAAACAACAGCTTTTATTGGCTCTACTGGTTCAGGAAAATCAACACTTATTAATTTAGTACCTCGTTTTTATGAAGTCAGTGAAGGAAATATTAAGGTTGCAGGGGTTGATGTTCGTGAGATGACACAACATGAATTACGTGATCGTATTGGACTTGTTCCTCAAAAAGGAAACTTATTTTCTGGAACAATTCGTTCTAATTTAAAATATGGTGCACCAGAGGCAACAGATGAAGAATTAGAAGAAGTGATTCGAATTGCTCAAGCAAAAGAATTTATTGATCAAAAAGAAGAACGTTTTGATATGGAAATTTCACAAGGTGGAACAAACGTTTCTGGCGGTCAAAAACAAAGACTTGCGATTGCTCGTGCTATTGCGAAAAATCCAGATATTTATATTTTTGATGATAGTTTTTCAGCACTTGATTTCAAAACAGATGCTAAACTTCGTCAAGAATTAAATCAACTTGTTAAAAAGACAAAAAGTACAGTTTTATTAGTAGGACAACGTATTGCTTCTATTATGGATGCAGACCAAATCATTGTCCTTGATGAAGGAAGAATTGTTGGTAAAGGAACACATGATGAATTAATGAAATCATGTCAGGTTTATCAAGAAATTGCCTATTCTCAATTATCTAAGGAGGAACTAAGTCATGAGTAATGAAAGAAGAAGACAAGGGCCTCGTGGACCAATGGGTCATGGAATGAGAGGTAATGGTGAAAAAGCCAAGAATTTTAAAGGAACATTAAAGAAATTATTTGTTTATTTAAAACCTTATTATTTTAAATTAGCGGTTGTTATTATTTTTGCAGCTTGTTCAACAGTATTTACGATTGTAGGACCAAAGATCCTAGCAAAAGCAACAGATAAATTATCTGAAGGAATTATGGCGAAGGTAAGTAATACAGGAGGAATTGATTTTGATTATATTGGTATGATCTGTTTGATTCTTGTTGGTTTCTATCTTGTCAGTGCACTTTTTAGTTTTATTCAAGGATTTATTACATCTTCGATTTCACAAAAAGTTGCTTATGATTTAAGAAGTTCTTTATCTAAGAAGATGTCAAGAATGCCTTTGAGTTATTTTGATAAACATTCTAGTGGAGATACTTTAAGTAGGGTAACAAATGATATTGATACAATTGCCCAATCACTTAATCAAAGTTTATCACAAGTGATTACATCTTCTGTTACAGTTGTTGGAATCTTTATTATGATGCTTACCATTTCTGTAAAAATGACATTGATTGCGGTACTTGTTTTACCACTTTCGATGTTACTTATTATGTTTGTTATGAAACATTCTCAAAAGTATTTTAGCAGACAACAAAAAAGCTTAGGAGATGTCAATGGTCATATTGAAGAAATGTATGGTGCTCATGATGTTGTTAAAGCCTTTAATGGGGAAGAAGATTCTGTTAAAACTTTTAATGAATATAATGATGCACTTTATGATTCAGCATGGAAATCTCAATTTTTATCAGGTTTAATGCAACCTTTAAGTAACTTTGTAGGAAACTTAGGATATGTAAGTGTTTGTTTATTAGGTGGTTTTTTAGCAGGGGGTAATACGATTACAATTGGTGATATTCAAGCGTTTATTCAATATGTACGCCAATTCAATCAACCAATTGCCCAACTTGCGCAAACAATGAATATGTTACAAAGTACAGCTGCCGCAGCTGAACGTGTTTTTGAATTCTTAGAGGAAGAAGAATTAGAAGCTGAAACCGTTAAAATTGAAACAGATGAAGTTGAAAAATTACATGGTTCAGTTACTTTCAATCAAGTTAATTTTGGTTATTTACCAGAAAAAACAATTATTCATGATTTCAATATGCATGTTCATGCTGGACAAACAGTTGCTATTGTTGGTCCAACCGGTGCAGGAAAAACAACGATTGTTAAATTGTTGATGCGCTTTTATGAATTAAATAAAGGTTCAATTATGATCGATGGTCATGATATTAAAGATTTTTCAAGACATGATTTAAGAAGTTTGTTTGGAATGGTTTTACAAGATACATGGCTTTTTAATGGAACAATTAAAGAAAACTTGATGTATGGTAAATTAGATGCCAGTGATGAAGAAGTAAAAAATGCCTGTGAAATGGCGTATGTAGATCATTTTGTCAATACTTTAGAAGATGGTTATGATACGGTTCTTGATGAAGAAACATCAAATATTTCACAAGGACAAAAACAATTATTAACGATTGCGAGAGCGTTTCTAAAAGATCCTAAAATTCTTATTTTAGATGAAGCAACTTCTTCAGTTGATACACGTACAGAAGTGCTTATTCAAAAAGGTATGGAAAAATTAATGGAAGGACGTACAAGCTTTGTTATTGCACACCGTCTATCAACGATTCGTGATGCTAATACAATCATTGTCATGAAAGATGGCGATATTGTAGAAATTGGTAATCATGATGAATTGTTAGAAAAAGGTGGATTCTATGCCTCACTTTATCAATCACAATTTGAAGGTAGCGAAATTTAGAAGCAAAGAAATTTGCTTCTTTTTCTTTTCAAAACATGTTTATATATGGTATAGTACAAGCCGAGGGGATGATGTTATGGTGAAAAGAAAACCACAATATGTCAAAATTAAAGAATATATTATTCAAAATATTGAAGATGAAAAATATAATGAAAATGAACAAATTGAAAGTGAACATGCTTTGTGTGAACTTTTTGGTGTTACCCGAATGACAGTGCGCCAAGCTTTAACAGATTTAATCAATGAAAACATAATCTATTCTGTTCCTAAAGTTGGCTCATTTGTTTGTAAAAAATCCAGATTTAAAAGTTTTGATGGATTAAACAGTGTTACAGAAGACTGTGCTAAGAAAAAAGAAGATTGTACAAGTCATGTTGTTTTAAATGAACTTGAAGAAGCTACAGATTTAATGAAAAAAGAAATGGCTTTAGAAGATAATAAAGTATGGCACGTTAAACGTGTAAGACTTGTAAACGGAGAGCCTTTATGTTTTGAAGATGATTACTGTAATTATGATTTAACAGGAGATATTCCTTTAGAAGTATCCAGTACATCTTTATTTAATCATTTTGAAAATGATCTCAATTTACATATTGCTTTTTCCGATCAACAAATTGATGCGGTTTTAGCGGGTGAAGAACTAGGAAAATATTTACAAGTCGATCCAGTGACACCTTTGCTTAGAGTTTTATCGATTACATGCTTACATAATGGTAAATGTATTGAATATGGGTATACTTATTATCGTGTAGACAAGTATACTTTTAACCAAGTTGCATATCGTAGAAAATAAAAGGATGTTGTCAAATCCGTTTGGTTTGTTATAATGAGAATGTTAAAAAGGAGATTTTAGATGAATTATTTATATATTGCATTAATATCAATGGTACCTTTAATTGAACTTAGAGGAGCAATTCCTGTTTCTCAAGGATTAGGATTACCAATTATTCCATCTTATATTGTTTGTATTTTAGCAAATATGGTACCTGTACCTTTTATTTACTTATTTGCTAGAAAGGTTTTAGTATGGGGTTGTGATAAACCAGTTATTGGAAAATTCTTTACATGGTGTTTAGACAAAGGTGAAAGAGGTGGAAAGAAGCTTCAAGAAAAAGTAGGAATGCAGCAACTTTATAGAACCATTGGCCAGCATTTGCGCAGCCAGTTCCTCCCCGCTTTGTGGTGCAGTATTACGCATTAAATTAATGGCAGCTTCTTCACCCGGTTTCACACGGGCATCCTGCAATTTTGATTTAATATCTTCCCAATAGCTCTTTTCCTGTTCGATAGGCTTCCGCCCTTCTTCCCACTCTTTTTTTCTGGCTTTATAACCGTCTATATCAAGCTCCATCACAGGAGCCTTTTTGCCCGACTCGGTTAAACGCCTTTCTGCATCAGAAATATGATTATTTACAAACTGGTCCACTTCTTCAAGTGTTAGGGAACCGTCAAGAAGAGCATCTAAAGTATCACTGATTTCCGCCTGATGATAAATAGGATTACCAGCCTCGTCCATGGGAATAGATGATGGAGTATTTGACTCTTGGTTAATCGGAATTTCCGTCTGGGATGCTGGTAAAATAACATTTCCTTCGGCAGAACTATCCACATCTGGCGTGACAGTCTGGTAAAACGCTTCCAGATCTGCTAATTCCTGTTTTTTTACACGTATTTCATCCCGCAATGATGCACGTTCCCCGCCCGATGCTTTCTCAATCCGGGATTCTGACTTGGATATTTCACTTCGTTTATTCTCTATATCCGCACGCAAATCTTCAAGAGCCGTCTGAGGAGATTCGGAAAGGGACGTATATTCATATTGCTGCTGTGGAGTCATGGCCTTATAGTCGATTGTCCCGTCATTTCGTTTGGGCAACGATGTGACAACACTCTCCAACGTCTTTTCCGGCACATTTTCTAACACTTTGCTGTCTTCATCCGTTGAAGAACCTTCATTTTGGGTTTTATTTTTTGACATATTGTCTATAATAGAATCCAACCCTATTTCTTCCGTCATGCCATCAACTTCAACGATAACACCTCCATCATCGCTCATCTGCTGCACTATCCCTTGACGACCGTCCACCAAATTCACCAAATCGCCAGGATTAAACATCACCGATTGCATATCTGCAGCTTCGGACTCCATCTCTTCTTGTGCAATCACTTCGCCGGGGACTGTGTTTATGATATCGGCATATAATTGCTCAACTGGATACTGTTCGATCAAACTATCGAACATTTCAGGTCGTCCTTGCTGGACTTTGCCATTTTCATCAAGATAATACAAAATATCATCCGACTGTTTTGCATCCACCAATCCTTCTTCGTCAAAAACAATATTACCGCCTGTTATATAAACCGGCTGGTCTGAAGAAGGAAATTTGACTGTAACAACTTGCCCCATGTCTTTATTGGCCGTTCGGCCAATATCATCCATACGGCGTCTTGTTTCTTCGTCAATACGCGACTGCACATAGTCTACATATCCGTTATAATTCAGCAGATCAACCGTGTATTGTTCAAGTTTTCGCTTTTCCTCCGGATTCAAGTTCTTAACCGATGCAACATTATCGATAAAAGATTGTATTGATTTCGGATTTTTCAATCGATTAACGATCGCGTCATTGAACTTTTCCACATCTTCATGCAGGATTTCCCCGGCGAAAGTTGAAGATTCTTTATATCTATTCGTGATCTGCCGTTTTTGATAAGCACTATATCCTTTAGCTGCACCAATAAAAGGAGAAAACTGTGCACCTCCCATTGAACCAGCAACACCGGCATCAAGCATCGTTTAAAATATATTGTCATTACGCTCTACACCTGTTAATCGGTCTATCGCATAACCGGCAAGAGCATTTCCGGCCTCTTCCAAGCCTTCTGAGGCTATCGGCATTGCAAACCAATGTTTCCCCTCAAAAGAGGCTATCTTATCAAGAAAATTCTTCTTTACAAGATTGGCGGCTACCTCACGACCACTCTTCTGTAAGAGGTTTCTTACTG
>OGXL01003256.1_pt1 | contig 11096 bp, 7 predicted proteins | sample 1576311 | NCBI WGS metagenome assembly OGXL01 (sample SAMEA3541564, study PRJEB24748) | human gut metagenome | biome: human gut; feature: human-associated habitat; material: faeces | place: China | collected 2012 | reverse complement strand
TTATTTAGTAATTTTATTAATATTTCTATAAATAATAGAATGCACACTCTGCGAGCATTTTATTGTCATGAATTATATCTGCTTTGTTGCAGACATGTTCTTATTTTTACTCCTGAATCATTTTCTTTCATTGGGAAATGCTTTCACGCATCCCCATTATCAGTCTTTATTGACAGATTTATAAGCACGTCTTATAATCATGATAGTTATTTTTATTAACATTCTTCATTCAAATGATATGCGGCCAGCCCGCAGAAAGAGGACTTCATGGATATCAATTACGAATTATATAAAGTGTTTTATTATGTGGCAACATCCTTAAGTTTTTCCGAGGCAAGCAAGCAGCTTTTTATTTCCCAGTCCGCGGTCAGCCAGTCGATCAAAACGCTTGAGAAAAAGTTAGACCAGCCGCTTTTCATCCGCAGCACGAAAAAAGTACAGCTCACTCCTGCCGGAAAAGTATTATTAAAACACATCGAACCGGCAATGAACCTGATTCAGCGCGGTGAAAGCCAGCTTTTAGACTCCGGCAGTCTCGGACTCGGTCAGCTTCACATCGGTGCAAGCGACACCATCTGCCGTTACTTTTTAGTACCTTATTTAAAACAGTTCCACAAAAAGTTCCCGAACGTGCCGATCAAGGTGACGAACGCGACATCCCTTAGCTGCGTGGATCTCCTCGATCAGGGAAAAGTCGATCTGATCGTGACCAACTTTCCGAACTCGAACCTGAATCACTCCTACATTCAGAAGACCGTCTGCAATTTTACCGACGTATTCATTGCAAACCCGGCATATTTTAACCTGAAACAGCAGGAGATCCCGTTTGAGGAACTGAAACAGTACCCAATCCTCATGCTCGACCGCAAAAGTACGACGAGCCAGTTCCTGCACAACCTGTTTTTACAGCATCAGCTTGAGCTGATCCCGCAGATCGAACTTAGCAGTAACGACCTTCTGATCGACCTTGCGCGCATCGGTCTTGGTATCGCATTTATACCGGATTACTGTTTAAGCCGGGAATCCAAAGATCTGTTTATCGTAAAAACAAAGGAAAAACTGCCATCGAGACAGATGGTCGCAGCCATCAACCCGACGCTCCCGGTTTCACAGTCCACCGAGGAATTCTTAAAACTGCTGCCTACGATCTGACACAGACTTAAGAACGGTTCCAGAATTCTTCTAAATACTTTTCCACCGTATCTATCCTGCATACCGTCTGCCTTTCCCATTCTCTTGGGAACAGCGCACGGTATTCACTCTGCAGGAAACGCTCATCTAAAAGTTCTATGACTCCGACATCCTCCACCGTCCGTATCACTCTTCCTGCCGCCTGTAACACCTTGTTCATTCCCGGATACCGGTATGCCCATGCATGCCATAAAGGGGCGTTGTCTCTCCGGTGAGCGCGAAGAAACTCCAGCCACAGCATTCCTGACATGCCGAAATACATACAGATATGCACCACCTTGTCTATATTGGGAATCTTGCTTATTTCTGTAGAAGGCGGTTTAAAGAATGAAAGATAAATCACCGTCAGAATAATAAAAAGCGACACCGGATATTTCTTAATATAATATAGCATATACCAAATTATCAACGAACTGTGCGCAAAAGTACAGAACATTTTCTATATTTGCATGTTTTAGCTGGTATTAATAACGAATTGAAAGAAAAATCTACGTTTTATGACAAAAAGTGACAGAGCCAACTTCGGAAGCAAATTAGGCGTCATACTTGCCTCGGCAGGCTCCGCAGTCGGTTTAGGCAATATCTGGCGTTTCCCGTTTGAGACCGGGAATCACGGAGGTGCGGCATTTATCTTTGTATACCTGGTTTGCGTGCTCATTCTCGGCATCCCCATCATGATTGCAGAATTCCTCATCGGCAGGCGCTCGCGTGCCAATACGGCAAGGGCTTATCAGAAATTGGCACCCGGCACGCATTGGCGCTGGGTAGGACGTATGGGCGTACTGGCCGGATTCCTTATTCTGGGATATTACTCCGTTGTGGCAGGATGGACGCTTGAGTTTATCGGCGAAGCGGCTACCAACAGTTTTGCCGGGAAGTCGGCAGCCGATTTCATCGCATCCTTCAACAGCTTTGTCAGCAACCCCTGGCGTCCGGTCATCTGGCTGGTGCTGTTCCTGCTGGCCACCCATCTCATCATTGTCAAAGGAGTGGAAAAAGGTATTGAAAAATCAGCCAAAATCATGATGCCAATGCTATTTGTCCTATTGATAATCCTTGCCATCTGCTCCATATCCCTGCCCGGAGCAGGAGCAGGCATTGAATTCCTGTTGAAACCGGACTTCAGCAAAGTGGACGGCAATGTGTTCCTTGGAGCCATGGGCCAGGCATTTTTCTCCTTGAGCTTGGGGATGGGATGTCTCTGTACATACGCTTCTTACTTCCGCAATGATACGAACCTGCCCAAAACGGCACTCAACGTGGCGGCTATCGACACCATGGTAGCCATTTTGGCAGGATTCATCATCTTCCCTGCCGCCTTCTCTGTAGGCATCAAACCGGATGCGGGTCCTAGTCTGCTATTCATCACCTTACCTAATGTCTTTCAGCAAGCGTTCGGCAATATTCCCTGGCTAGCGGTACTGCTGTCTCTGATGTTCTATATCCTACTGGCATTGGCAGCACTTACTTCCACCATTTCCCTGCACGAAGTGGTAACCGCCTATCTACATGAAGAGTTCAAGTTCTCACGCAGCAAGGCAGCCAGATACGTGACAGCGGGCTGTATTTTCTTAGGAGTATTCTGCTCACTGTCTCTCGGTATCGGCAAAAGCTATACCGTATTCGGGCTAAACCTATTCGATTTGTTCGACTTTGTAACGGCCAAGCTAATGCTACCGTTAGGCGGTTTCTTCATTTCCATCTTCATAGGCTGGTATCTGGACAAGAAAATCGTATGGGAAGAAGTCAGCAACAATGGCACTCTGAAAGTATCCGTCTACAAGCTATTGATATTCATCCTGAAATATATTGCTCCGATAGGAATTGCACTGATTTTTATCAATGAACTGGGTTTTCTGAAATAGGCCATCATGCAGAACCCCTTTAAAGAATTCCTTTATTTCTCCCGGGGAGAAAGGCGCGGAATACTGGTTTTGATTACCGGCATTATTCTCGTCTTTCTCTCCGGGTATATTTATATATACCAAAGAGAGAACCGCCCCCTCTCCGATGAAGTAATCCGGCGGCAGGCCACTGCCATGGCAGAATACGAATCGTTCATCGCATCCATACAAGAAAAGGAACAAAAATGGGACAACAGACTTAATTCTTCCTCCCAAAAACAACCGACAACCGTCTCTCTCGTCCGTTTCAATCCCAATACTGCCGACTCCGTCACTTTTTGCCGACTGGGACTGCCCGGATGGATGGCGCGGAACATACTCCGCTACCGTAGTAAAGGAGGGAAGTTCCATAAGGCAGAAGATTTCCGGAAAATATATGGAATGACAGAAAAACAATATCAGACACTCCTACCCTATATCCACATCACTCCGGAAGAGACAGAAACAAGAACCGTCCAGTTATACAGCTCTCCTGCAAGCAATGACAGCGCCGTTACTTTCCGAATTGCACCGGAAAAATATCCGTCTGGGACCCTTGTCGACCTGAACCGCGCCGACACCACAGAACTGAAGAAAATACCAGGCATCGGTAGTGGCATTGCCCGTCTAATCATCGGTTATCGGCAACGCTTGGGAGGATTCTACAACATCACGCAATTACAAGAAATCCATTTGGACACCACCCAATTGCAGTCCTGGTTTTCCATCGACACCCGGGCCATCCACCTCATCAACCTGAACCGTAGTAGCATAGAGAGGCTGCGCCACCATCCTTACATCAACTTCTACCAGGCAAAGGCCTTTGTAGAATACCGGAAGAAGAAAGGCGACCTTCATAGTCTGAAACCTTTTGCACTTTACGAGGAATTCTCCGATACCGATTTGGAGAAAATCAGTCACTACGTTTGCTTTGAATAACAGCATCATGCAACATTTTTCAATGTCTGATGCAACCTTTTCACCAGTCATTTCGTCTAACAAGCAGAAACACCCTAAAAACAGGAAGGCCTACTGCAATAAGGATTAGAACCATCGTATCAATATGAAAAAATTAATGATTATAACCATGCTGCTGGGCAGTATGGCACAGAATGCTTTTGCTCAAAAAATAGAAATAAAAGGAACCGTCCGCGATGCTTCCGACAAGAGTATAGAGTATGTCAATGTGGTATTACAGACCATCGACTCTACTTTTGTCGCCGGTGTGACCACAAGTCCAGAAGGAGAATTCATCTTCAAGAACACGGCTACCGGAGATTACAGACTTGTTCTTTCCAGCATCGGGTATAATACCGGATACATCACCCTCAATGGAGTAAAGCGCCATACCGACCTTGGACCAATCGTATTAGACAGTGCTTCTATCGCACTGGAAGGAGTGACTATCACCGGCTCCAGCCAAATCAGCCGTGCAGACCGCAAACTGGTTTTCCCATCCGAAAGACAAATGAAAACTTCCACAAACGGAGTGAATCTGTTGCAGGAACTGATGCTGCCACGTATTCTGGTCAACCCCATGAACAATGAGATTGGATTGTCCGGCGGTGGAGAACTGCAATTACGCATCAATGGAGTCAAAGCCGAAATAGACGAGATAAAAGCCATTCGCCCTGCCGACATTATACGTATAGAGTACTATGACAATCCGGGACTGCGCTACGGTAATGCCGAAGTCGTTTTGGACTACATAGTGCGCCGACCTGAAACGGGCGGAAACTTCGGTGCCGACATTTCCCAAGGGTTGAACACGATGTGGGGAAACTATAATCTGTACGGCAAAGTAAACCACAAAAAATCAGAATTCGGCTTCTCCTATTACATGGGACCGCGGGATTTTAACGGCATGTACCGCGACAATGAAGAAGAATTCCACCTGGCAGACGGCACCACACTCAGACGCCTGGAGAAAGGAGAGCCCAGCAAGGCAACCATGTACCAGCACAACCTAAACGTAAATTACAGTTTGCAGGCTTCTGAAAATTCCCTTTTCAGCGCCACCCTCCGCCTTCGAGGAAACAATCAGCCGCACTGGGATTATAAAGGAACTCTCTATAACGCCAATGACGAAGCGGACGTGGTAGACATGACCGACCGTACCGACCAGAGCTGGACACGTCCCTCACTCGATTTGTACTACCAACAAGATCTGAAAAACAAACAAACCCTGGTATTCAATGTAGTAGGCACCTACAATCGGGAAAAATCGCAGCGGCTCTACCAAGAAAGCACCCTGGGAAACATATTGACCGATATTGACAACAATATCCGAGGAAACAAATACTCCCTGATTGCCGAGGTCATTTACGAGAAGCAATATTCCAAGGGGAACGCATTGAGCTTTGGATTGAACCATACACAGTCCTACTCCAACAATGAATACAGAAACGGGCATTATTATGAAACCAATATGCACCAAGGAAACACATACATATTCGGAGAATACCGTGGAAAGATAGACAAACTAAACTACCGGCTGGGAGTGGCCATGACTCGTTTCTACTATAATCAGAGCGGCAAGGACAAATCTACCGAGAGCTACAGTTTCAACCCGAGTATCGTTCTGCACTATGCCATGTCAGACAACTCCTACCTCCGCTGGAAGGGAAACATCTATAACGCTTCTCCTTCATTGGGCGACCTCAGCGATGTGGAACAAGCAGTGGATTCATTCCAGATACGTCGTGGTAACCCGAATCTGAAGTCGTACATGTGCTATCATACGGAGCTGACTTACGAGTGGAAAAAAGGCATCTTTTACACCAACTTATGGGGAGCCTATGACTATCGTCCCAATGCCATTATGGACGAGAAGATTCAAGAAGGCAACAAAATAGTGCAGACTTGGGACAATCAGAAGGATTGGCAGAAACTCTCCGGACGTGCCATGCTCCGCGTAGGACCCATCCGCGACATTCTGCAATTTTCTTTTACGGGCGGTGTCAACCATTACATGAGCCATGGCAATCACTACTCGCATACCTACACCAACTGGTTTTGTGAGGCAGAAGCCTCATTAAACTACAAACAGTTCTCTCTGTTCTGGCAGATAAACACCAATTGGAACAATTTCTGGGGAGAAACCCTCTCGGGAGGAGAAAACATTCAGATGTTAGCTGTATATTACAAGCATAAGAATCTTCGGGTAGGAGTCGGTGCATTCAATCCTTTCACCGACAACTATAAAGTACAAAGCGAAAACTGGAATAAATTCGCATCCTACAAGACAAATAATTATATAAAAGAAAGCTCCCGCATGTTCCTGGTGAACTTTTCCTACAACTTCTCGTTCGGCCGCAGTTTCAAGACAGCACAGCGGAAGGTAAACAACAGTGACAATGACTCGGGAGTAATGGGCACGGGGAAATAGGCTCAGACCATTTTATTAATTTCCCCGTCAATCAGATGTATCGTCCGGTCGGTGAGCTGCGCCAGTCCTTCATCATGGGTTACGATAACAAACGTTTGTCCGAAACGGTTACGTAAATCAAAAAAGAGCTGGTGCAGTTCTTCCTTATTATGGGTATCCAAGCTGCCGGAAGGTTCATCTGCCAGCACCACTGCTGGATGATTGATGAGAGCACGGGCCACCGCCACACGCTGCTTCTCACCTCCCGACAACTCATTCGGCTTGTGGGAGGCCCGTTCGGCAAGCCCCATGAATTCAAGAATTTCCGTAGCCGCCTCCTTGGCTTCCTGCTGTCCTCTTCCGGCAATGAAGGCTGGTATCATTACATTCTCCAAAGCCGTAAACTCCGGCAGCAGTTGATGGAACTGGAACACAAAGCCGATATGGCGGTTGCGGAATGCGGAAAGTTCCTTCTCCCTCATACGGTTGACTTGTGTACCGTCAATAACCACCGAACCGCCATCCGGCATATCCAACGTACCCATGATTTGCAGCAAGGTAGTTTTACCCGCTCCACTGGGGCCTACAATGCTGACAATCTCCCCTTTCTCTATCTCCAGGTCAATACCCCGCAACACTTGCAGGTTACCGAAACTCTTCGTTATATTCTCTAAATGAATCACTAGGCTATTTACAATTTGACAATTTACTATTTACTATTTGATAGTTTTCTTTCAAGTGCTATTACTATAGTCTTTTAATTACATATTCGGCCAAATAGCAGCCAAAAACTGCGGGCATGTAGCTCACTGTTCCACAGGTGGACTTCTTGTTCATCTCGTCGTCCGTCAGCAAAACGGCATTCGGATCAGCCTGTTCGGTGCTGAAAACAACTGGAAGTTTCCGCTTTATGCCCATTTTTTGCAAACGCTTACGCACAGCCTTGCTCAACCCGCAATGATAGGTATCCCAGATATCGGCAAAGCGCACTTGCGAAATGTCACTCTTTGCTCCTGCCCCCATGCTGGACACTATCTTGATATGCCGCTTCATGCTTTCCGCTATCAAGTGGCATTTTGGAGCAAGCGTATCGATGGCATCCACCACAAAGTCATAAGCCGCATCATCCAGCAGTTCCGGTATGTTCTCATCTTTCAAGAATACGGGCAACACTCTCAGTTCCAGAGCCGGATTAATGTCCCTGAAACGTGATGCCAATATCTCCGCCTTCTTTTGCCCCAGGGTAGAATGCAGAGCCGGCAACTGACGGTTTATATTCGTAGGCTGCACGGTATCGGCATCGACAATCGTCATCCGCCCCACTCCGGCACGGCATATCATCTCGGCCGCATAAGCACCTACACCACCCAGTCCTATGACAAGTACATGTGCCCGGCGCAGGCGTTCCATTTTTTCATCTCCTAATAAAAGTTGCGTTCGTTGTTGCCAATCTTCCATTTTCACCACAGATTACACGGATTTACACAGATTTTTGTCAATTATCAATTGTCAATCGTCAATTCTTCTTGAACCATTTATAGAACCATTTGCCTACCTTCTCGTAGTGCTGCGACTCGTTGTTGCCACGCGGGTTGGAGAAGGATACCGCATCCTGCGGCTCGCCCAGTTGGTCGGGATAGAGTACTATCAGGCTGTTATTTGCAAAGTACTTGCTGATTTGTGCCGGTAGCTTCTCGAAGGAGCTGTCATAGGAGATGGAGCCCCGGCGGGCACTGATAATCACTAACAGATGGTCAAAGTTCACTTGTCCGGTCAATATCAGTAAGTCCCCCCAATCGTCCAGGCGGGAAAAGTCTGTCAATGTCTGTCCATATTTGGCTTTCACCAGCCCTTGAAGATGGGCGGTAGTCTCTTCATTGGCATAAAAATGCACCCGACAGCCCAAAGTACTCCCCAACCGGCAGAAATGTTCCACCCACTTCAGGAATCCCGCCTCATACTCGGCTTTCGGAGGTACCGCCACAATCACCCGCCTAATTGTGTTAATGGGCATCAGGAACTTGGAAACCATCACCTCGCGATGCAAGCCCTTCAGCAGATTCTCCGTCAGCATACCGAAGAATGAATCCACAATATTGACTTTACGGTGCAGACCTATAATGACATCCGTTACCGCATATTCTTTTGCTGTATGGATAATGCCCGAAGCGATATTCAAGTCGTAACGCGTGATTTGCCTCAACGGCACATCTGCCGAGGCCGTTATCATGGCAGCCTTTTCCAGATAGCGTTTCCCACGCAATTCGGCACTTTCAGAACTGCTATCGTCGTTGATGACATTCAGTGCCAACAGATTATCCCGTTGTTTCGGGTCGCGTATCACCAAAGAAAGATTTATCAGGTCTTCAATCGTATCGGGGTTGGCTATCGGAATCAATATCTTCTCCGCTTCCACGGAGCGGTTTTCTTCCAGATGCGCCTCCTCCATGGCAATCTTCCGTGCGGCACGCTCCGTAATGAACGAGCTCACAATGCAAGTTACAAGAATCAGCAGGACGGTACCATTCAAAACATCATCGTTCAGCAAGCGTTCCCCATTGGGCAGAATGATGTTGTACCCCACCAACACAGCCGCCAGCGTTGCCGCTGCTTGTGCATTGCTCAATCCGTACATCAGCTCCCGTTCAATCCCTCCCATCTTATATATTTTCTGCGTCAGCCAGCAGGCAATCCATTTACCTGCCAATGCCACCACAATCATTACAGCCGCTACTTTCAGAGCATCGCCATGACCGAAAATCACATGCACATCAATCAGCATACCCACGCCTATCAGGAAATAGGGAATAAACAAGGCGTTGCCCACAAACTCCAGATGGTTCATCAGCGGAGAGACATGCGGAATCAGCCGGTTCAATACCAAACCTGCAAGGAAAGCACCCAGGATACCTTCCATCCCCACAAACTCCATCAATCCGGCTCCGAGAAAAACCATGGCAAGCACGAATATGAACTGCATCACGTTGTCATCGTACCTCCGGAAGAACCAACGACCTATGCGTGGAAACAGATATACAATCAAAATACCCAGGAAGATAACCTTTATGACAAGCCATACCCAAAAGAAGCCGTCCGACTCCCCCTTGAACATACCACCCACAACGGCCAGAACCAGCAAAGTGAGTGTATCCGTAACCGCCGTCCCCCCCACTGCAATACTCACACTGCGATGCCGCGACACACCGTAACGAATCACGATGGGATAGGCCACCAGTGTATGCGATGCATACATACTTGCCAGTAGGACAGAGGTCAGTACCCCGTACTTCAACAAAGCTATATTCGTTACCAAGCCTATGCCTATGGGCACAATAAAAGCCAAGAGCCCCAGAACAAGCGCTTTGCCCCGGTTCTGTTTGAAGTCCCCCATATTCATTTCCAGACCGGCAAGGAACATGATGTAATACAAGCCTACTTTGCCGAAAAGCTCAAAACTGCTGTCACGCACCAAGATATTGAAACCATGCTCCCCAATGACAAGCCCCGCCAGTATCATTCCGATAATGTGCGGAATACGAAGCTTATTCAACAATATGGGAGCAAACAATATAATGAGGAGTACAAGGAGGAATATCCATGTAGGGTCGGTGATGGGAAGTTTCAAGCTGAAGTCAAACCAATCCATAGGCTATAAGTTTTAGGTTTTGAATGCAAAATAACGAAAAACTTTTCACTTTATGCGGTGTTATACAGCATTTTGTTATAAATTTGCGACCAATTCTATCTTTTTAGAGATAGTATTTCACTTTTTTATAAACTTAATTTAAAACAAAAGAAAAATGAAAGTAGCTATTGTTGGAGCAAGCGGAGCCGTGGGACAAGAGTTCCTGCGAGTGCTCGATGAAAGAAATTTCCCGTTGGACGAGTTAGTATTGTTCGGTTCTAAACGCAGTGCCGGAACCAAATATACCTTCCGCGGTAAACAGATCGAGGTGAAACTCTTGCAACACAATGATGACTTTAAAGGGGTTGATATCGCTTTCACTTCCGCAGGCGCAGGCACCTCCAAAGAATTTGCCGAAACCATTACCAAGTACGGAGCAGTGATGATTGACAATTCCAGCGCTTACCGTATGGACGACAATGTACCTTTGGTAGTGCCCGAAGTGAATGCCGCCGACGCCAAAGAACGTCCTCTCGGCATCATCGCCAACCCCAACTGTACTACTATCCAAATGGTAGTGGCACTGAAAGCCATCGAACAGCTTTCCCATATAAAGACCGTACACGTTTCTACCTATCAGGCTGCCAGTGGTGCCGGCGCCGCTGCCATGGATGAGTTGTACGAGCAATACCGCCAGGTATTGGCAGGCGAACCCGTAACCGTTGAGAAATTCGCTTACCAGCTGGCATTCAACCTCATTCCGCAAATCGACATATTCACCGACAACGGTTATACCAAAGAGGAGATGAAGATGTTCAACGAGACGCGTAAGATCATGCATTCGGACGTGAAGGTCAGTGCGACCTGCGTGCGCGTTCCGGTAATGCGCGCCCACTCCGAGTCGATCTGGCTCGAGACCGAACGGCCCGTATCCGTCGAAGAGGCGCGCAAGGCGTTCGCGGGCGCAGAAGGGGTGGGGCTGATGGACGAACCGGGAGAAAAAGTTTATCCGATGCCGCTGCCGTTGGCC
>OGXL01003251.1_pt1 | contig 11103 bp, 5 predicted proteins | sample 1576311 | NCBI WGS metagenome assembly OGXL01 (sample SAMEA3541564, study PRJEB24748) | human gut metagenome | biome: human gut; feature: human-associated habitat; material: faeces | place: China | collected 2012 | reverse complement strand
GCGCAGTTCGCGTGGTGTCGTATACGTCGTGGCGCAGCATCTCGCGCGGCCGCCTTCAGGAGGATGGCTACCATTGTCTGCAGTGCCCGCGTATCACGGTGGGCAAGACGATCGTCGACGGGCGCCTGTCGGGTGCCTACCTCCACCGCCGCGGAACCACCGCAGAAAAGGCGCTCGGCAGCGAGGCCGAGGTTGCGCTGGAATGCTTTACCTTGTGGTCGGATGATTTGGGCGACAGTCTCACGTTCCGTCAGGTCCTCCGCTTTCCGCAAGCACCGTCGAGTATCGAGCTGGGCGAGCCCGAGAATATCAACGGCAAAATGGTGGTGTCCGTTGCGTACGAGACCGCAGACGGTTGCGGCTGCGCATCGTACGCCGTGATCGGCCAGTCCATTGCGTGCTGGGACGTTATGTCACCAGACGCCACGGTACCTCATGCGGTGCCATGGCCACAACATTCGGGCTTTTTGGCAACCGTCAACGAGCAACTGCAGCATATTACTTGGACGCGAGGCGCATCGGCATTTGCAACGCAGCCCGTGGGTGCCGCAGGCTGTGGCCCGGCATCGTTTAGCGTAAGCAACAACGGCAGGTGCGTGCTCTATGTAGAGAACACCGATGGCAAGGTGGGACAAACCTACGACGACGAAGGCAACCCGGTAGCAGTGATGGGCAAGCACTTCCGCATCTTCGCCAGCACCTTGGCAGGCGATCTGTTCACGGAGCCGTTCGTGATGTGCGAGCTGGACCATCCCGTCGATCAGATAACGACATTTTTGACGTCGGGAGGCATGCTCTCCGCACTCGCCACGCACATTGTGAGCGCGGAGAAGAGCGAGGCAGAGCTGCACGGCATCGAAGTGCCCCTGGTGGCGTGTGCCACTCCGACGGGCGCGGTCGCTACCTCGGGCGCGGTGGTACCCGGAGCAGCAGGCGAATCCTTCATGGTCACGGTGCGAAACGACGGCAACACCTTGCTGACCGCCGGCACGATCGATCTGTACCGAGAGGGCTCCAGCCAGCCGTTCTCCAGCGCATCCATCGGATTCGGACTGAACGCACGCATGGTTTCGATCTACGATCCAGAGCTTGCCGAGGATGCTTCGGCCAAAGACATGGCACACGTGAAGTACGCGCTCGAGACGCTGGGCGCACGTTTTGCAACGCACCCGCTGGTAGCCGACAACGGCAACGCCGTGCTGGCACCGGGTTGCACGGCACAGTTCCGCATGAGCTTTGCCATCCCCGAGAGCTGGAGCGACGAAGTGGGCAAACGCGTAACGCTGTATGCGAAGGCGCATAATCTGGTGGCGCTCGATCCCGTAACGCTCGAGGAAATTCGACCGGGTGCAAACTCGGCGCTGGGTTCCGTACTGCACGAGCTTCATGTGCCCGACGCGGCATGCGAACGCTCAGAAGTTCAGGTCGGCGTATGCGACAGCGCGGATACGACGGGGCTTCACGATGCACCGATGACGGCGGGCGACGGTGGCGGCTCGAGTGGCGGCGGTGCTGACAAGGGCGGCGGCTCCGGCGGAAGCAGCTCCAGCAGCGGCAAGGACCACAACAATAGCAAGCGCCCCGGAAAAGCGGGTGCGCTTGCGGGCACGGGCGATACATGCGCTCCCCTTACGGCAGCCGCTGCAGCACTCGCCGCGGCAGGCGCCGGCCTCGTCGCCTACAGCACCCGCCGCACGGCGCTCGAAGCCGATACCGCCAATGAGGTCAATTCGGATAGGCCCCGCTAGCTCCTAGTTACTTTTGTGAGAGACGCCGACTCGGCTCATTCGTCATCGCTATGCGGACATTACAACTTCGGTTCGCTATTCAAACTTGCTCGCACAATACCGACTCGGTTTTGTGCGAGCAAGCGAATCCCCATCGAACTCCGAACGATTGTTCGATGGATTTCGTGTTGGTTGGAATCGCCCAAGGGCTGGGCTATGCTACCTTGACTATCTATATGACTAAAACGCAGCAAAGGAGCATCGAGAGAGCGAGCATGGCAAAAAACACCGCAAACTATGGTAACGACAGTATTCGTCAGCTCAAGGACGAGGAGCGCGTACGCCTGCGCCCCGCCGTCATCTTTGGCTCGGACGGGCTCGACGGCTGCGCGCATGCCGCCTTCGAGATCCTGTCCAACGCCGTTGACGAGGCGCGCCAGGGCTACGGCAAGCTCATCACCCTTACCGCCTTTCGCGATGGCTCCATTCAGGTAGAGGACAACGGCCGCGGCTGCCCGCTTGACTGGAACCCCTCCGAGAAGCGCTTTAACTGGGAACTCGTCTTTTGCGAGCTTTACGCCGGCGGCAAGTACAACAACAACCAGGGCGGCGACTACGACTTCTCGCTCGGCACCAACGGCCTGGGCTCGTGCGCAACCCAGTACGCCTCCGAGTACATGGACGTCACGGTTTGGCGCGACGGTAACAAGTACTCCCTGCACTTTAAGAAGGGCAAGGTCGTCGGCGCCAAAAAGAAAGCACTCGAGGTTGAGCCCAGCGACGAGGACCGCACCGGCACCACTATCAAGTGGCGCCCCGATCTTGAGGTCTTTACCTCCATCAGCATCCCCCACGATTGGTATCGCGAGACCATGCGCCGCCAGGCCGTGGTCAACGCCAACGTGACCTTCCGGCTGCGCATCGAGGGCGACGACGGCGAGTTTTCCGAAGAGGACTTCTGCTATCCCAAGGGCATCGAGGACTACGTGCTCGAGAAGGTCGGTACCGACTACCTTACCGAGCCCTTCTTTATCGAGGCCGACCGTCGCGGTCGCGATCGCGAGGATCTGCCCGATTACAACGTAAAAATCACTGCTTGCATGTGCTTCTCGCGCACTTTCACGATGCAGGAGTACTACCACAACTCCTCCTGGCTCGAGAACGGCGGCTCGCCGGAGAAGGCGGCCCGCAGCGCCCTGACCAGCGCCATCGATGCCTACATCAAGCAACAGGGCAAGTACAACAAAAACGAGAGCGGCATTAAGTGGCAGGACGTCCAGGACTGCCTGGTGCTGGTGACCAACTGCTTCTCCACCCAGACGTCCTACGAAAACCAGACTAAGAAGGCCATCAACAACCGCTTTATCCAGCAGGCCATGACGGCATTCTTTAAGGAGCGCCTCTCGACCTACTTGATCGAGAACAAAGATGCCGCCAACAAGATCGTGGAGCAGGTGCTCATCAACAAGCGCTCGCGCGAGAATGCCGAGAAGACGCGTCAGAGCATCAAGACCAACCTGCAGCAGAAGACCGACATGGCCAACCGCGTGCAGAAATTCATCGACTGCCGTTCCAAGGACAAGAGCCGCCGCGAGATCTACATCGTGGAGGGCGACTCGGCAGCAGGCGCCATTCGCACCTCGCGCGATGCCGAGTTCCAGGGCGTTATGCCCGTCCGCGGCAAGATCCTCAACTGCCTAAAGGAGGACTATCCGCGCATCTTTAAGTCCGACATCATCATGGACCTCATGCGCGTGCTGGGCTGTGGCGTGGAGATCAAGGACAAGCGCATCAAGAACCTCGGTGCCTTCGACCTGGACAACCTCAACTGGAACAAGGTCATCATCTGTACGGACGCCGACGTCGACGGTTATCACATCCGTACGCTCGTGCTCACCATGCTCTATCGCCTGGTGCCCACGCTTATCGACGAAGGCTACGTGTATATCGCCGAGTCGCCGCTCTACGAGATCAACTGCAAAGAAAAGACCTACTTTGCCTACACCGAGCTCGAGAAGAACGGCATTCTTAAGGAGATCGGCGACCAGAAGTGCTCCATCAACCGCTCCAAGGGTCTTGGTGAGAACGACCCGGACATGATGTGGCTCACCACCATGAACCCCGAGACGCGTCGTCTGATCAAGGTGGAGTCCGAAGACGTCACCAAGATGGAGACCATGTTCAACCTTCTGCTGGGCAGCGACGAGGCGGGCCGCAAGCGCCATATCTCGGAGCACGGCAAGGAATACCTGGACCAGCTGGACCTGCAGTAGCAGCAAATCGATAACGACGGCCCATAAGAAGTTCAAGAGGAAATCGTGGCAAAGAAGAAGACGAAGAACCAGCCAAAGAAAAAGCAGGTCAACGCCGAGAACGTCATCGGCCTGCACTCCGAGGTCACCAATCAGCCGATCACGCAGACGCTCGAGGTCAACTACATGCCCTACGCCATGAGCGTCAACGTCTCGCGTGCGTTCCCCGAGATCGACGGTTTTAAGCCCTCGCACCGCAAGCTGCTCTACACCATGTACAAGATGGGCTTGCTCAAAGGTGAGCGCCAGAAGAGCGCCAACATCGTGGGTCAAACCATGAAGCTCAACCCGCACGGCGACGCCGCAATCTACGAGACGATGGTGCGCTTGGCCACCGGCAACGAGGCGCTGCTCGCGCCGTTCGTTGAGTCGAAGGGCAACTTTGGCAAGTACTATTCGGGTGACCTGAGCTACGCCGCCTCGCGTTACACCGAGGCCAAGCTCGCCCCCATCAGTGCCGAAATCTTCAAGGACATCGACAAGGACCCGGTCGACTTTGTCGACAGCTACGACGGCGCCATGAAGGAGCCGCGCCTGTTGCCCACCACGTTCCCCAACATCCTCGTCTCGGCCAACAAGGGCATCGGCGTCGCCATGGCGTCTGACATCTGCGGCTTCAACCTCAACGAGGTCTGCACCGCCACCATGCACTACCTGCAGGATCCTAACTGCGATCTGCTCGAGTACATGCCCATGCCCGACTTCTCGACCGGCGGTGAGATTATCTACCGCCGCGAGGAGATGGAAAAGATTATCGAGACCGGCCTTGGCAGCTTCCAGATCCGCTCCCGCTGGCGCTGGATTCCCGAAGAGCGCATTATCGAGGTCTACGAGATCCCCTACACCACCAAGACCGATGTCATCATCGATCGCATCGTCAAGCTCTCCAAAGAGGGCAAGGTCAAGGAGATCGCTGACATCCGCGACGAGACCGACCTCTCGGGCCTGCGCATCGCCATCGACCTTAAGCGCGGTGTTGACCCCGACAAGCTCATGGCCAAGCTCTATCGCTCGACTACGCTGCAGGATTCGTTCTCATGCAACTTTAACGTGTTGGTCGATGGTTACCCCCGCGTTATGGGCGTACGCCAGATCCTGCACGAGTGGGTCAAGTGGCGTATTGAGTCCACGCGTCGCCGCATTAACTTTGACTTGGGCAAAAAGTCCGAGCGCCTGCACCTGCTGCACGGCCTTGAGGCGATCTTGCTCGACATCGACAAGGCCATCGCCATCATCCGTGGCACCAAGCTCGAGGCCGAGGTCGTGCCCAACCTTATGAAGGGTTTCGACATCGACGAGACCCAGGCCGAGTTTGTTGCGGAGCTTAAGCTCCGCAACATCAACGAGGAGTACATCCTCAACCGCACCAAGGACATCGCCAAGCTTGAGGGTGAGATTGCCGAGCTTGAGGAGATCCTCTCCAGCGAGGACAACATCAAGAAGGTCATCAGCGACGAGCTGGCCGCGGTCAACAAGAAGTACGTGATGCCGCGCCGCACGGGTAGGATTGAGCCCCATGAGGTTATCGAGGTAAGCCTGGAGCCCGAGGTCGAGGAATATCCGGTGACCATCATGCTCTCGCGCGAAGGCTATCTCAAAAAGATGACCGACCGCGTGCTCAAGAAGGCGGCCACGCTCAAGTACAAAGACGGCGACAAACCCTTTATCGAGTTCCCGTCCTCCAACACCCACGAGCTGCTGGTCTTTACCAACAAGAGCCAGGTATACAAGTGCAAGGTTGCGGCGTTTGAGGACACCAAGTCGGCCCAGCTGGGCTCGTACTTGCCCACCGACCTCGAGATGGAATCCGACGAGAGCGTCATCTGGGTCATCGACCCCGAGGACTACAAGGCCGACGTGCTGTTTGTCTTTGAGAACGGCCGCGTGGTGCGCGTCGCGCTTTCTGGATACGTCACCAAGACCAACCGCAAGCGCCTCAAGAACGCCATCTACGGTGGCAGCAAACTGCTCTATGCCCAGGTGCTCAAGGAAGACCGCGACATCGCGCTGGTCTCGAGCGACTACCGCCTGATGAACTTCAACACGTCGCTGCTCAAGACCAAGACGACCACCAACACGCAGGGCGTCCAGGCCTTTACCGCCAAGAAGGGTCGCTCGGTCACCACCGTCGGCACGACCGAGGAAATCCTTGGCGCCGGCGTCTCGGCCGAGAAGTTCACCGCGCAGAGTCTCCCCTCTGCCGGTGCCCTCATGAAAGAAAACGACATGCCGAGTTTGTTTGACTAGGACGACGGCAACGAGATCGTTAGACACTTCGCAAAGCGACGAGGCCCGGAACGCAACGGCATTGCGCCCGGGACTCGTCGTTTTTCTTCTCAACTATTTTTTAACGCAGATAAATTGATTTCTGCTTATTTTTCTGCGTAAAACATGTCAGCGCCACTGCTTCGATGCCCTTTGGTCTGTCGTTAGCAAAACTTGCAAAAATTAGCAAAACTTGCAAAAGTTAGCAAAAGTTGCAAAAATTAGCAAAACTTGCAAAGGAGCTACCATGGAGTACAGCAAGAACCCCTTTACCCCAACATTTGGAAGCGTCCCTCCCTTTCTAGCGGGTCGCGAGCATATCCTGCGCGACATCAACCGTGGCTTTATCAACGGCCCGGGAGATCCCAACCTGTCGACTATTATTACGGGAGCAAGGGGAACGGGCAAGACGGCGCTTCTCTCGCTCCTTTCAGAAACGGCGCTTGAACACGGCTGGATCGCAGCAAATGTCTCCGCCATGCCAGGCATGCTCGAAGATATTATCGAGCGAACCAAAGAAGCCGCAGATAGCTATCTCTCACAGCCTCACGCGCGCATAAACGGCGTTCAAATTGGTCCAGTGGGCATCGATTGGACATATGCTCAAGAGGCCCAGGGCAACTGGCGCACACGCATGAATGGTATCTTTAAGCAACTCGAAAAACATGACATCGGACTTCTCATCACCATCGATGAAGTCACCGTCGATCTCGAAGAAATGCTTCAATTTGCCTCTGTTTACCAGCACTTTGTACGCGAAGGTAAAAAAGTTGCCCTACTCATGGCAGGACTGCCCTACAAAGTATCGGCGTTGCTGCGTAACGATTCCGTCTCGTTCCTCAGGCGTTCCCAATATCATCAGTTAGGACGAATCACTGACGTTGAAATTGCAAACGCGTTTCGCAAAACTGTTGAGGCCGGAGGACGTTCAATCACACCAGAAGCGCTCGAGGATGCTGTGAAGGCCGTCGACGGATTCCCCTACATGATGCAGCTCGTCGGATATCGCACATGGGATGTTTCGGAGAACTCGCCCAAAATCAGCGCACCTGATGTCCAGCAGGGTTCTCTGCTTGCCCGTATGGAGCTGCGCGATCGAATTCTCGAAACGACCTATCGGGAGCTTTCCGATAAAGACATTGAGTTTTTGCTCGCGATGCTGCCCGACTCTGGCCCCAGCAGGGTCTCGGAGATAGCCAAACGCATGGGCGTTGCCGGCAACTATGCAAGCCAATATAAACGCCGTCTCCTCGAGGACGGCGTCATCGGAGAGCGCGGGCGTGGTCTCGTTGGCTTTGACATCCCCGCATTCAGGGAGTTCCTGAGTGAGAAGGCCTCCTAGCACGCCAAGATTGTCCGCAAGGGCAACGGCGCATGGCAATCAACGATTCACCTGGCAAGGACGGCAAGCAGTTCAAATAACACCGATTGCCATGCGCTCTTCTTGCCTTAGGCGAGCTTGCGGGCGAACTCTCGCACCTCTTCCAACTTGGGCGACGATGCCATGCTGTCGCGCTCGGTCATACCGCTGATGGTGACAATGCCCTGGTCCTCCCACTTGCAGTACGCGCAGGTTGACTTGTACATAGCGATCACCGCATCATAGACGCCCTCGCTGTGGCTATCGAGCAAAAGGGCCGTCTTGGTGAACGGGAAGCCTGTAGCACAGAAGGCGTACAGGCGGTCGATGGCAGCCTTCTCCTGCGCGGTGATATCGAACCAGTAGATAGGCGAGGCGAAGACAACCATGTCGGCGTCTTGCAGCGACTCGACCACACCGATCATGTCATCCCTCTGCACGCAGGCGCCCTCATGGGTAAAGCAGTACTGGCATCCCAGGCAGCCGGCGATCTTCTTGCTGGCAACGCGGATGACCTCGACCGTATGGCCGCCCTCGCGTGCGGTCTCGGCAAACGCCTCGACCATAATGTCGGTATTGGCGCCCTTGCGCGGGCTACCACTCAATACAACGATATTCATAGAAATCTCCCTCCTTCATGCCGCAGGCGCGCGGCACGTTTTTCCATTTTAACCAAAACGGATAGAGTTATTCAAATGCCTGCAGGCCATATCTCTTGTTCAAGTTCCCTAAAGAAGCTCAAGACGATTGCGATCGCCTTATACAACGTCGAAAACTAACAAGGGAGCCATAGCTGCGCCGCCTGCCCAAATGGCACGCGGTCAAGATGAGCTATGGGGATCGTGACGAGCCGATATCGCTCGCATGCCTCCTTCGGAATAGGCGTCAAGGACAACCGCCTGGATAGTGAGCCAGCCGAACAGGCCTTCGGCCATATCGAGGACGGGATCGGAGCGGACGTGATTCGACTTCGGGCCCTTTAGGGATGACTGACCTCGACGCCTACGCAACCAACTGAAACGTCGGAGGGGTCGGGTCAAATTGAAGGGACTGACCCCGGAAAAGTTCCGGGACCAGTCCCTTGCAGCTTATTTATTTATTGAGCCGTCTAAGTTTGAGCCGCAGTCCACACCCGCGCGGTACCGACTTCTTGTGGCAAGCGAAATGAGAGCGCCTAGTTTTATCAGATGCGCTTTCTTTTGCGCGCGCAGATTGCAGCTGCCAATGCAAGCACACCCGTTCCGGTCAGAGCAGCGCCAAGCACTGTTGCCGTATGATCGCCCGTTACCCTCCATAACTTCTGATTGTTGCCGTCTTGACGATTATGTATCTTTACATTACCTTCTGAAACATATGGCGCACCTTGTCCAGGCGGCTGTTTGGACGGCGGGGCTGGATGACCGGCTGACCGACAGCGGCCTGATATCCTTTCAGCTCTGTAAGGCATACGCTCCGCCCGTTGGTGTAAAAGGCCAGATCAGTACGGTATGCCTGTATACAGCGGGCGGGAATCTCGCCAGTAAAGACAACTTCATCCTTTTTTACCTGGGCCGTTTCGATGGTGGCACAGTATTTCGGTGCATCATGATAAGCCCTGGAAAGGTATTCCTGGGGCGCATAGAGGATGAAGGAGAGATAAGGTTCCAGCAGCTGCGTCCCCGATTCCTTCAATGCCTGTTCCAATACAATCGGGGCCAATGAGCGGAAGTCCGCCGGCGTGCTGACCGGACTGTAATAAAGCCCGTATTCAAAGCAAATCTTACAGTCCGTTACGTTCCAGCCGAACAAGCCCTGCTCCAGCCCGTAACGGATACCATCCCTGACAGCGTTTTGAAAACTCTGGTTCAAGTATCCCAGCGAAACCCGGCTCTCGTATTGTACACCGGAGCCAAGCGAGAGTGGTGTAACAGACAGTCCTATGGATGCCCAAAACGGGTTGGGCGGCACCTCGATATGGATGGTGTGGCTGGCTGCTTTGAGCGGCCGCTCCATATAAATGACGGAGGGTTCCTTTACCACTGTTTCAAGCTTGTATTTTTCCGACAGCAAAGCGGAAACAACCTCCAACTGCACCCGGCCCAAAAAAGAAAGAATGATCTCATGGGTGATGGAATCCACTTCGCAACGCAAAAGCGGGTCAGTATCCGCAAGTTGCGTAAGAGCGTCCAGCAGCCGTTCTCTTTGCGCTGCCGTTTTCGGCGCAATCGTCGTCCGCAGCATGGGGAGGGGGTCCTCGCGCCACCTTTTACGAGGGAGCCGGGTTTGGTCCCCTAATACATCGTTTAACCTCACGCTGTCGCTGGGAAGGATAACAATTTCACCCTGATAAGCGGTGTCTGTCCGAACAATTTCCCCTTTGGATGGAATACGCATCTCTGTGATTTTCAGCTTTTCTCTCCCGGCCAGGGCCACCGTATCCCGCAGGCGCAGCGTTCCGCTGTATAACCGTAGATAGACACGCCGCTGGCCGCAATCGGTGTACTCAACCTTGAAAACGCTGCCGCATAGGGCGGCGCCCCCCTGTTCCCCAATCGGTTGGAACAGCCCTGTCACCGCATCCATCAACGGTTGAATGCCAAGGCCATTTTTGGCGCTGCCATGATAGACTGGGAACAGGGAGGCGTCTTGAACCCGCTGCTGTTCCTCCCGCGCAAGTTTTTCCCGGCTGATTGGTTCTCCTGCGATATACTTTTCCAATAATTCATCGTTATTTTCGATGACCGCATCCCATGCTTCTATGTCGGTATTTTCCTCCAGGACTATTTCCGGGGACAGCGACACCGTCTGCTTGATGATAATATCGGCGGAGAGCTTATCCCGAACAGACTGAACCACGCTCTGCAAATCAACGCCAGCCTGGTCGATCTTGTTGATAAAGATAACGGTGGGAATGTTCATTTTCCGCAGGGCATGGAACAGAATACGGGTCTGGGCCTGCACGCCATCTTTAGCGGAGATCACCAAGATGGCCCCATCTAAAACAGCCAAAGAGCGGTACACCTCCGCCAAAAAATCCATGTGGCCGGGCGTATCCACAATGTTAACTTTACATCTGTGCCACTGGAAGGAAGTGACTGCCGCTTGAATGGTAATCCCACGCTGCCGCTCCAAAAACATGGTGTCCGTCCTCGTTGTCCCTTTTTCGACGCTCCCCGGTTCTGAAATGGCTCCGCTGGCATATAGCAGGCTCTCCGTCAAGGTCGTCTTTCCAGCGTCTACATGGGCAAGAATTCCAATATTGATTATTTTCATGTGATTGTCCTCCCTTTACAGCCCCAAAGGGCATAAAAATCCCCAGCAGTAAAATACTTTTACCACTGGGGATTCTAATTTGCGGACATACACATATACAGCATACACCTATTTGTGATTGCTGTTTTTTGAATATGTCAAAATTGATAAGGCAAAAGTATTCTTAAATTGGGTACAAAAAACCAAG
>OGXL01003245.1_pt1 | contig 11121 bp, 9 predicted proteins | sample 1576311 | NCBI WGS metagenome assembly OGXL01 (sample SAMEA3541564, study PRJEB24748) | human gut metagenome | biome: human gut; feature: human-associated habitat; material: faeces | place: China | collected 2012 | reverse complement strand
AAAGAGAAGTATCCTTCAAGATCAGAAGAGACTTCGTGTGATCAATGCACTTGGCCATGCATATTCTTCTATTTCTCTTGTGAATATAAAAACAGAGAAAATCGAAATTGTAAAATCTTCAAGGAATATGAAGCCGGATCAGAAAGGGGATATTCTTTCCAAAGCGCACCTGGAAGAACTGATACAGCAGGTTATTACAGAGCCATTTCAGGAGAAATATCGTGAATTTATCAATATGAGTACGGTGGCACAGCGTCTGGAAGAACGTGAGACGTTGAGCTTTACAGCTCAGACAGTAGAAGGAAGGTGGCTGACAATAATCATTGTGCCGCAGGGATATGATAAAACTGGGAAACTAAGTACAGTTCTGGTTGCGAACCGTGATGTAACAGAGGAAAAAGAACGAGAGATAGAGCGGGATAAGAATCTGAGAAATGCACTCGCAGCTGCGGAACATGCAAACAGGGCGAAAACAGCGTTCCTGAATAATATGTCCCATGATATCCGTACGCCGATGAATGCGATTATCGGATTTACAGCACTTGCGACAACGCATATTGGCAACACGGAACTTGTTCTGGATTATCTGAAAAAAATCCATACATCCAGTCAGCATTTGCTTAGCCTGATCAATGATGTGTTGGATATGAGCAGAATCGAGAGCGGTTCTGTTCGAATTGAATATACAACGGTACACCTGCCAGATATTTTACATGATCTAAGAACGATCATTCAGGGATCTGTACATTCCAAACAGCAGGATCTTTATATTGATACACAGGATGTAATTCATGAAGATATCATTACCGACAAGCTGCGTCTGACACAGGTCCTTCTCAATATTTGCAGTAATGCTGTAAAATTCACACCGGTCGGCGGTATGATTAACATTCGTGTTTCGGAGAAGCCATGTAGAAGAGATGGATACATAACGGTCGTTTTCAGTGTGAAGGATAATGGAATCGGGATGTCTAGGGAGTTTAGAAAGCATGTGTTTGATTCTTTTTCAAGAGAGCATACTGTTACGGAGAATGGGATTGGAGGAACCGGTCTTGGAATGGCGATCACCAAAAACATTGTGGACATGATGGGCGGTACAATTCAGGTTGAAAGTGAAACCGGAAAAGGAACAGAATTTACAATTATGCTTGAATGCGAAACATCAGGAGAGACAGTGAAACGGGAACCTGTTCCAGAGCTAAAAGGTGCCAGAGTGCTTGTGGTGGATGATGATGCACAAACTTGTATGAGTGTGAGCAGAATGCTGCGTGAGATTGAAATGACGGCAGACTGGACAACTTCGGGAAAAGAAGCGGTACTTCGGGCAAAAGAAGCGTATGAACAGAACCAGGAATTTAAAGTGTATATCATTGACTGGCTGATGCCGGATATGAATGGAATCGAGACAGTACGCAGGATTCGTATGGTGGTTGGAGAGGAGTATCCGATTATTATCCTGACTGCCTATGACTGGTCAGATGTTGAACAGGAGGCAAGAGAGGCGGGAGTAACTGCATTTGTGTCGAAACCGTTGTTTCTTTCAGAGCTGCGGGAAGTTCTGATGAGTCAGGCGCAAAGAGAACTCCTTAAGAATGAAAAACAGAAGGCTCAGGCGAAAAACCGAAAGAGTTATGCAGGTAAAAAAGTCCTTCTTGTAGAGGATAATGAGTTGAACCGCGAGATTGCAACAGCAATCATGAAAGAAATTGGTCTGGAAGTGGATACAGCAGAGGATGGCACAGATGCTGTGAATATCATGTCATCAGCAGAAGGCAGGAAATATGATCTGATTTTTATGGATATTCAGATGCCGAAGATGGATGGCTATACTGCAACCCGGGAGATACGTACGCTGAACAATCACAAATGTGCGAATATCCCAATCATTGCGATGACTGCAAATGCTTTTGAGGAAGACCGTAAAAAGGCGGTCAAGGCTGGTATGAATGGTCATATTGCCAAACCGATCAGTGCAGATGTAATTCTGGAAAATCTGGATCAGATTTTTGAAGGATAAAGAAGAACAAAAACAGGTTTTGACAAATCACCTATATTTCCGTAAAATATAATTGGTTATTTGTGTAAAATGGATTTTAAAATTTCTGAAAAATCAGGGAGAATGAAGAGAGATTATGATTAAGATCAAGAATTATAAAAAGGTAGAAAACCTGGAAGAAGCCTGGGAGCTGAACCAGAAGCGCACGAACCGGATCATTGGAGGTATGCTCTGGGTAAAGATGAGTGATGCTAATGTGCAGACTGCAATCGACCTGTCCGGACTGGGGCTGGATCAGATAGAAGAGACAGAAGAGGAGTTCAGGATCGGCTGCATGGTCACACTTCGTCAGATGGAATTGCATGAAGGATTGTCTCGTTATACAGAAGACGCAGTGAAAGAAGCACTTCGACATATTGTAGGAGTTCAGTTCCGTAATCTTGCAACAGTCGGAGGAAGTCTGTTCAGCAGATTTGGATTCTCAGATGTGTTGACACTTCTGCTTGCATTAGATTGTGATGTGGAGCTTTACAAAGGAGGAGTCATGTCCATTCAGGAGTTTGCGAAACTTAAAAGAGACAATGACATTCTGGTTCACATTATAATAAAGAAGACACCAGTTCATATTTGTTATCAGTCTGTGAGAAATACAGTGACAGATTTCCCGACACTTAACCTGACAGCAGCAATCCTTGCTGATAAGATGCGCATTAGTATCGGTGCCAGACCTGGAAAAGCTATGTTGTTCGAAGACGAAGCTGGATTATTGAAGGGGCTGACAGATGGAAGTGTTACGGAAGAAGTGATGCACACATTTGCAAAAGAGATAAAAGAAAAACTTCCAACGGGAAGTAATATGCGAGGAACTGCTGAGTATCGAAGCCATCTGGCAGAGGTTATGACCGTTCGCGCACTTCGTATACTGGGAGGTGACAGAAATGCAGATTAGTATCGTACTTAATGGAAAGAAAATTCAGGAAGAGATCGAACCGGACCTGCTTCTTATAGATTTTGTAAGAAAGCATGGATGTAAAAGTGTAAAACGTGGATGTGAGACTTCAGGTTGTGGACTTTGCACAGTATTTTTAGATGACAAGCCGGTACTATCCTGTTCTATTCTGGCAGCCAGAGTAGATGGACATAAAGTCACAACGCTTGAAGGGCTTAAGGAAGAAGCAGAAGAGTTTGGCGCATTCATTGCAGACCAGGGAGCAGAGCAGTGTGGTTTCTGTAATCCGGGCATGATTATGAATGCACTGGCATTATTCCGTGAAAATGAATTTCCGAATGAGGAAGAGATAAAAGAGTATCTGGCAGGAAATCTGTGCCGTTGTTCCGGGTATGAGGGACAGCTTCGTGGAATCCAGAATTTCCTTGTCTGGAAGAAAGAAAAAAGAGGGGAGGAAGTATCATGCAAATTGTAAATCAGCCAGTCAGAAAAAAAGATGCCATGCAGCTTGTGACCGGTCAGCCAGTCTATATGGATGATATGATCCCGGAAGATTGTCTGATCGTGAAACTGCTCAGATCCCCTCATGCAAATGCGGTGGTGCAGGAGATTCAGACAGATAAGGCAATGAAAGTTCCTGGAATTGAGGCCATCTATACATGGAAGGATATCGACCAGAACGGACGAAGATTTACATGTGCAGGACAGACTTATCCAGAACCCAGTCCATATGACCGTCTGATTCTGGATCGTCATGTCAGATTTGTAGGAGACCCGGTTGCGATTGTGGCAGGAGAGACAGAAAAAGCGGTGGACAGAGCCATTTCCATGATCAAGGTGCAGTACGAGGTGTTGGAACCGATCCTTGATTATCATAAAGCTCTGGATAATCCAATTCTGGTGCATCCAGAAGATAACTGGGAGGCGCTTTGTCCGGTAGGAGCAGATAATAAAAGAAATCTGTGCGCACATGATGCAAGTGAACATGGAGATATTGATCAGGTACTGTCAGACTGTGACATTATCATCGACCAGGTATATCATACAAAAGCGTGCCAGCAGACGATGATGGAAACAATGCGTACATATTGTTCCATTGATACATATGGACGTCTGAATGTATTTAGCTCTACCCAGATTGTGTTCCACTGCAGAAGGATCATTGCAAATGCACTTCATATTCCAAAATCACAGGTACGTGTCAGCAAGCCGCGTATCGGAGGAGGTTTTGGAACAAAACAGACAGCGGTCTGTGAGGTCTATCCGGCATATGTGACCTGGATGACAAAGAAGCCGAGTAAGATTATTTTTACCCGTGAGGAATGCATGACAGCTTCTTCTCCGCGACATGAGATGGAAATGCATGTGAAACTTGGAGCTATGAAAGATGGAACTATCCGTGGAATTGATCTGTACACCATTTCTAACACAGGTGCCTATGGGGAACATGGGCCGACAACAGTCGGACTGTCCGGGCACAAATCTATTCCGCTTTACGGAAAAGCAGAGGCATTCCGCTTTGTTTACGATGTGGTTTATACGAATGTTATGTCTTCTGGAGCTTATCGTGGATATGGTGCAACACAGGGACTTTTTGCCATTGAGACAGCAGTTAATGAACTGGCAGAAAAACTCCATATGGATCCGATGAAACTTCGTGAGATGAACATAGTAAAAGAAGGACAGGTCATGCCTGCATTTTACGGTGAGACAAATACAAGCTGCGCCTTGGACCGTTGCATTACAAAGGTGAAAGAGATGAGTCACTGGGATGAGAATTATCCGGTCCGCGAACTTGGACATGGAAAAGTCCGTGCTCTTGGTATGGGACTTGCCATGCAGGGATCTTGTATCAGTGGAGTAGATGTAGGCAGTGCAGCGCTGAAACTGAATGATGAAGGTTTCTACATTATGCGAATTGCAGCAGCAGACATGGGAACAGGTTGTGATACGATTCTTGCACAGATTGCAGCAGAAGTATTGGAGTGTCCGCTTGATAAAGTAATTGTATTTGGAGCAGATACGGATGCATCACCATATGATTCAGGATCTTATGCATCCAGTACGACTTATGTAACTGGAAAGGCAACTGAGCTGTGTGCGAGAAAGCTTAGAGATAAGATTTGTCTTGTTGGAGCTAAGATGCTTGGATGTGATGAGAAAGAAGTAGAATTTGACGGTGATAAAGTCATCTATAGAGGCGAAAAGACTCCGGAAAAAACAGAAGTTTCCCTGTTTGATATTGCAACAGCGTCTATGGCGGGCAACAGTATTGCTCTGGAAGAGACTGTGACCATGAGCCAGCCGACTTCACCACCACCATTTATGGCAGGCGTGGCAGATGTGGAAGTAGATCTTCTGACCGGACAGGCAAAAGTGATCGATTATTATACTGCTGTTGACTGTGGGACTCCAGTGAACCCAAACCTGGCAAGAGTTCAGGCTGAGGGCGGAATCCTTCAGGGTTGCCGGGCTGGAGGGGCACGGCGTGAGTTATTGTGCCGCCTGCGATGCCTTTTTCTACCGTGGAAAGGACGTGGCGGTGCTGGGCAGCGGCGAGTACGCCCTGCACGAGGTGCAGGCTCTGCTGCCGGTGGTGCACAGCGTCACCCTGCTGACCAACGGCGCACCGCTGACGGCGGACTTCCCGCCGGAGGTCACAGTCTATCCGCAGGCCGTGGAGACTGTTCTGGGCGAAACCGTTGTCACCGGCGTGCAGCTGTCTGGCGGTGTGCAGCTGCCTGTCAGCGGTGTATTTGTGGCACTGGGCGTAGCGGGCAGCACCGCACTGGCCAGGAAAATCGGCGCAGAGGTGGACGGGAACCGCATCGTGGTGGACGAAAAAATGCAGACCACCGTGCCCGGCCTGTATGCGGCGGGCGACTGCACCGGGGGCCTTCTGCAGATGGCAAAGGCCGTGTATGAGGGCGCGCAGGCGGGCACTGAAGCCGCTAAGGCCCTGCGGAAAGGATGAAAAGCAATGTCGGAAACAACAAAGGAACACCGCGATTGTCTGGCCAAAGGTTTTCCCTTCTGGAACGACCTGACACCCGACGAACAGGACATGCTCTGCCGCTATACCCGTCCGGTGCACTACGCAAAGGGGGCAAGGGTGCACAGCCCGCTGGAAAGTTGTGTGGGCATCCTGCTGCTGCGCTCGGGCCAACTGCGGGCCTACCTGCTCTCGGAGGACGGGCGGGACGTGACGCTCTACCGCCTGTTCGGCGGGGAGGTGTGCATCCTGTCGGCATCCTGCGTGATGGACTCGGTGAACATCGACCTGTATATTGATGCCGAAGAGGACACCGAGGCCTACTGCATCAGCGCGGGCGTTTTCCGCAGGCTGATGCAGCAGAACGTGCATGTGCGCTGCTACGCCTACCAGATGACGGCGGAGCGCTTTTCCGACAGCATGTGGACCATGCAGCAGGTGCTGTTCATGAGCGCAGACCGCAGACTTGCCATTTTTCTTACCGATGAGCTGGCCAAGACCGGCGGTGATGAGGTACGCATGACCCACGACCAGATGGCAAAATACATGGGGTCTGCCCGCGAGGTGGTGAGCCGGATGCTGAAATACTTTGCGCAGGAGGGCTGGGTGCGGCTGTTCCGGGGCGGCGTGCAGGTGCTGGACAGGAAAAAGCTGCAGCAGCTGGCAAGAGGACAATAACAAAAAAGGGGCGATGTGAACATCACATCGCCCCTTTTTGGGTCATAGGTTATCCTTTGCAGCCCTGTTCTTCCCAGTCGCCAAAGTCACTGGCTTCGGCAATCTTTGTGGGGTCGAATTTTCCGCTCTCGTCTTTGGGAGCAACGGCGGGGCCTGCTTCCACAGGGTTCGGGTTGGGAGCTTCCGGGTCGAACACCGGCTTCTCACCGCCCTCTGCGGGTGCCGCCGGGGCAGCGGCTTCTTCGGCAGGGGCTTCCGGCGCAGCTTCTTCTGCAGCCTTTTCGTTGGCAGCATCGGAGGCTTTGGCTTCCGCTTCGGCGTAGGCTTCGGCAGTCTTGGCGGCTTCCTCAGCGTTCTGCTCGGCGTCCTCCGGGAATTCTACTTCCTCCACATGGAGCGGGTCTTTCTGGTTCAGGATCTTGTCCAGTGCCACAATGGCAGCACCGGTAACGGCTACCGCAGCGGCCGTGCCAAGGATACGAAACAGTGTTTTCATGCCGGAACCTCCTTGATCGGATCAGTTTAAGAGAATGTTACCACATCGTTCAGCGGCTTTTCGGCAGGCTCCACCGAAATGGCGGTGAGCACCGGGCCTTTGCCGCGGTAGATGTTGTGGAACTTGTAGCCTACCTTTGCGGTCACCCGCACCCATGCGCGCTGCTCCAGCGCCTTGTAGCCATCGTAGCTGCAGGGAAAGCCAACGAACTGGATGTCCTGCACGCAGCAGGTCATGGCGAAACGGCCCGGCACGAAGCTGTTCTTGCCGGCACGGTTGGTCTGGCACACCTGTGCAAGGAATTTGACCGTTTTGCCGGTATACTTCTGGGGTTCGTCCTGACAGTCCATGTACCAGATGCCGAAATCGTCATCCGGAATGTCGATGATATCCGCGTTGATATCAAAGGGCAGCGGATCAGGGATATCGTCATAGGCCACGCTGCCGTCGGCAAACTCGTAGGCGATATCGCACTTGCGGGAAGCCTGACGCACCAGCTTGTGCAGCTCCTGACGGGCGGCATCGTTGTTCACGGCCTCAGCGCGGTTGAACACGATCAGCTCACTGCGGGCGATCTTGTCCAGCAGCAGGCTGCGCATGGAGTTGTCGCGGGCGTAGGTCAGGGCGGTGGTGCCGTCGGCGGTGGCGATGCACTGGTACACGATCCAGCTCTCGGGCAGAGCTTCGGCCAGATCCTGCAGAAGCCACATGCCGTTGTACTCAATGACCACGCGGCCTGCACCGGATTCCTTTTCCAGCTTGAGCAGATTCTGCGGGTTCAGCTCGGCCTTGTCCTCCAGCACCTTGACGGTCACACCGGGAAAGGCGAACTTCTTCTCGTTGTACTCTTCTTCGCCCTCTTCGCAGATCAACAGCAGGGTCTTGTCGCCGGAGTCGAAGTTGGGGTCTTCAAAGGTCTCCTGAATGAATTTGGTCTTGCCGCTTTCCAGAAAGCCGACAAACAGGTAGACCGGAATTTCTTTTGCCATAGGAATGGTTTCTCCTTTTTACTTTAAGCTCAGCAGCCGAACAGCTCTGCAATGGCCTTTTCGTTCAGCTTGGAGCCGATCACGACCAGCTTGCCGCCCACATCTGCACCGCGGGCACGCACTTCCCATTCGCCGGGCACATAGTCGAACTCCAGCCAGCCGTCTGCGCCGCCGTTCACGATGCCCTTGCTGCGCAGGATCATGCCGTAATTGCCGGTATCCAGCTCGGTGAGGGCGTGCTCCACTTCTGCCTTGGTGAACTTGCGGGCCGTCTCAACGCCCCAGCTGGTGAACACCTCGTCGGCATCGTGGTCATGATGATGGTGATGGCCGCAGCAGCAGTGGCCGTCATGGTCGTGATGGTGCTCGTGCTCGTCCTCGTCATCGTCATCATCGTGGTCGTGATGGTGGCCGCAGCAGCAATGGTCGTGGTCGTCATGATCGTGGTGATGATGGTGCTCATGCTCATCGTGATCATCATCTTCATCGTGATCGTGGTGATGCTCGTGCTCGTCCTCGTCGTCATCATCATCGTGGTCGTGATGATGGCCGCAGCTGCACACACCGTTCTCGTCATCGTGGTGATGATGGTGGTGGTGCTCTTCTTCCTCGTCCTCGTGGGCGTGCTCCTCATTGGCCTTTGCAGCCATGGCGATCAGCTCTGCCTTGAAGTCGTCCTTGGTGGACATGGCCTTCAGGATCTGCTCACCGGTCAGCTCGTCCCATGCGGTGGTCACGATGGTAGCGGTGGGGTTCTTCTCGCGCAGCATGGCGACCGCAGCGGCGATCTTCTCCTCGCTGGCGGTCTGGGTGCGGCTGAGCAGGATGCAGCTTGCGTGGCTGATCTGGTCGTCGTAGAACTCGCCGAAGTTCTTCATATACATCTTCACCTTGTTCACATCGGCTACGGTGACAAAGCTGTTCAGCTGCACATCCAGATGCTCGGCCACGCCTTCCACAGCGCGGGTCACATCGGAGAGCTTGCCCACGCCGGAGGGCTCGATCACGATGCGGTCAGGATGGTACTGCTCCACCACCTGCTGCAGGGCGGTGCGGAAGTCGCCCACCAGAGAGCAGCAGATGCAGCCGGCGTTCAGCTCGTTGATCTGGATGCCGCTTTCCTTCAAAAAGCCGCCGTCAATGCCGATCTCGCCGAACTCGTTCTCGATCAGCACCACCTGCTGGCCGGCAAAGGCCTCTTTGATGAGCTTTTTGATCAGGGTAGTTTTACCGGCACCAAGGAAGCCGGAGAAAATATCGATTTTGGTCATGATTCAATTGCCTCTTTCTTTGAATAGCACACAGAGCCGCAGAGTGCTGGCTCAAAAAACTTACACTCCTATTATAACAAGGCTGTCAATGGGAAAACCGCCTTTTTCAAGAAAAAATTGTAACTTTTTTTGCAAATTGGCAGTTTGCCCCCTCAGACACGGCTTTGACGCAGGCGATGACGGAAGGGGTGCGGCTTCGCAGGGCAGCGGGCTCGCCCTCTCCGTCATTGCTGACGCAATGCCACCTCTCCCAAAGGGAGAGGCTCTGGCGAAACCGCACACTTTGCAGTTCAACCGGAAACGATACCGCCATGCCAAGGGCTCTCCCTTTGGGAGAGCTGTCACCGCAGGTGACTGAGAGGGCGAGGATGCTACCCGCAGAGCGCATTCCAAACCGTCCCGCCCCTGCATTGCAATCTTTTTCCCGGAATGATACAATAAGGCCAAACAGAAATGCACCGCTGCCGGGCTTTCCGGTGAGAGAAAAGGAAGCAAATCATATGAGCATGAATACCGTACCCGAGCGCCTTGCCGCGCTGCGTGCCGCCATGGCTGCAAACGGCGTGGCCGTTTATCTGATCCCTGTGGGTGATCCCCACGCCAGCGAATACCTGCCCTGCCATTACACCAGCCTGACCTGGTTCTCCGGGTTCCACGGCGAGAACTCCAACTTCGTGGTCACCCGCACCGAGAGCGCCCTGTGGGCCGACGGCCGTTATTTTGTGCAGGCCGAGAAGGAAATTGCGGGTACCGAGATCAAGCTGCAGCGCATGGGGGAACCCGGCGTGCCCACCGTGGAGGAATACTGCGCAAATGCCCTGAATGAGGGCGAAGCACTGGGCCTGTGCGGCCTGACCGCCAGCACGGCCCTCGTGAACGACCTGAAAAAGGCACTGGAAAAGAAGGGTGCTTCCATCAAGACCCTGAATCTTGAGGACGAGCTGTGGACGGAGGGCCGCCCTGCCCTGCCGGATACCCCAGCGTGGATCCTGCCGAAGGAATATGCGGGCTTCTCCCCGGCGGAAAAGCTGGATCAGCTGCGCAGCAAGCTCAAGGAGCTGGGCTGTACCGCTCAGTTTGTGGGCAAGCTGGATCATCTGGCATGGCTTTTGAACCTGCGCGCCATGGACATTGAGTGCACTCCCTATGCCATGGCCTACTGCTATGTGACCCCAAGCCGCGCGGTACTCTTCATCAACACGGCCCGCGTCACCCCGGAGGCAAAGGCAGAGCTGGAAGCCAACGGCATCACGCTGGCGGAGTACGACGATGTTCTGAAGTTCCTCGCTGCTGAGACGGAACCCCAGACCGTGCTGGCCGAGACGGCCACGGTGAACTACGCCGTGTATCAGGTGCTGGAGCAGAACCCTGCCCTCACCGTGAAGGACGGCACCGACCCGCTGCTGATGATGAAGGGCGTGAAGAACGAAACAGAGCTTGCCCACACAAAGCAGGCCCATATCCGGGACGCTGTGGCCATGGTGCGGTTCCAGATCGAGCTGGAAAGCCGCCTTGCTGCCGGTGAGACCCTGACCGAGCTGACGGTGGATGAAATTCTGCACAAGTACCGCAGCAACACCGATAAATTCATCGTGGAAAGCTTTGGTACCATTGCAGCCTACGGCGGCAACGCTGCCATGATGCACTACCACGCCACCCCGGAAGATCACGCTGTGCTGGAAAAGAAGGGCTTTCTGCTGGTGGACAGCGGTGCCACCTACATGGACGGCACCACCGACATCACCCGCAC
>OGXL01003243.1_pt1 | contig 11137 bp, 6 predicted proteins | sample 1576311 | NCBI WGS metagenome assembly OGXL01 (sample SAMEA3541564, study PRJEB24748) | human gut metagenome | biome: human gut; feature: human-associated habitat; material: faeces | place: China | collected 2012 | reverse complement strand
CGTTACTGGGCACGTATGCGTGAACAGTAACGTGAACTTGTTACAAAAAAAGCGATATAAAAGAAAAGACAGATACCCGCCAGAAATCTCCTGGACAGATATCCATCTTTTCCTCTTTTATTTACTGCGGATCGTCGATATACTCAAATCCATCCTCATCACGCCGATCCCGCTCTAACCGGGCTTTTGCCTCGCGGGCGCGTCTGGATCGCTCTGATTCCGACTCATATCTCGTTGGGCGATCACCGTATTCCTCCCGTTCCAGCGTGTAGTAAAGCTCCGAGCGGGATGCCGGGCGCACATGAATCGCCGGGCGCGCATTCCGGCGTTCTCCCGATGCTGCAGACTCTTTCGCCGCACGATGCGCCGATGCCGGCGTGTAATCGCGCTGCAGGCGGCTTTCTTTTGCTGAAACAGCACGTTCCCGTTCTGTGCGTCGGCTTTCTGCCACTGCCTGGCGTTCCCGCTCTGCGCGGCTTCCGTCTGCCGAAGTTCTGCGCGGACGCTCTGAACGGCTTTCCTCTGCCGCATCTCTGCGGGTGCGCTGCAGACGTTCTTCTTCTGATGCCTCTCTGCGGACACAAGCCGGACTGCTTTCTTCTGGCATTTCTCTACGGACGCGTTCGGAACGATTTTTGCTTCCTGCTTCCCGGCGGCGTCTTTCCTCCGGCATCCGTTTTGCGCGGTCTGCCGATGCTGCTGCCTCCATACTCCGCTCCCGGCGAACCGGCTGGGACGCGCGCTCCTCATCCCTTGTCCGGCGGGCCGGCGGCGTCTCGCGCTCCTCTTCCCGCTCCCGGCGGACCGGTCTTGTCTCCAGCATCTCTTGGGTTCGGCGCGCACTCCGACGCCCTTCCTCCATCCGCTCTGCAGACGGGCGGCGTCTGTCATCCGCTGCCATGCGCTCCTTCTCACTCCGCGCTGCCGGTCTTGCCGGCGTCATTTCCCCATCTTCTCTCTTGTCGCGCCCAGTGCCTCGTTTCACCCGTGCGTCTGCCGCCGGTCGTGCATTCGGCGATGGCGGACGGCGCTTGGACCTCTGTCTGCCTCCGGCTGCCTGCGCTTCCCCTCTCCACTCTTTTCGCTTGAGCAGAAGATTGATCACGATAAAGAACAAGATTACACATGCCACGCCCAGAACCGCAAGCATGATAAAGCGGATATTATAATCCCTGCAAAGTGCGTTGTACTTATCTACAATCTCTTCCACTTGTGCATCATCGTATTTAGTTGCCAGAGACGGGTCTTCAAAATACCGTTGGAAGGTCTTTTCTGCAATATCATACCGGTACAGCGACTTCTCGCCGCTCTCATTCATACCATATACGACACAATACTTCTGCTGTTCATCGCTCTTCCACACCCAGCCCTGCACTTTATACGTGCCGTTTAACTGAATGGTCGTCTCCATAAATCCATCCGGAATCTGAACCGACTCATCCGGTGGAAGCACCAGAATCGACTTTGCTGTCACATCGATCGTCACATACGGCGATAACACACCGGATTCCGGTATATAAATATAAAACGCACCATTTCCATCGGCACCCTGCAAATACAGAAGCGTCAGGTCATTGCCATTTCCACACTGGACCTCTGAACCGCCATAAGTACAGGTAGACTGCGTATATCCTTCCGGAAGCAGGGAGGCATCAAATTCCGTCGCCACCGTATAGGAAACGCCGTCTATTTCCACATCCAGCCCGTTTGTCACAACCGGCGTTGTCCCAACTGCCTCTGTTTCAGCCCCTGTCTCCGCCTCTGACGGCACATCGACCGTATCCAGCTTATTGACTGTGATCGTGTAGCTCTTAGTTGTCTGTCCATCCTCCGCCGTCACCTTGCAGACAACGGTATTAGCACCTACCTTTAAGCTGGAATCACCGCTGACAAGGACTTTCGCCTTGCTGTCCTTCGCACTCGCGCTGACCGCCAGCTTATCGACGCTGGCTCCTACCTGCGCTGTATAGGAAGTCACATTTGGCGAAAATGCAGGAGAAAGTGTTCCTGGAGAAATCTTCAAGGACGAAAGCGCCGCTTCCGCCGAGGAGGTTGCCGGTGCTTTTACTTTGACGCTCGCCGTCCCCGTTTTAGAAACTGTGACTGCCTGTGCATCTGAGTCATAGACTTCATAACTTCCCACAGAGATCGAAGTATTTCCCGCCTGCACTGCCTTGAATTTCAGCGTATAGGAAAATGCCTTCGTCGAATTGGAATCCATCGTTCCAACCAGGCGGACGGAACCTGCACCGCCGCTTGCGTTATTTCCGCTCACAAACTCAATGACCGACGGATCATAGGAAAGTACCACGTCGGATGCCCCTAGATTTCCATCCTGAGAGGAGATCTTCACATTGACGCTGAACTCCTGCCCCACCGTCGCACTCGGATCGGAAAATGAAATTTTTGCGCTGGATGCATAGGCGCTGATCCCGCCAACCGGCGCCGCCATCGTCAGCATACCTGCCGCAAGTATACCTAATATGATATTTTTAAACCTTTTCATTCAACTGCCCTGTCCTATATTCTTTATTGGTAACGGTCCCATATCTGCACCGTTCCCTTTCTTTACAAATTTTCACGTACCCGCTGCCATCTCTCAAGACCAGCCGCAGGTACGTGAAATATCCCTACAGTCCCAAAATCTTCTTCTGCATCAAAAGAACATCCAAAATATCTACTTTTCCATTTCCATTGAGGTCGGCGCGCGCGATTTCTTCCGCTCTTAACTTTCCAAGTCCCAGTATCGACCGCTGTGCCAGCAGGATATCCATGATGTTCAGCTTACCGTCGCCGTTGACATCCCCGCGCACCGACGATGCCGCATGCGTTCCCGATGTGGACTGGGATGGTGCCGCCGCGCTGGTCGGCGACTGACTCCCCTGCGGACTGCCGGCGCTCCCGACATAAAATTAAAAGGGAAAAAACTGACACACAGGCTCTACGGAACGTGCTTTGCTGTCGGGCGATGTATCGCCTGATATGAAAGGCAAAAACAGAAAAACGACCTCCGGATTACGGGCCACTAGATTAGTGACTCATAACCCGGAGGTCTGGTTCAAGTCTAGCCCCCGCAACCATAAAATCGCTGCTTCCCACCCGGAAAGCGGCGATTTTCTCTGCCCGTTTGCAACTTTTTTGGACATCCCCATTTTCTGGACACCGGGGTGTATCGTGCTTTCTACCGTCGGAGTTTTACTCACTGCCCTTTTCACCGGATTGTTTATCTGGTGGCTATCCGGCATGAGTTGGACAAATATTTATCTGCCTATCACGACTTCATTGTTATTGGCAGCTACTATGTCGTCTACCGACTCGGCCTCCGTATTCGCTATCCTGCGTTCGCAGAAAATGAATCTGAAACATAACCTCCGTCCCATGTTGGAATTGGAAAGTGGTAGTAATGACCCTATGGCGTATATGCTGACCATTGTGCTGATACAGTTTATCCAATCGGCAGGTATGGGAGTCGGTGCTATTGTCGGTTCATTTGTCATTCAGTTTATGGTAGGTGCAGGTGCCGGATATGTACTCGGAAAGCTGGCTATCCGTATGCTGAACAAACTCAATATTGACAACCAGGCATTGTATCCGATATTATTGCTGGCTTTTGTATTCTTCACCTTTTCTATCACCGACTTGCTGAAAGGTAACGGCTACCTTGCCGTATACATCGCAGGTATCATGGTAGGAAACAATAAAATCATGCACCGCAAGGACATCTACACATTTATGGACGGATTGACCTGGCTGTTCCAAATCATCATGTTCCTTTGCCTCGGACTTCTCGTCAATCCGCACGAAATGCTGGAAGTAGCAGTAGTAGCCTTGTTGATCGGTGTCTTTATGATTCTCATCGGGCGTCCGTTAAGCGTGTTCCTCTGCCTGCTCCCTTTCCGGAAGATTACCATGAAATCACGGTTGTTCGTATCATGGGTAGGACTACGCGGTGCCGTACCTATCATCTTTGCCACCTATCCGGTAGTTGCAGGCGTGGAAGGTTCGAATATCATCTTTAATATCGTATTCTTCATTACCATTGTCTCGTTGGTTGTGCAGGGAACAACGATTTCTTTCGTTGCCCGCATGCTGAACCTCTCCAAACCACTGGAGAAAACAGGGAATGACTTTGGAGTGGAGCTCCCGGAAGAAATAGACTCCGACCTTAGCGACATGACCATTACCACGGAAATGCTGGAAGAAGCAGATACCTTGAAGGATATGAATCTTCCCAAAGGAACATTGGTTATGATAGTGAAACGCGGAGATGAGTTTTTAATTCCTAACGGAACACTGAAACTTCATGTAGGAGACAAGTTGCTCCTTATCTCCGAAAAATCAAAAGAGGAAGTGAACGAATCCGAATAAGGCGGGGAACGAAATATGTTCAAACATCCCCCGTTAATTAACCGTAAAACTTAATTGTAAAATTCGGGTTACATTAATGAAGTATTAATTTTGCGCAGTTTTAAACTAAATGTGCAAAAACGAATGGAACAAGAACATCAGTTCATCGACTATATTGAACAAAGCATTATCAAGAACTGGGATAAAGACTCTTTGACTGACTACAAAGGAATTACCCTCCAATATAAAGATGTGGCTCGTAAAATAGCTAAATTCCACATTGTTTTAGAAAGTGCCGGTATTCAGCCGGGAGACAAGATAGCAGTCTGCGGACGTAACAGTGCCCATTGGGCTGTCACTTTTCTGGCTACTATCACTTACGGAGCCGTAATTGTTCCTATTCTCCATGAATTTAAAGCGGATAATATCCATAATATTGTCAACCACTCCGAAGCCAAACTGCTTTTTGTCGGCGACCAGGCATGGGAAAACCTGAATGAAGACGCCATGCCCCTGTTGGAAGGAATAGCGTCACTCACCGATTTCTCATCATTGGTATCACGCAATGAAAAACTGACGTATGCTTTCGAACACCGGAATGCGATATACGGTCAACGTTACCCGAAGAATTTCCGCCCGGAGCATATCTGTTACCGGAAAGACAGGCCCGAGGAACTGGCTATTATCAACTATACTTCAGGAACCACAGGCTATTCAAAAGGTGTCATGCTCCCCTATCGCAGTATCTGGTCGAATGTGGCCTATTGTTTTGAAATGCTTCCCGTCAAACCGGGCGACCATATCGTTTCCATGCTTCCTATGGGACACGTTTTCGGTATGGTATACGATTTCTTTACGGATTTTCTGCAGGTGCGCACATCTATTTCCTGACACGTATGCCGTCTCCGAAAATCATCTCACAATCTTTCTCGGAGATTAAGCCCAGAGTTATCTCTTGCGTACCTTTGATTGTAGAAAAGATTATCAAGAAAGATATCCTCCCTAAAGTGGATAGCAAAATCGGAAAGTTATTGCTCAAAGTACCTATCGTCAATGACAAAATCAAATCGTTGGCCCGCCAGGCAGCTATGGAAATCTTTGGAGGTAATTTCGACGAAATCATTATCGGCGGCGCTCCTTTCAATGCCGAAGTAGAAGCTTTTCTCAAAAAGATAGGTTTCCCCTACACCATTGCTTACGGCATGACAGAATGTGGTCCGATTATCTGCTCCAGCCGTTGGGATACATTGAAACTTGCTTCCTGCGGAAAGGCCACTACGCGAATGGAAGTCCGCATTGATTCCCCGGATCCTAAAACTCATGCCGGAGAGATTGTTTGCAGGGGAGCGAATATGATGCTCGGATATTATAAGAATCCGGAAGCTACCGCACAAATCATTGATGTAAACGGGTGGTTGCATACAGGAGATCTGGGCGTTATGGATGAAGAAGGTTATGTAACTGTTCGCGGACGTAGCAAGAATATGCTTCTCACTTCCAGCGGACAGAATATCTATCCGGAAGAGATAGAAAGCAAACTGAATAATATGCCGTATGTGGCGGAATCATTAATCGTATTGCAACACGACAAACTGGTGGCGCTTATCTATCCGGATTTTGACGATGCATTTGCTCACGGATTGCAGCAAAACGATATCCAGAAAGCTATGGAAGTCAACCGTGCCGAACTGAATCAACAATTGCCTAACTACTGCCAGATCAGCAAGATTAAAATTCATTTCGAGGAATTTGAAAAGACAGCGAAGAAATCAATCAAACGTTTCATGTATCAGGAAGCAAAAGGATAAGATTTTTTTCGTATACAAAAGACAAGATAAATAAAAACGGTGAACAAGCACAGGGGTTTGTTCACCGTTTTTTCTAACCTAACCAACTTTATTTCCTTAATCTATCATCTTTCAACAATCTTTTACCTTAAAACCAAACCTATCCCTAACACAATAAACCTCTATTAAATCTTAACCTATTTTTTCTTAAAGTTGTATGAACGAAATAGCCTGTCCTCCTCCGGCAGCCATACGTACAGTCAGCGTATTTTCAGCTGTGACAGTTTGTTCCGTAATCTGATAATCTGCCGGATTCGTTTTCCAGTCCGCCTTCTCACCGTCGGCATAGATAACAGCTTTATATTGTTTGCCCGGTTTCAGGAAGTCCAGTTTTATTTCCAGTGTTCGGGGAGCCTCATTGGTAGCTGCTCCGAAGAAATAATTATTTTTCGCTTTACGTACAACAGCTACAAACTCTCCCGGTTCTCCTGCCAATGCCTTGGATTCGTCACAATCCGGGTCGAAATCGCGGAAGAACCGGAAAGCAGGATGTCCTTCATAATGCTCAATCATATCAGAAGCCATTTGCAAGGGAGAATATAGAATCACCCAATTGGCAATCTGCTTCGCCAATGTTGTGTTGACACGGCTGTTCCCCTTATCCTGGTCATTCCATTTCCGACGACGGGGAGAGTCTTTGGTTTGCTGGAACAAAATATCAAAAGTTCCCGGAGTGTAGTCCATTGGACCGGACAGCAAGCGGGTAAACGGCAACATTACATGATGAGACGGCGGATTTCCTTCACTCCATGCATTCCATTCCATACCTCTGGCTCCTTCGCGCGTCATCATGTTAGGCCATGTACGGCGGATACCGGTATCCTTAATCGGTTCGTGTGCATCCAATGTCATTCTATGCTCCGCAGCTGTTTCCACTACCTTCTGATAATGGTTGACTCCATATTGTCCATGATGTGAAAGCCCGTTCGGGAAAGCTCCTGCATAACCTGTTTTCAGGATGTGGATGCTGTGGTCGGTATACCATTGCATTGCATGAACCATTTGCCGTTCATAATTCGGGATATTTCCTCCTGTTTCATGGTGTCCAATGATTTCGATTCCTTTTTCCTTGGCATAACGTACTATTTCATCTATGTCAAAGTCAGCGTAAGGTTTCGTAAAATCAAAATTCTGCATACCGCCCCAACTTTCCCAACCTTCATTCCAGCCTTCAAACAATACCGCTTCTATATTATTGGCAGCAGCGAAGTCGATATATTTTTTGGCATTGACAGTGGTAGCACCGTGGCGTTCATCCATTTTCCAAGTCTCTACACCCAGATGCATCCCCCACCATACACCGATATATTTCAAAGGACGAATCCAATCAGTAGTTTCCAACACACAAGGGTCATTCAGGTTCAGGATCAGGGAAGAGTTGATTAATCCGACAGCTTCCGGAGCAATCTGGATAGTACGCCAGGAAGTTGTAAAATGGTTGCTTTTGCGTACCTTGATACCGTCCGGCCAAGGAGTAAGTTCCGCCTTCAAAGTGTAATCTCCGATTTGTTTCAGCGTCATTTCGGAGAAATCATACAATGCCGCTTCATGGATACTTCCGTAAACACCATCCGCCGTCTTAAAGGTAAAAGGAGTATTGGCTGTCTCCACTTCGGAAATAGGCTGCTGCTTATAAAGCAATTCATAAGTCTCGGCACTCGCAGGAATCGACCATGAGGTACCGTCCTGACGGAAGTGGAAAGTAGTCAGCTCATCAGTTATCATCAGAGAATCCACATTGGGAACATTATATTCATAACGGAACCCTACTCCGTCATTGAAAACCCGGAAACGAAGGGTCAACTGCACCTGATCCTCATTAATCAGATTGACAGCCATTTCATTATAATGGTTCCGGTTGGTTTTATTTTCTCCCCACGGCTGCGTCCATGTTTCATCTTTGCTGTCGAATGTGGTTTTCTCTATCCGGAAGCCTCCTCCCAGAATAACACCGTTTCCCTCCACAAAACCCATTTTTGAATTTTCTATCAGCAATGAATCATTTACCGACACATTATAAAACGGAGTACCATTCTCATCTACCGTCAACGTCATCTTGATGTGACCGTCCGGTGATTTTACTTCTGTTTTCGGACTGCTACACGCACAACATCCCAGCATACACAGAAAAGCTACAACTAAATGCTTTACTTTCATAGTACAATTATCTGTTTATATATAATACAATCCATAAAGAAGAAACACTTAATTGTATGCGACTTTTCTTTATAAAGAAAGTCCGAATCTGATTTGCTTTGCAGGCAAACCTCAGATTCGGACTTTTATTTTCATTAAAACACCGGATGTTATCTATCAAACATCGCTCATCCGGCAATTATTATTTATGCAGAAGAACATCAGTACCCGGAACAATCTTTCCCATTGACCACACACAACGTACATTCAACTCCTTATCGAGAATCACAATATCTGCATCCAACCCTTTAGCCAATGCACCTTTCCGGTCACTGACTCCAATCAAACGGGCGGGAGTCTCGGAAGCCATGCGCACTGCATCCTCCAAAGGAATATTTGCTTTCTTTACCATTGTACGCACCAACACATCCATTGTAGCCAAACTACCGGCCAGCGCGGAATGGTCTGCCATTTTACACACTCCATCTTCAATAATATAACGCGAGTCAATCGGTTCATGTCCTTCGTAAGCAGCGTAAGCCAGCGCATCAGTCACCAGACACGTATTCTCCACTCCTTTCAGTTTATAAACCAGTTTCAGAATAGTGGCAGGCAAATGAATGCCATCCGCAATAACTTCTACCGTCATTCCGTCTGTCAGATATACACTCTCCACCGTCCCTTCATATTTATATTCACGGCGTTTGTGGAAACCCGGCATTGCATTGTAAAAATGAGCAGCATGTGAGAAGCCCACCGCATACGCCGCTTTAATCTCATCATATTCGGCTTCTGTATGTGTAACTGCCGTCATTATTCCCTTTGAACGGGTATATTTGGCGAAATCATGCGCTCCACGTAATTCCGGGCTGATATCCCAACGCTTGATACAAGTAGTATGTTCCAATAACGGAATATATTCATTCTCATCAGGAGTTTTCAGAAAACCTTCATACTGGCTTCCTGCCATTTTCGGATTCAAATAAGGTCCCTCAATATGCAGACCGAGAATTGGAGAATCCGGTTCCTGCATCAATCCCTCACACACATCGACAGCCTGATAAAGTTTTTCAAACGATGTGGATGACAAAGTAGGAAACATACTGGTGGCGCCATGCTTCAAATGCGCGGTAGTTGCCATGCGGAATGCTTCTTCCGTAGCTTCGGTAAAATCATGTCCGCCACCTCCGTGCGCGTGCATACTGACAAATCCCGGTACGATTGTCATTCCCCGGGCGTCAATAACCGTTGCACCGATAACTGCCAGGTCACTGTTGGTCACCTCTAATATTTTTCCGTCACAAATCAATACCGAACCGTCTTTCAGCCAGCCTTGCGGGGTAAGTATTCTACCGTTAATTATCTGAGTTAACATAGTCTTCTTTATTTATTAGATTTAAAACAGTTTATTGGTACCTTCCACTAATTGCCCCATTGCCCATACGGCTCTCACATTCAAGTCTCTGTCGAGGGCAATAATATCGGCATCCTTACCACGTTCAAGCGTTCCTTTGCGGTCAAGTACTCCCATTATGCGGGCAGGCGTTTCGGATACCATGCGTATCACATCCGCCAAAGGTATTTCTGCTTTCTGCACCATGGTACGAATCAAGCGGTCCATAGTAGCCACACTTCCTGCCAAAGCAGAACGGTCGGCCAGCTTGCATACTCCGTCTTCAATAATCACGCGCGGGTCAAAAGCAGTCTGGCTGTCACTGGCCGCACAAGCCAGTGCATCCGTTATCAGGCAGGTACGCTCCACTCCTTTTATCTTATAAACAAGACGCAGAATAGTAGGTGGTACATGAATACCGTCAGCCACCACTTCGACCGTCATGTCGTCAATCAGGTAAATACTTTCTACCGTACCTTCGTATTTATATTCTTTCCGTTTATGGAATCCCGGCATTGCATTATAGAAATGAGTAGCATGGGTATATCCGGCTTCATAGGCAGTCTGTATGTCCTCAAACTCCGCCTGCGTATGTCCTACGGAAGCCAACACTCCTTTCGCCGTGATGTATTTACCGAATTGCATGGCTCCCGGAAGCTCCGGCGCAGCATCCCAACGCTTGATACAACGAGTTTCCTCCAGTAACGGGATATATTCTTCCGGATCGGGGTTTTTGATATTTTCGGGAATCTGTCCGCCTGCCATAGCCATATTGAAATAATGTCCTTCCAGATGAAGTCCTAATACAGGGCTGTCCGGTTCCGCCATCATCTTCTCGGTAGTCTCTGCGGCTGCACGAATCATAGGAATGGTAGAAGAAGAAAGAGTGGGGAAAATACTGGTCGTACCATGCTGCATGTGAGCTTTGACAGCTACCCGGAAAGCTTCTTCCGTGCCTTCCATGAAGTCTCTTCCACCGCCGCCATGAACGTGGATTTCCACTCCTCCGGGAACGATATACATTCCTTTGGCGTCGATAAGTTTAGCTCCAATAATTGCAAGGTCACAATTGGTTACTTCCAGAATTTTGTTGTCGCGAATAAGCACTGATCCATCTTTCAGCCAACCTTGAGGCGTCAGGATGCGTGCATTAATGATTTGTGTTAACATATCGCTATTATTAAATTAATTATAGGCCTGTGTGAATCAATGACACTCTTTTTGGGGGAAGTACACTGATTTTTTCAATTGCAAAATTACGCTTTTCTATTCAATCTATCGATAAAATAGTCCGGTAAACTTCCAATATAATACAAAAAAAAGGTTGTCAATCTTATCGACTGACAACCTTGTTCTATTTGGAGCGGAAAACGAGACTCGAACTCGCGACCCTAACCTTGGCAAGGTTATGCTC
>OGXL01003234.1_pt1 | contig 11158 bp, 8 predicted proteins | sample 1576311 | NCBI WGS metagenome assembly OGXL01 (sample SAMEA3541564, study PRJEB24748) | human gut metagenome | biome: human gut; feature: human-associated habitat; material: faeces | place: China | collected 2012 | reverse complement strand
GGAAGAATTGATCTCAGAGAATTCCAATTCCGGATATTCTGACTCGGCACTGTAAAAATTCTTACGCTCTGCCTCACCGGTCACAGAATCATCCAATATAGCCACTACTTTGTCTGCTGACGGATTTACCTTTAATGCCATATCGATATTTTTTTCCACTGACAGCTTCTCCAATATCCCGGTTACCAGGGGATTCTTCGCTGCTTCCAGGGCATATTCCTCATCATTGACACCTTCAAAAACAATGGGGATGTCATCAAACAGTTCCTCCCTGAATGTCATTGCATAACGGAGTGCGGCATCATCTCCCACGATCACGACATCATAGGGATCTGAATGATCCAGATGGTACTTCAGCATTTCGTCAAACATTGCTGCTGACTCTTCCGTCCGGAAGCGCTTCGTATCCATGAATTCATAATCCACGGTGGTATTCTCGTCGACCCCCGCCTTGATTCCTTCGATCTGCGTCTGGACGGTGTCCCAGCCATAAGAATACGAGCTGATAAACAATACCCGCTTTCCCTGATTCAGATTCTGTGCTTCTGCCGTTACTGACACCGTCCCAATAGTCCCAATGCCTATGAGAACAGCCAATGCAAACAGCCATGCTTTCCACTTTCTCATATTCCTTCCCCCTAATTCCAACAGGTATGCTACCGGGGTCAAAAGTCTGAACCCAATACCACGATATGCTGACCGGCGTGATCGCAGGATTATTGGCCCGGGGCATGGATGGCGCGGAGGCAGCAGCATTTGGCGTGTATGTGCACGGACGTGCCGGGGAGTATGCGGCAGCGGCATTGGGAGAGAACAGCGTACTTGCCACACGCGCCGTTGCGCGCCATTGCGTCCTGCACGCCCTGACCCCGCACGCCCTTGCCGATCATGCAGGCAAGACCTGCATCGAGCAGACGCGGTGCGAACGGGTCCATACGGCCGGAGGTGGTCGGGCCGACCGAGCCGATGACCTGACCCGGCTTTGCGGGGGTCGGGCCGGCGTAGTAGATCGCCGCGCCGTCGAGGTCGAACGGCAGTTTGTCGCCTGCGTCCATCGCGGCAACGATCTTCTTGTGTGCGGCGTCGCGCGCGGTGTAGACCGTGCCGGTCAGCGTTACGGTGTCGCCCGCACGCAGCTTCGGCGCCATTTCCTTGAGCTGTTCGGTTTTCAAATCGTAGTGTGCCATGCTTATTCCTCCGTTTTCGGGCGCAGATTGTTCAGAACCTCACGCAGTCCGTTTTTTGTCTTGTCCGGCTCGGGATGGGGCGCCTCGCCGTCCTTTTTGCCGAGCGACGCGCTGATCTTGTCAATTTCGCCGAGCACTTCACCGGCTTTGCGGGCCATCTCGGCGGATTCCTGCTGGTTGCGTGCCAGCACGGTGCGGTAGTTCTCCTTGGTGGCATCCAGCTGGCGGCGCACCTGCTCGATGGTCTCCATCGACTTGCGGCGCAGCTTCTGCAGCTCTACCTTGGCATCCTCCTCGATCTGCTTGGCGCGCCGGTACGCGGAAAGCTCCATCTCGGCGATCTTCTCTCTGGTCGCATCGTATTCGCCGCATTTGGCTGACAGCTTGGCGTTCTCCGAGGTCAGCCGGTCGTTTTCCGCCGCAAGCTGCGCCGCACGGGCGTTCTGCGCCTCGATCTCGGTCGCCTGCAGGGAAAAACCGCTTTCGATCTGGTCCAGCTGTGCGCGGATCTTATCGGTATCCAGCGTCATTTCGCCCAGCCGCTCGAGCAGCTCGGCGTTCTTCGCGGTAAGCGCCTCGTTCTGCGTGCGCAGCTCGTTCATCGCGGACTGAGCTTCGGTCAGCTGAGAGCGAAGCTCGGCGGTCTCGGTGTAGTATTTCGTGTCGGTTTCTTCTATGTAATGCAGTACGTCCTCGCGGTTAAAGCCGCCGAAGATGGCACTGCGGAATCCACGGGTTTGCTCGTCCATTGCAGTTCCTCCCACAATAATCTTTCTTTAGTATAGCAAATTCATGAGATAAAGGCAAATAATAATTAGTAATTACTAATTCCTAACTGCTAATTACTGACTCATATATATAATATGTGTCTTGCAATCAAAAAAAGAACGTGCTATTATTATCTTAACTTGCAAAAACGAGGAAGATGCTCAATGTTAGAATTAAAAGATTTCGAGGCAGCTGCGGACCGACTGAAAAACGTCATCCACAACATTCCGCTGTCTACGTCCTGCACCTTCTCCGCCATGACCGGCGCAGAGGTTTATCTGAAGTACGAAAACCAGCAGAAGACCGGCTCCTTTAAGGTGCGCGGTGCTTACAATAAGATTATGAAGCGCTTCGCTGAGGGTGACCTGCACGCTGTTGTTGCGTCCTCTGCGGGCAACCATGCACAGGGCGTTGCCTTTGCGGCAACCGCTGCCGGTGTAAAGTCCACCATCGTTATGCCGCGTTCCGCGCCGATCGCCAAGGTTTCCGCAACCCAGGGCTACGGTGCCGAGGTTGTTCTGGCGGGCAACATTTACGATGAAGCCTATGCCAAGGCGTGCGAGATCTGTGAGGAGACCGGCGCAGAGTTCATCCACCCGTTTGACGATGAGGATGTTATGGCGGGTCAGGGCACCATCGCGCTGGAAATCCTGCGCGACCTGCCGGGCGTTGACATGATCTTCGTTCCGGCCGGCGGCGGCGGACTGATCTCCGGCGTGGCTGCCTGCGCAAAGCAGATCAACCCGCGCATCCAGATCATCGGCGTACAGGCTGAGGGCGCACCGGCAATTGCAAATTCGTTCCGCACCGGTGAGCGCATTCCGTCCGATACCGTGCACACCATCGCTGACGGTATTGCCGTAAAGACCCCGGGCGAAAAGACCTTTGAGTATATCAAGAAGTATGTGGACCGCGTTGTCACGGTTTCCGATGACGAGATTGCTTCCGCTGTTCTGCTGCTGCTCGAGCGCTGCAAGCAGGTCGTTGAGACCTCCGGTGCGGCTCCGCTCGCGGCTGTGCTCAACAACAAGGTGGATGTAAAGGGCAAAAAGGTCGTCTGCGTGCTGTCCGGCGGCAATATCGACGTATCCTTTATTCACAAGATTGTGGAAAAGGGCCTGATTACCCGCTGCCGTCAGCTGAAGTTCTCCGTGCTCATGCCGGATGCACCGGGCGCACTCGAGCATTTCTCGCACATCGTTGCACAGCAGAATGCCAATATCATCCTGTTCCAGCATGACCGCGTACAGACGGACCTCGAGATCGGCGAGGCGATTATCCATGTCGTCTGTGAGGTTGGCGGCGTTGACCACGCCAAGCGCCTCATCGACACCCTCACCGATGATGGCTATAAGGTGTTTACTTCTCAGATTTGATAAAAATGCAATGAAAGAACAGCGTTCCGCTTGGATAGAGCGGGACGCTGTTCTTTTTTCGGAAGAATGGAGAATTGAAAATGAACGTAAATCATCACATTCATTTTCAATTTTCAATTACACCTGCCTTGTATAACGCTCTGCTCTCATGGCAAGATATTATATTGACAAATAAATAACGATGTGCTATTATCTCAGCGTGATAAGGAATGAAAAAACAGGTGGACGTTTTATCGCATTATTTGCCTTAAAACGGATAGAATAATAAAACCACGCATACAGTCAACCGCAGAAAGGAAGCATTACGCTATGGCAGCACACATCAACGACGAAATGCTGAACAAAATGGACGCATACTGGCGGGCGGCAAATTATCTTGCAGCCGGTCAGCTTTACCTGCTCGACAACCCGCTGCTCAAGGAGCCGCTGAAGCCTGAGCATATCAAGAAGAAGATCGTCGGCCACTGGGGCACGGTGCCCGGTCAGAATCTGATTTATGTTCATCTGAACCGCATCATCAAGCAGTATAATCTGGATATGATCCTGCTGTCCGGTCCGGGTCACGGCGGCAACTTCTTTGTGGCGAACACCTATCTCGAGGGCACTTACAGCGAGGTTTACCCGAACATCAGCGAGGACACCGAGGGCATGAAGCGCCTGTTCAAGCAGTTCTCGTTCCCGGGCGGCATTGCCAGCCACGTTGCCCCGGAGACCCCGGGCTCCATCCACGAGGGCGGTGAACTGGGTTATTCTCTGGCGCACGGCTTCGGTGCGGTGCTGGATAACCCCGACCTGATTGCAACCGTAGTTGTCGGTGACGGCGAGGCGGAGACCGGCCCGCTGGCAACCTCGTGGCACGGCAACAAGTTCCTCAATCCGGTGACGGACGGCGTTGTTCTGCCGATCCTGCATCTGAACGGCTACAAAATCTCCAACCCGACCCTGCTTTCGCGTATTCCGGAGGAGGAACTGCGCAAAATGCTCGAGGGCTGCGGCTGGAAGCCGTATTTCGTCGAGGGCGATGAGCCGATGAAGGTACACCGCGCACTGGCGGACACGCTCGATACCGTAACCGAGGAAATCCTCGCCATCCGCAAGCATGCCCGCGAGACCGGCGACACGACCCGTCCGATCTACCCGATGATCGTGCTGCGCACCCCGAAGGGCTGGACCGGCCCGAAAAACGTGGACGGCAAGCAGATCGAGGGCAGCTTCCGCGCGCATCAGGTGCCGCTGATGATGGACAGTCCGGAGCACCTGCCCATGCTCGAGCAGTGGCTGCGCAGCTACCATCCGGAGGAGCTGTTCGACGAAAACGGCAAGCTGATTCCCGAACTCAAGGCACTGGCACCGACCGGCGAGCACCGCATCGGCGCAAACCCGCACGCCAACGGCGGTCTGCTCATGCACCAGCTGCGCCTGCCGGATTTCCGCGATTACGGACTGAATGTTCCGGCTCCGGGCAGTGTTGAGGGTCAGGATATGATCGAGCTTGGCGCTTATGTCCGCGATGTCATCAAGCTGAACATGGACAGCCGCAACTTCCGCGTATTCGGCCCGGACGAGACCATGTCCAACCGCCTGAGCCACATTTTCGAGGTCACCGACCGCGAGTGGAACGCCGAGCGTCTGGACACCGACGAATTTCTGTCCGCAAGCGGCCGCGTGATGGACGGCATGCTGTCCGAGCACATGTGCGAGGGCTGGCTCGAGGGCTATCTGCTGACCGGCCGTCACGGCTTTTTCGCAAGCTATGAGGCATTCATCCGCATTATCGACTCGATGGCGGCACAGCACGCCAAGTGGCTCAAGGTCTGCAACGGCCTGCCGTGGCGTCAGCCGATCGCGTCGCTCAACCTGATTCTGGCTTCCAACGTATGGCAGCAGGACCACAACGGCTTTACCCATCAGGACCCGGGTTTCCTTGACCACATCGCCAACAAAAAGGCGGATGTTGTCCGTCTGTACCTGCCGCCCGATGCAAACTGCCTGCTCAGCTGCTTCGATCACTGCATCAAGAGCCGCAACTATGTCAACGTCATCGTGGCGTCCAAGCATCCGCGTCCGCAGTGGCTGACCATGGAGCAGGCTGTGCAGCACTGCACCCAGGGCATCGGCATCTGGGAGTGGGCGTCCAACGATCAGGGCGCAGAGCCGGACGTTGTTATGGCGTGCTGCGGCGAGACGCCGACGCTCGAAACGTTGGCTGCCGTGTCCATCCTGCGGGAAGAGCTGCCTGAACTCAAGGTTCGCGTTGTCAACGTGGTTGACCTGATGAAGCTGCAGCCCGAGCGGGAGCATCCGCACGGCCTGTCCGATGCCGAGTACGACATGCTGTTCACAAAGGATAAGCCGATCATCTTCGCCTTCCACGGCTACCCGACGCTCGTCCATGAGCTGACCTACCGCCGTCATAACCGCAACCTGCACGTTCGCGGCTACAGGGAGGAGGGCACCATCACCACGCCGTTCGATATGCGCGTGCAGAATGATATCGACCGCTTCCACCTCGTCAAGGACGTTCTGCTGCGCCTGCCGCAGCTGGGCAACCGCGGTGCGTACCTCTACCAGAAGATGAGCGATAAGCTGGTGCAGCATCAGCAGTATATCAACGAGTACGGTGAGGATATGCCGGAAGTCCGCGAGTGGAAATGGAAATAATGGAGAATTGAAAATGGAAAATGGAGAATGACCGTGAAGGGATGGTTCTCCGCAGGGCGCACATTGTGCGCCCTTTTTCTTTTGCACGAATGCAAAAAATGTTCGGAAAGTTTTCGGATGGCAGGAATATAATTGTAGGGTGCCCTGGGGCACGACCTCGGCGCACCGTTTATAAATTCATCGGCAACATTTATCTCGTAGGGGAGCACAGTGTGCTCCCTCGTTGTGGTTAAATGGGTGTGCGGCCGCTCCTTGCGCAGGCTCCGGTCGCGCTGCGGCCGCTCCTTGCGCAGGCTCCGGTCGCGCTGCGGGCGAACAATGTTCGCCCCTACGGTTACGCATGTGAAGACGGTTTACACGGTGCGCCGGGGTCGGCGCACCCTACGGTAAGGCCCTCTATCACGTTAACGCCTAACTACAAATTATGCTTGACATACCGTCTGGTTCATGTTATATTCTAACTGTACTAAAACACACAGTACAGTTGATACACTCTCAAATCAACAAAAGGAAAGGAGGCGCGTCAGGTGATTAAAATCGACTATCGGGATGCCCGACCCATCTATGAGCAGGTGGTGGACGGCATTGAGGGACTGGCTTTGCGTGGGGCACTGCCGGCGGACACCCAACTGCCCAGTGTACGGCAGCTTGCGATGGAACTGTCGATCAACCCGAACACAATACAGCGCGCTTACGGAGAGCTGGAACGCCGCGGTGTGATCTACGCCGCAAAAGGACGGGGAAATTTTATATCGGACAATGCAGCGGCGCTGCGTTCCCAGAGGCTTAACGAACTGGGTGAGCAGATTACCGCACTGGCCGGTCAGGCGCGCTCACTCGGGGTGACCGAGGAGCAGCTGCACGGCTGGGTAGAGAGGAAAGGAGAGAGCAGAACATGATTACGGCAACCAACGCGACCAAGCGGTTTGAGGACATCACGGCGGTCGATCACATCTGCGCGGAAGTGAAGGACGGATCGGTCTACGGCCTGATCGGCTCGAACGGCGCGGGCAAGTCCACGTTCCTGCGCATGCTGGCCGGCATTTTGCAGCCGGACGAGGGCACGGTGCAGATCGACGGCAAGGACATTTTCGAGAACATTGCGATGAAGGAGCGGTTTTTCTTTATCTCGGATGAGCAGTTTTTCTTCCCGAACAGTACGCCGAAGGAAATGAAAAACTACTACAAGCGCTTTTACAGCAAATTCGATGAAGCGCGCTACCGCAAGCTGATGAACGGCTTCGGTCTGGACGAAAACCGCAAGCTGCGGACGTTCTCCAAGGGCATGAAAAAGCAGGTTTCGGTCATCTGCGGCGTATGCAGCGGCACGGACTACTTATTCTGCGATGAGACGTTCGACGGACTCGACCCGGTCGTTCGCCAGACGGTAAAGAGCCTGTTTGCCGAGGATGTAGCCGACAGAGGTCTGACGCCCATCATCGCCTCGCACAACCTGCGTGAGCTGGAGGACATCTGCGACCATGTCGGTCTGCTGCATCGCGGCGGCATCCTGTTCTCGCGCGATCTGGACGACATGAAGCTCGGTATGTACAAAATGCAGTGCATTTTCCAGAATCCGCTGCCGGATTCCGCGTGGGAAGGCTTTGACATTCTGCATAAGGAGCAGCGCGGCTCGCTGTACACTATTACGGCGCGCGGCAGCCGGGAAGAACTGCTCGCCAGGGTGAACGCGCTGAACCCGACCTTCTGCGAAATGCTCCCGCTGACGCTGGAGGAAATCTTTATCAATGAAACGGAGGTGGCAGGCTATGATGTCAAGAAACTCCTGTTCTAAGGGTCTCGTGCGGGACTGCATGAAACGCAATCTGTGGGCCATCGTGCTGTCCACGGTGGGATTCTTTATGGCGCAGCTGCTGCCGGTGATTATGACGGCGCAGCACAGCCTGTCGGCACATAAGCAGGATCTGGCCAATCTGAGTGCGGCAGATGCCGCGGCAAGCTGGCAAGGCTATGTGGAGAGCGTCGGTGAGATGCTCGGCGGACAGAATGTGTTTGTCAAGCTGGCTGTCATCATTCTGGCGGTCACCTGCGGTGTGAGCATGTTCGCGTACCTGCACAATCGCCGCAAGGTGGATTTCTATCACAGCCTGCCGATTTCGCGCAGCCGTCTGTTTGCGGTAAACTACGCGACCGGTGCGCTGTGTGCGCTGGTGCCGTACCTCGTGCTGCATGCGCTGAGCATTGTCGGCGCATGTGCAATGGGCTTCGGGGAAGCGGTCAATGCCTCGCTCATCGGCGTGATCGCGTCCAACGTCATTTTCTTCTTCCTGCTGTACGCGATGGCGGCTGTTACGACCATCCTGTGCGGCAACACGGTCATCACGCTGCTGCTCGGTCTGTGGGTGTACTTCGGACCGACGCTCGTAACCGCACTGTGGCAGGGTCTCAAGAACATGTTCTTCCAGACCTATGTGATGGATGCTTCCATGACTTCGCTGCTGTTCTGCAACAAGTTTGCACCGCTGATTCAGTATTTCGGCGTAAACGGCACGAAAATGCATAGCTGGGCAGTGGAGCCTGTCTATGCGATGGATTATTCCGCCGGGCTGCAGGAGTCGAGTGCTATCGGTCTGCTGATCGGCTATGCGGTTGCGGCGATCGTTATCACCGCACTGGCGCTGTTCCTGTTCCGCATCCGCAAGAGCGAGCGGGCGGGCACGGCACTGGCATTCAACCCGATCAAGCTGCCCGTCAAGATTATTATCTGCGTGGTTATGGGTACGGCGTTCGCCGAGATTTTCAAAATGCTGGTCTACGAATCCGAGCTGTGGTTCTGGGTCGGTCTGGTACTCGGCACGGTCATCTTCCACTGCGTGGTGGAGATTATTTATGCGTTCGACTTCCGCGCCATCTTCCGCAAGCCGCTGCAGCTGGTTATCATCCTTGCAGTGCTGTGTGCGGGTCTGCTGACCATGCAGGCGGATGTGTTCGGTTATGATGAGTGGCTGCCGGATGAGGGCAGCATTGCAGCGGCAGCGCCGATGGGTTACGTCGGTGAATCGGCACTGCTCAGTGAGCCGGAAAACATCGCGGCAGCGCGGCAGCTGGCGGCGCTCGGCGTGGAAAGTCTGAATAACACGGATGAAAATGCACAGAAGGCGTGCATTACCGTCACCTTCAAGCTGAAGAACGGCAAGGTGAAGAGCCGTTCGTATGAGCTGCCGGCCACAGACGAAGTGTTCACGCTCAAAAAGCAGATTTACCAGTCCGCAGAGTACAAGCAGAAGGCGTGGTCGCTGTTTGCGCTCGGCGAGGTCAATGAGGGTTATCACCGCAACATTGTTTTCTACACCAACGGTGACGGCTACAACGGCGTCGGCACACTCAGCGACTCGCAGAAGGCGCAGGAGATCATTGACACGCTCAAGGCAGAGACGCTGACCCACACCGGAGACGCAATGCCGGTGCTGCGCATGGAATTTTCGCAGCAGAACAACGACGATTATTACAGCGAGGGTGCCGTATGCGTGACCGACAAGGACGTAAAGACGCTTGCACTCATCAAAAAGTACGCCAATATCGTTCCCAAGGCCATCAGCGCGAAAAACGTAAAGCTGATTACACTGAGCATCTATCTGCCGGATAAAGACATCTGGCAGGGCGTGCAGGTGACCGACAGAGCAGACATCGATGCGCTGCTCAAGAATGCGGTCAACATTGACGCAATGAATCTGTACGGCAGCGATGCGATGGCGTACGGCGTTATGCAGCAGTTTACCCGCAGCGACGTATCCGTGACCTATACGGACGAAAAGGGTGATGAGCGGAACGCAAGCGCAGGTTACACCGAAGAGGATTATCCGAAGGATATCATCGAAAAATACCGTGCGCAGGCGGAGAAGGACGCGGAAAACGGCGTCGAGTCTGTACAGGACGGTGATGTTGCCTATACAACGGCAGTGGCTGTCGGATGAGAAAGCGCGGTATCATCGGCACGCTGCTTCTGCTGGTGTACCTTGCAGGCGTGGGACTGTTTACCGGTCCCTCGCTGGCGCAGCTGCTCATCGGCAGGCTGCCGCAGCCAAGGCTGGAGCTGATTCCGTTCGCGGATATGATTTCCGTGGTAAAATCTCCGGAGGCGCCCGGTCTGGGCGCGTTCGTGAACATTGCCGGAAATATCGCGCTGCTGTTTCCGCTCGGGCTGTTCCTGCCGCTGTTCTGGCGGTGGTTCGAGCGGGCGGGACGCACCATCGGCTGGTGCTTCGGCACCTCGCTCAGCATTGAGCTGATACAGCTGGCCGCGGGCGGCGTCACCTCGGCAGATGATCTGCTGCTGAATACGCTCGGCGGCGCGCTCGGCTTCGCGGCAGCAAGGCTTCTGATGAGAGCGTGCCCCAAGCTCGCGCCGACAGGCGAGGGAAGGGCAGAGTGGGTAGCACCGCTTGTCTGCTGGATCGTCATCATCGCGGCAAGTACAATATCCGATCTGCTGATTCTGTGGTAGGAGACAGTGGGTCGCAGGATAGAGAGTAATATACGGAAAACAGGCACACCGAGAGGTGTGCCTGTTTTGGGGTTTATGTGATTGAAATACGGGGAAAATACACAAAAGCCGCCCCGAAGAGCGGTTTATTGACAGTATGAAGCTGCTGATATGGAACGGTGAGGTTATCCCCACGGAATAAGGGGGTGACGCGCATGACAACAATGGAGGTACTTACGCTTCTGATGCTGCTTGCGACGGTTGTCTTCGGTATTTTGAACCTCAAGAAATAACCGCCACCTAAAAAGGCAGCGGCGTTTTCCTCAAGCTCTAAACTTGTTCGGGGAACGACCGCACCTGACACGTGAGAGCCGTTCTTATATCAGTATTATAAACGGACGCTCCGGTTTTGTCAAGTGATGAAACCGGAGCGCTTGTTTGGCTTTCGGATTGGGCGTGTGCCTGCCGGGACTGGCTATTGCCGCCCATGGTCGTACTGCTACACGCGTGCCTGTCCGTCCGGTGGTGGATTCGCTTTGCTGCGGCAAAGCTACGGAGGTTGAAACAGCCCACTGGGCTGTTTCTAAGAGCCGGCGCTCCGTTTAAGGCGCGTGCCTGTCGTGATTGGCTATTGCCGCCCATGGTCGCACTGCCACACGCGTGCCTGCCCGTCCGGTGGTGGATTCGCTTCCGTTGCGACGGAAGCCACGCCGGTTGAAACG
>OGXL01003233.1_pt1 | contig 11159 bp, 9 predicted proteins | sample 1576311 | NCBI WGS metagenome assembly OGXL01 (sample SAMEA3541564, study PRJEB24748) | human gut metagenome | biome: human gut; feature: human-associated habitat; material: faeces | place: China | collected 2012 | reverse complement strand
CTTGACGCCCAGGTCGATGACGGCGGGGTCATCCACGAAGAGGGAGATGATGGGGCGGGCGAAGAGCAGGCAGACGGTCATCAGGCAGAAACCGTAGATGAGCTCGATGCGCAGGCCGCAGAAAAAGCCCTGACGCACCCGCTCCTTTTTGCCGGCACCGTGGTTCTGAGCCATCAGGGTGGTCATAGCGTGGGCGATGTTCTGCTGGGGCATATAGGTGAAGTCGTCCACCCGGCTGGCGGCGGTGAAAGCGGCCATTGCGTTGATGCCCAGAGTGTTGACGATGGCCTGCACGGCGATCTTGCCCAGCTGGACGGTGGCCTGCTGCATGGCACTGGTCCAGCCGTACTGGACGGTGCTGCGCAGCAGAGAGCCGTCAAAGACGAACCAGCGCCGCCCCAGCTGAAGGACGGGAACTTTGAACTGGATGTAGACGACGCAGAGCACACAGCAGAGCGCCTCGCTGAGGACGGTGGAGAGGGCGCAGCCTTCGCTGCCCCAGCCCAGCACCTCGACAAAGAAGAGGTCTCCGCCGATGTTCAGCACCGAGCTTATCATCAGAAAGTAAAGGGCGCTCTTGCTATCGCCCAGCGCCCGCATGGTGGCGGCGAGAAAGTTGTAAAAGAAGGTGAAGATGAGGCCCGCAAAGACGATGCGGAGGTACTGCACCGCGATGGTCAGGATCTCTTCCGGCACCTGCATCAGCCGGAGTAGCGGCGTCGCCAGCAGGACGCAGAGGGCCGAAAAGACCAGCGAGAACACCGTGCCTGCGATGGCAGTGGTGGAGACCTGACGCTCCACGCGCTGGGTGTCTCCGGCACCATAGGCCGTGCTGACAAGGATGCCGGCACCGAGGCAGAGACCGTTGATGAAGAGGATGGCCAGCGTCATCAGCGGGTTGGAGGTGCCGACGGCGGCAAGGGCGTCTTCGCCGACAAATTTGCCCACGATGATGCTGTCGGCGGCGTTATAAGTGAGCTGGAACAGGTTGCCCAGCACCAGCGGGATGGTGAATTTGACCAGAAGGGGCGTGATGGCTCCGGTCGTCATGTCTTTTGTCATGGATTCCTTCTCTTTTCCTTTTTATACTATGTTCTGGCGTGCGCTGAACACGGCCAGTGCCGAACGGCTTTTTCCGTTTGCGATAAGCTGGGCCGCTGCGTGAAGGGCGGCACCTGCGCTGGGGGAGGCCGGGATGGCATCGGTGCGCAGGACCCGCTGCGCCGCCCGGACGGCATCGGCGGTGGTGACGGCAGCGATGTTGTCCACTACATAGGAGTTGTAGTTGCCGGGAACGAGGCCGAAGCCGATGTCCGGGATGCCATGGGAGCCGGTGAGGCCGCTGCTCAGGGCCTGACTCTCGTAAGGCTCCACTGCAACGATGCGGACGTCATTCGTCCACGCCTTGACCGTTTCGCCCACGCCGGTGATGGTGCCGCCGCTGCCCACGCCGATGACGATGCTGTCCACGATGCTGGAACCCTCCCGCGCGATGGAGCGCACCAGTGCAGGCCCCGTCACCCGGCGGTGATAGGTGGGGTTGTCGTCGTTGTTGAGCCAGTCCATATAGTACCAGCCCTTTTCGGCGGCGGTGGCTTTTGCCAGCGCCCGTGCGCCTGCAGGGCCCGCCTGGGCCGGGGTATGGATGATCTGCGCTCCGAGGCGGAGCAGGCTCTCCTGCCGCATGGCGGGGGCGTCCTCCGGCATGACCAGCGTCACCGGGTGGCCCGCCGTCAGCCCCGCCAGCGTCAGCGCTGTGGCAAAAGGCCCTGACACGGCCTCCACGATGGTCTGGCCGGGGGTCAGCGCCCCGCGCTCAAGGGCCAGCGCCAGCATCCCCTCAGCCAGCTCGTCCCGCGCCGTGCCGGTGGGGCCGTTGTAGTTCAGATAGGCGTACAGCCGCCCCCGCAGCCCGCAGGCCGCAAGATAGCCCCGCAGCTCGACGATGGGGCCGGGCAGCAGGGTCTGGTAGATGTTGGGGTAGATAGGCACGGGCGGTCTCCTTTCGCGTCCGGGGGGAAAACTTACGCCTATAACTTTAACGCAAAGGAGAGGAAGCGTCAAGCGGGGCTTGGGCAGAAAAGAGAAAAATCGGAAGAAAATTTGGCAAAATGACGCAAAAAGTCCTTGACAAGGGACACCCCGTCTGCTATACTCCGTATGTAAAGCAAAAAACCTTTACAAACAGCGGAGGTCAGAGCAGGACAGAACATGGCAAAAGACTTTGAAATGGGCTATCTGCTCGATTTTTACGGCGAAGTGCTCACGCCCAAACAGCGCGAGATGCTGCGCCAGTATTACAACGATGACCTCTCCCTCAGCGAGATAGGAGAAAACTTCGGCATCACCCGGCAGGGGGCGCGGGACGCCATCAAGCATGGCGAAACCGCCCTCAAGGAGCTGGAAGAAAAGGTCGGCTCCGCGGCCCGGTACCGCCGGGTGCAGCAGACACTGGAAGAGCTGGAGCAGCTGGTCATCGACGCCCGGTTTGAATGCACCGGCCCGAACGCCCGGCTGACCACCACCGAGTATGCCGCCACTCTGAACAAGATGCTGGGGCTCATCCGCTCCATCGACGAAGTGAATGAGAGCTGAAAACGGATTTGAGAGGAGCACCGAACAATGGCATTTGAATCTTTGACCGACCGCCTTGCCGGTGTGTTCAAAAAGCTGCGCGGCCACGGCAAACTGAGCGAGGCGGACATCAAAGCCGCCATGCGCGAGGTCCGGATGGCCCTGCTGGAAGCCGACGTCAACTACAAGGTGGCGAAGGACTTCTGCGCAAAGGTCTCCGAGCGTGCCATGGGCCAGGAGGTCATGGAGAGCCTGACCCCTGCCCAGCAGGTCGTCAAGATCGTCAACGAGGAGCTGGTCGCCCTGATGGGCGGCGAGGAAGCGCCTCGTCTGGTCATCAAGAACAAGGGCCAGACCATCATCATGCTCTCCAGTGCCATGCGCGCCTCTTTATAAGATCTCGAAACCTCTTTCAATTCGTTCACAATGGTACCATATGCGATATGAATATTGCAATTGGTATCAGATTTAAACAGCCTGATGATTACATCTGCTGTCTTATTCAAATCCTCATAGGTTTCATTTTCTGCAAGTTCTTTGACTACAATAATGTTTTTTTCATCTACCGCTGTGACGAAATCCTTTGATTTTCCACCAAAAAGTCCCCGGATCTTCTCCAGCTCATTTCCATCTTTCTCACGGTTTGTCTCCACCAAGAATACCACACGGCGTACTTCTGTTTCAATATGAAGTTTCTTGGCACGATTGTATATATCTACCAAAAGCAGATTGTCCAAAATCAGGTTCTTGATAAAATTATCTTTATCAAAACGTTCCTTATAGGCAATTAACAGATTCTGTACTTGGAAAGCAGCCATTTTTCCAACCATATACACATCATCAGTCTCACCTTTGACGAGAATGATGTACTCTAACTGGTTCTCATCAAAAACTTTAAAAAACTGGTATCCCTGTAACGCCTGACTCTCTGCTAAAGACTCTGCAAATACCAGCACCGCCTCTTTATATTCTTCAACTGCATCTAATGTGGAGGCAAGCGGTTTTCCTTCCGTATCCATGACGCACAAGTCAATTCTTGTAATTGCCTTAATACCATCAATGGTGTCCTGTAAAATCTGATTTGAAATCATCGTATCACTCCTGTCTTTCCCTCTCATCGCATCTTTTCTGTTGTACGCAACAATCTTTCTTTATTTTAATACAAAATTGACAAAAAAAAAAGAGGAAATATACGAAAAATACATTCCCTCTTGTGAAAATTTATTATTTTTTATGTTCATTCATGTATAAAAGCTACAAAAGCTCGGTGTCTATGTAAAAATCGCCTATGATTTATTAACATACTTCTTCAGCAGGAACTCCTAAAAACTCCGAAACATATGGCGTTGCCGGCTTATCATAAAGTTCTCCGATCGTTCCAATTTGCTGTACACTTCCATCATTCATAACAGCGACTCTTGTATCTGTGTGTCGAATATCTTCACTATTATGTGTCACATAAACGACTGTAATCTGCATCTTCTCATAAAGACTCCACAACAGCTCCTGCATCTCCTTTTTCAGCTCCTTACTCAGACTTGAAAACGGTTCATCTAAAAGAAATACTTTTGGTTTCTTTACAATAGCACGCCCAAGAACAACTAACGCACGTTCTTTTTCATCTAAATCTTCCGTCATCTTATCAAGAAGATGTCCAATATTAAGTACCTGTGTAACTTCTGCGATTCTCGCATCAATCTCTCCAATTGGTAATTCCTTTAACTTAAGCCCAAATGCAAGATTATCATAAATATTCATCTGCGGATATAACTTTCCATTCTTAAAAATCATTGCCATATCCCGATCAATAGAAGGAGTCTCATTCATTCGTTCTCCATCAACAAGAAGTTCTCCATCTGTAATATCTTCTACTCCTGCGATCATTCTTAATACCGTAGAAATGCCGCATCCCACCGGACCGGCAAGTACCATAAATTCTTTATCATCAACTTCAAGGGTAACGTCCTTGATTGCATTGACTCCGTTATCATATGTTTTGCTAAGATGTCTAAGTGATAAACTAGCCATAAATAACCTCCTAAAAATATGATGTACTCACAAAATCAAGTACAAGAAAGACCCCGAGAGTACATTATGCTATAAACATTTTGTCCCTATCTATCATACCTAAAATTTGTAAATAATTCTAGGAGAAAACTCACGAAAATATGCCTGCTATTTCATCTAAATTGTTAAGCATATTTTATTCATTAGACATTTTTACCATTTTTCCTACGCTCTGGGCAAAAAACAACTGAGATATTGTACATTTCTTAAAGCAATTTTTAAAAAAAGACACCTTTCTATTTTATTTTTGTGAAAAGTGTCCTTATTTCTTTCTTATTTTGTTATTCTTATGACAAATTCATTGTACGTTTTTATTATTTTTGCTCTCATCCGCTTTGTCATTACATAATTCTTCCTGTTTTTCCAAAATACTTTCCTGAGAGTTTTCTTCCGGCTCCGTTAAGGAAATGTCTTCCGGCACTTCTCTCATTACCTTCTTTTTAAAAACAGAACCAACAATCGTATTCCGAATCTTCTGTTCCTTTTTAAACCAGGAATAAATTCCCTCCAGGTGGAGCTTCTGTACCCACAATGGAATCTCTTCGGTTTCCTTCCGAATCAATGGCTGTACAGATTCTATAAGAATACAAAGACGGGTATTCATCATCGCTGCATACTTTTCCATGAATTTAATCTGTCTTTCTGCCGGAAGGCAGACAAATACGATGTCTGGAATACAGGCATTGATCTCATTCACAATACGGTCTGCCTCACCTTTCACATTCTTTCCAATAATGCCTCCATGGACTTCTATACTGCGATAAGATTCCTCCATATATTCTTCTAAGGAAGTAAGATGTTCCTCCTGATCCATAATCGTATAAATGCTTCGTCCCTCTCTGTTTAGCTTTGCAAATAATCTCTTAAGATAATTATCTGCAAATTCTCCTATACCTTGCGGAACTTCCCCATCCTCTTGCTGATGGCGTACTGCAAGCTCCATATGACGATCTCCTGAAAGCACCAGATTACAGGAAGCAACATACTCTGCTGCTCCTGCATTATTCTGGCACAATAATGAACTGACTGCTGATAAAAAATAGATAACAGGAAGCCCCTTTCCACGCATCAGTTCCATTGATACATTGACCGCCTTGTCCACCCGCATCATTGATACATCTATACCGAGTACATTCGCTTTTTTGTGGTAACGATCTTTCATGTTAAGGTTCCTTTCTTTTATCCTATAAATATCTTTCTATTAAATATCCTTTAAATATCTTTCCAGTCTATAATTCAAGCAACGTTTTTATTCACTATTCTCCGGAGCTGAAATCATATCCGTCAGATGTATCTGTGTCTTCTGTATTGTCTACAGATTGAGATTCTTCTGTATCATCATCAGAGGTACTGTCATCACTCTCATCATCAACATCTTCCTCTGCTGTTGTGGACTCTCCGCTTCCTTCCGGTACCTTTGTACTGTCTGTTCCGACATAAATCTGAATATCTCCGCCTGTTGAAATGGAATCTACTACATTAATCTCTGCATCCGGGAAGTAATTCAGTAAATCTTCTCCTATTCCTTCTTCAGTAACATTAATTCTTGTCTGGGAAATCGGTCCCTCTTCCTGATAAGAATCGATAAGACTGATCGTGTATCCTTCGCCTTCAAGATACGTCTCCCATTCTTTTGCCAGACCGGAAACATACGCTGCATTATAAACTTCAATCGAATACTTCTTAGAACTTTCTGTGCTGCCAGAAGAAGCGGTACTTGAAGAAGCCTTTGATGAACCATTCTTTGTGTAAGATTCTGCTTTCTTTGTAAGCGCGGCAACCTGAAGTTTTACTTTCTGAGAATCTAAAGAAAATACTCCTTTTGTCTCGCTTCCCTGCATAATACGAAGAGTGAATCCATCCTCTGTCAGCCCTTTAAGAATATCTTCTGTTGATGTCAGATCATCTGTATTCTCCGCTTTTACAAGGCTGTCATACTTTTTAGCAAGCGTTGAATTATTATTCTTTGTAAAGATTTCTTCCATGTACTTTGTAAGATAATCATTCGCTCTTTCTAATCTTCTGGTCTCCTCATCATCTGTTCCATCCATATAAGTCATAAGAGCATAGGCAGTATCACCATCAAGTTCTACATCTCCCGCCTCAATACTCTGTAATACATTATCTGCATCACGATAAGAAACTGCATGATCAAGATGATATGTTACTGTATTGCCTGCATTCAAAAGCTTCTTAAAATCATTAGAAGACATTACATTATAGCCTGAAATCTTCACGCCACTGATATCTTCCATAATCTTTACATATGTCTCATACTTCTTATCACCAAAAGCACGTGCCACATCTGACATGCTTACTGTACTGCTTATATCTGATATCGTCTCACGAAGTTCTTTCACAAGACTCTCACTTACAGACACCTGTGCATCACATGGCATCAATAATACATCAAATGCCTTCGTCTTCTTATCATACATATTCAGGCTTGTATAATCTTTATTGGTATTCTTATCATGAACAAATACCAATGTATTCTCCATATTCTTATTATTCTTAACAATGTCTGTCGTGTCTTCCTGCACTTCCTGCTGATCTGTCTCTTCTTTTACGGCCTTCTTTACACTCGTAAAACTTCCTGTCAGATAATATGTTACTCCCTCAAAAGAACCAACGGCAATCACAGCCATCAAGGCGAGCACAACACATACTCTTAAAAGGAAGGAGAAAAATCTTTTTATAAAACTTGGCTTTTTCATCTTGCCCTCCTGTTTTACCTCATGTACTCCCGGAATCTTTTGTGCTTGATCTTGTGAAAAAATCTTACTCTGAAAGTACATCCTGTTTTACTCCATATTGTCGTGATCTTACGGATTATTCCGCATTTCATCTGTTAAGTATATCAAAGTTCTTTTTCTATTGCAAGTTTTCGTTTCTGTGTTTTTGTCTGAATGGAAATAAATTCTAAATATTGAAATAAATTTTATCTTGTAGTTCTGATTATCAGACTATATAATATTGCTACAAAATCATACAAGGAGTTTTATATATGAAATCAATACTTATTACGGGTGCTACCAGAGGAATCGGCCTTGCTCTTGCCCGTTTTTATGCAGATAAGGGCTGTTGTCTTACATTAAACGGTGGTCACGATAAAGATGCCTTAGCAGCTGTAGAAAAAGAACTTTCCAAAAAAACAAGAGTCATTTCCTGCTTTGGCTCTGTCGCTGAAGAGAAAACAGCCATCACAATGACACAAAAAGCGATGGATACTTTTGGACAGATCGACCTTTTAATTAATAATGCCGGTATTTCCCATATCGGTCTTTTGTCAGATATGACTTCTGAGGAATGGCATACCCTTATGGGGACGAATCTTGACTCTGTATTTTATATGTCAAAAGCCGTAATCCCTCATATGCTTCACCGGCACAGCGGAAAAATTTTAAATATATCCTCTGTATGGGGAGAAGTCGGTGCTTCTTGTGAAGCTGCCTATTCTGCTTCAAAAGGTGCCATAAATGCCCTTACAAAAGCCCTTGCAAAAGAACTGGCTCCTTCTCATATTTCTGTTAACGGAATAAGCTTTGGTGTCATTGATACTGACATGAACCGCTGTTTTGACGAGGAGGAACGAGCTGCTCTTTCTGAAGAAATCCCTTACGGACGTTTTGCATCCCCGGAAGAAGCTGCTGCTTTCTGCTACCAGATTACCGAATCTCCTGAATATCTAACCGGACAGATCATACGATTCGATGGCGGCTGGATTTAAAAAATGAAACGAAAAACAGCATAGCAGCGTATGTATAACGTCAGAGTAAATAAAGATACAACGAAGTATTTTCTATCTAAAACTGTCTTTACAAATGCGCTGTTATGCTGTTTTTTATTGTTTTTCCCAATAAAGCAAAATTTAAAGCAAAGTCCAAATTAAAGTCTAAATTAAAGTTTCTTTTAACCACTCTGTTTCTTCTTCTGTCAGATAGGGAGAAATTGTTTCAAATACTTTCTTATGATATTGTTCAAGCCATCTTCTTTCTTTTGTACTTAGTTCTTCAAGAATAATCGCAGAAAGATCAAATGGTACAAGGGTGAGAGAATCAAAACACAGAAAACTGCCATATTCGTTTTCTACATCTTTTTGGCATACGATCATGTTTTCCAGACGGATTCCAAACTTTCCTTCTAAATAAATTCCCGGTTCATCTGATGTTATCATTCCTTCTTCTAAAATACAGTCATTTCGTCCATTAACAGATGGACGGTAGCGGAAGCTGTTTGGTCCTTCATGAACACTTAAAAGATAACCTACTCCATGACCGGTTCCATGATTATAATCAAATCCTTTTTCCCACAACGGAGTTCTTGCAAGTATATCCAGACTCTGACCGCTGCAACCCTGTAAAAAGCAGGCGGTTTCCAGCTGAATATGTCCTTTTAATACAGTTGTGTACATTTCTTTTTCTTCCTGAGTCAATGTACCCAGTGCGATTGTTCTTGTAATATCAGTCGTACCTTCCAGGTAATGTCCACCGGTATCTGCTAACACGAAGCTTTCCGGCTGTATCTCGGCATCAGATTCTTTTGTTGCGCTGTAGTGTACGATAGCTCCATGTTCTTTATATGCAATGATCGGTGCAAAGCTTGGTTCTATATAATTCTCCTGTGCCATTCTAAACTCTTCTAACTTTGCAGCCGCAGTGCGCTCTGTTACTTTCTGTTTTCCTACATTTTTCTTTAACCAGTAAATAAACTTTGTAACTGCGACACCGTCTTTTATATGAGCTTTTCGTTCATTTTCCACTTCTACAGGATTCTTTTTTGCTTTGAACAAAAGAGTCGGATTGACACCCTCTATCTTCTTCACCTTGTCTGGCAATGCAGAAACTAATGCGGTATTTACTGCCGCTTTATCATAATATACCGATGCTTCTTCCGGAAGCTTCTTCACATCCTCATAAATCTGTGCATACGGAGCATTTTTTATTCCCTGCATCTCTAAGAGGATCTTGATCTTTTCCGAAAGACATTCCTCCTGTACATACCAGATTATTTCCTGTTGTCCTAGTAAAAGATAACTTAAAATAACCGGTGTAGATTCCACATCGTTACCTCGCATATTTAAAAGCCACGCGATATCTTCTAAAGAAGTTAACAGTAAGTACTGTGCCTTCTTTTCAGAAAGGAATTCCCGAACACGTTTGATCTTACTTTCACTGCTTTCCCCCGCATACTCTACAGGAAGCGGCCATACTGCCTGCGCTGATAACGGTGGACGCTTCTCCCACACAGCACCAGGAAGATCAATGTCTGTACGAACCGCCACTCCCAGTGCATTCAGCTGTGTGATCAAGGTATCTGCATATTCTGCCATAATGCATCTGCCATCAAAGCCTAATGTCTCACCTTTCTTTAATGTTGTCTTTAAATATTCCTCTATTGAAGGAACTCCTGGCTGACGTTCTCTCATCAAAGTGATACCAGAACCAGATAACTGTTTTGCTGCCTGCAAAAAATATCTTCCATCTGTCCAAAGTCCCGCTTCATCTAAAGTAACAACTAAGGTGCCTGCAGAACCGGTAAATCCGGATATATATTCTCTGCATTTAAAATAATCTCCTACATATTCTGAACCATGAAAATCACTTGTAGGAATCAGGCAGGCATCTACACCTGTTTCTTTCATTTTCACCCTTAATAATTCCAGTTCCCGTTTCATTCTCAAATTACTCCCATACTATTTTTCTGTAATTTTTTGTAATCTGTGATCGAATCTCATAGATGTAACGTCTTTAATCTTATTCTCCTAATGCAGCTTCTACGATAAGTTGTGCACACTTCTCAACACCCAGGCTTCCTCTGTTAAGAGCCATATCGTAATTCTGTGCCTTACCCCAATCCTGACCTGTAAAATACTTATAATTCAGGCTTCTTCGAATATCCATATCTTTTACCCGGTTTTTAAGCTTTAACCCAACTTCACCATAGATTTCCTGGATACGCTTTTCCTTCGTATCTGAATCCGCATATAAAAATACCTTCAGACAATCTTCCCTGTCTCTTAAAATGTAGTCTGCACAACTACCGACAATAACACATGGCTTCGCCGTTGCGAAATCTGTAATTACCTTTTCTCTTGTCTTCCATAGTTGAACAAGCGGTGAATTAGAATCTTCATCAAGACCTACAAAAGAATACGCAAAACGCTGATCAGAAGATGGAGCAAACTCTCCGTAATGCTCAACATACTTTCTTGTAAGACCTGACTCTTCTGCTACTTTTTTAATAATATCCTTATCATAAAATTCAATACCAAGTTTCTCTGCAACAAGCTTTCCGATTGTTCTTCCTCCACTACCAAACTCTCGGCTGATCGCGATAATATTCTTCTTCATTTTCATCCTCCTCATGCTCTAAATATTTCGAAATTCATCTCTCCCTAGTATATAATATTTTAAAACTTTTTCCAAGTGATGATTTACTATTTGATTCATTAGGAGAAAACAGACGAAAAAAGAAATACTGCCATATCCCATCTGCTCTGTAGTCGCTGCGTTTAA